>JAAUYL010101058.1_pt1 | contig 15330 bp, 18 predicted proteins | sample 7278011 | NCBI WGS metagenome assembly JAAUYL01 (sample SAMN14350225, study PRJNA611818) | marine sediment metagenome | isolation source: surface marine sediment (1.8m) | place: French Polynesia: Moorea | collected 2018-08
ACCAGCAATCATTTTTAATAGAGTTGATTTTCCCGAACCATTTGTACCAATTAAACCAACTTTGTCACTAGGATCTAAACTGAAACTGGCATCTTTTAAAATTTCTTTGATACCAAAATCTTTTTTGACTGATTGAAGTGTGAATATACTCATTTTTTTTAGGGAGTAGGGAGTAGGGAGTAGGGAGTAGAAAATAAGAAGAACAACTGTATCTCAGTAACTTGAGAAACACTATAACTAATTAAACTAAGATTTAGATTATACATCAATTGTAGCTTAAAGCCAAGGCGGTAAAAAACTGTTTGATATAACGATAATTTTTAATATGAGCTAATATACTAATCTTAAATGATTTGCGATTGAAAAAACTGCTACTCTTTGCAAAATTAATTTTCATTATGACTAGATCTTAAAAATCAGTTCAAAAATACAACTTATGTATTGCTATTTTCTTGATTTGGTAATAAGTAAATTATCCCTGAAATTATTGTTAAAGCAACAGAAATCCAAAACATAATTATTGTTGGAGTTGCCCAAATTTCAGGTAAAGGAGCAATTAATAAAGCAATGGCGAGAATTTGACTTACTGTTTTTAATTTCCCCCAAATATTAGCTCCTGAAATTTTTGTTTGATTAACGCGCCAACCAGCTATAGTTAATTCCCGACCTAATATTAAAAATACTCCCCAAGCAGGAACTTTGCCTAATTCAATTAATGCTAATAGGGGTGCTAAAACTAATAATTTATCTACTAAAGGATCTAAAAATTTACCTAAGTCGGTGATTTGATTGAGTTTTCGTGCCAAATAACCATCTAAAAAATCTGTAGCTGAAGCAATTAAAAAGATAACTAAACATATCCAAAGATTTTGATTAGTTGGAGTTTTGAGAGTGTACAGAATAATAGGTACTCCCAACAGACGAGAAAAGGTAATTGAGTTAGGTATGTTCATAATTTAAGAAGGAAGAAGAAAGAAGGAAGAAGAGAGAAAGGAAGAAGGAGTAAATATTATTATTACAACTTATCCAAAATAATACATTTCTGTCATTGCGAGCGACAGCGTTTGCGCAGCAGTCCGTCAGGATAGCAATCTCTGTACGCCCCTGAGATTGCTTCCTTCCACTCCGTTCCAGTCGCAATGACACAGGCTATAGTAATTATCGCGATTTGATATTATATAGTAATCCGCGCTTATGTTCTAAAATTTTACATTTTTTTTCACAAGTCATTTAGGATTGCTATATGTTAGTGTATTTAGGCTATAGTCTAGATTTTAATTGAGTAATATTATGTCTGGATAATTAATGATAAAAAAGTCTTTGTTTGTAGTAGGGCTTCAGCCCGATTTATACTTAGGGCTGAAGCCCTACTACGAACTTTAATTATAACTATTCAACCGGATATGATATAACTGCTATAATTATTGAGATTTATTTTATTAGTTAAAATTATAATTATGTCTGTATCAAAAGAAGAAGCAAAGCAATTATTAGAACGTTTAATTTTTGATGATGAACGTCCTCAAGATTGGGTGCAAGATGTGTGGGGAATGAGTCCAACTTTGGGAGAAACTGCTGCTAAATTACTAGATGTTTTTGAGGTGTTAATTACATCTTGTCCGGAGGCAGAATTAAATGATGTAGTGCAAACTTTTGAAGCAGAATTATTGGAGGAAGATGAAGATATTTATTAGTGGTACTTAGACATTTTCTGGAAGACAAAGCTATTTAGTTCAAAATTCTATGATGCGTATGTTAATCTAAAATTAAAAGGCTAAACATCCTCATACTATTAAGGCGCTAGAAAATCTCCAACGTTGTCGGCAACAACAACAGAGCTAGACAGGAGCAAGACAAGGATTTTGCCACAGATGCACGGATGATACCAAATAATTAATCCGTTTATCCGTGCCCGAATCTGTGTCTAGCTGCTGATAACTGAAAAAGAGCGTTGACGGAGCCTAGCGGTAGCTAGATCGCTGATTTTTCCGGGATTGATGTTTTATTCATCTATTGTCCAATAGTTAGGGTGTGCTAATTCAATCTAAAACCATTTATAGGTAAAGGTTTTAGGCTTTTTAGATCGAAAAAAATGCCAGCTTTTCCGCAGATTGATGTTTTATTCATCTATTGTCCAATAGTTAGGGCGTGCTAATTCATCCTAAAAGTATTGATGTATAATATAAAATCCGGTTGAACAGTTGTCATTGCGACGATAGGAAGCAATCTCAGATATCTCACGAGATTGCTTCCTTCCACTCCGTTCCAGTCGCAATGACTTTACAGTTAGAGCGATCGCCACATTTAGTTAATAGTCATAATCACTATCTTCAGGATTATCCCAAATTTTCTCAAAAGTTGCTTCAGACAATTGTAATATCTACAGGACTTACGCAGAACCAGCATATCTAGTAGGGGCGATTCGCGAATCGCCCCTACAGGGTTTTGGTTATGACGACGTGGTTCATCAATCTGAAAAGCGCTGTAACTTCCTACTCCCCACACTACCCTAGCGAGCAAGATGACCGCACTAGGTTCCTTTCGCCTTCGCTTCCAAATTTTCCAAACGACTCCTCAATTCCTGATTTTCCTTTTTCATCTTATCTAGTTCGTCACGCAACTGTTTCAGCGCTTTATCAGAACCAATATTTTTCTGTACCTTCTGTACTGCTTCCTCAGCACGACGACGCACCCTGCCATCAGGAGTCTGGTCAGCTAAACTCTGCAATATTTCAATTGCTCCAGCAGTTTCCATTTGTGACAATGCAGCAACTACAGAAACCTGAGTCAAGAAAAATGTTTCCCGTGATAATTCTGTCAGTCGTTGCAAAATTCTTTCTAAATTAACAGGAGACTGAGCAGTAGAAATACTTCCCAATACGCGAATAGCATTCAAACGTAACGCTTGCGGTACACCAGGAGCAGTGTATTTCAAAATCAGATTCAGAGCAGTTTCAGAAGTCTTCATCTTACCCAAACCTGATATTGCACCAGAACGCACTACCTCATTCCAACCCTTTTTCTCTTTTAATACCCACTTCAACAACTTAATTGCTTTTTCCCCAATGGGTTTTTCATCAGAATTAGCATTGGCAGCAGCAATATCTCCAATACCTGATACAGCAGTAGCTTCGACATAATAACTAGCATCCCCATTTTTCACCAAAGACTTGAGCAATTTATAACTTTCATGGGTTTTTATCTGTATTAGTGCTTCCACCACAGCACGACGCACGCGAGCATCTTCGTCTTGTAAAGCTACAGCTAAACCATCAAAAACTTGGTCTAGTTTAATTTTTGCTAGTTGCTTTGCTACCTCAACCCGCACACCCCAGAACGGTTCATCTATCAGTGCTTTTGAAAACACTTTCACAACTTCTAAACCGCCCTTTTTCACTAATGCTTCAGCAGCATAAATGCGAGATGTGGGGTCTGGGTCAAATTCTAATTGCGCTTTCAGTTCCGCTAATGGATATTCTAGTCTCACTGTTTTTAGATAATTATTACCCACATCAAAACTGATAAATTTTGGTTTTTCTGAAAGAGGGAAATAGAAAGTTTGTTCCTGTTCGTGTACGCGCACAGTAAAGTTAATTAGTTCTGGTTTTTCTGCTTTGAGATAACCAAAAGCGATCGGAATTTTTAGGTCAAATAATTCTTTACTTACATCAGCATTTTTGTCTTTTCTAACTATAATTTGTGTGACAGTAATTTTGGCTAATTTACTATTACCATCCCAACTATAATTCACTTTATAATCTGGATGACCGCCCCGAAAAACATATTGGTCGAATAAGAATAATAAATTCCTTCCAGTTGCCTGTTCAATTGCTCTTAATAGATCGATAGTTTCAACAGTTTTATGAGCATTACTTTGAACAAAATTATGAATAGCTTTAGTAAATAATTCAGCTCCTAATTCTGTTTTAATCATGTGATAAACACAAGCACCTTTTTCATAAAGATGGCGGTCATAAAGTTCGATCGCTTCTCGATAAATATTAGTCACAATAGGGCGACGATAACGACCTCTATCCTCAGCAATATAACTTCGAGCTTCTTTCAAAAGGTAATAAGCAGCATCATCTTGACCATACTCATGTTCCGTCCATAATACTTCCGAATAGGAAGCCATTCCTTCTTTAATCCAAGCATGAGACCAATGTTTAATTACTATCAAATCTCCGAACCATTGATGTGCTAGTTCGTGAGCAACTAAACTTTCAGAATTACGGTTATCTAAAGCCGCTTTTTCGTCTAATAAACATCTGTCTGTCAGTAAAGTTGTGGAGGTATTTTCCATACCGCCAAAAATAAAATCACTGACACAAACTTGAGCATATTTAGGGTAAGGATATTTATAGCCAAATTCTTGACTAAAAAATTCTATCATTTGAGGAGTTTTGCCCATAGTGCGCCGAGCATCATCTTGGCGTTTTTTTTCTACATAATAAGTTACAGGAATACCATTCCATTCATCTTGGATTTCGGCAAATTTTCCTACTGCTAAAGTCATTAAATATGTAGGATGAATTTGTCTTTGCATCCAGTGATAAATTTTACCATCTTCACTTTCTTCAGTGTGGATAAGTTCACCATTGGAAATAGCAATAAATTTATGGGGTACTTTGACGCGAATTTCTGAAGTTGATAGTTGACCAGGATAGTCGAAACAAGGAAACCAGAAACGAGAGTCTTCGTCTTCCCCTTGAGTCCAGACTTGGGTAGGTTTGTCTGGGTAATGTTTGTCGGGAGCAATAAAATAGATACCTCTTTGGGGGTTATTAGCAGTGTAGGCGATCGCTACTTTAATTTGTTGACCTGTTGTAGTGACTGGTTGTAGGTAAATTTCTAATTCGTTGCCATCATAGTCAAAGGTTTGTTCTGTGTCGTTGATTTTAACAGAATTAATTTCTAGGTCAACTGCATCAAGAGTTAATTTATCAATGTTACTTCTAACAGGGTTCAAGCTAATAGTACAAGTGCCGTGAAAACTTTTGTTAGGAATGTCAAGTTCTAGGTCAAGAAAAATATGTTCTACTTGACCTGGACGGTCAGGGTTATAATGTGGCCTCGCGCCTGGTAACTCAAAGGATTTGGAATTGTTTTCTGAATCAAACTGAATATTGGACATTCGGTATAATTATAAATATGTTTTGGACAAAGCAAGAGTTCTTGTGATGCTAGTCCTGACAGCGATATTTAGATTACTCTACAACGTTTAATCAGTTTTTTAATCAATACAGTAAGATTTTAACAAAGGAAACAACCGCCTTAGTGTAAAGGCTACAGTCCGAGAGTGGACCAAATTAGTAAACTTTCCAGTTTGTTCTTTCTCTTGGCCTTCAGATTTACTGTTAAGTTTGGCCTTATACTCTTCAAACTTAGCCTGAATCTCTAAACCAACTTGAGAAATTAATCGCTTCTTACCGACAGTAGTTTTACTCCAATTGTAAAGTTCGGTCTTTGCAAGGCTAGACCCTGAACTACTAAAACCTTCAACTTGACCACTAGACCTTTCTTCTTGGCCGAAGCCCAACCGACGTTTAAATGCTCCAACTGACTCAAACCGACTCAATGGATAAGTCCTAACTAGCAACATAGCCCGAACCATCAACCCAAACCCGAATAAATCAAAAACTTGGTTAAAATTTTTAAACTCTGGGCAATCGTAAACTAAGCCAGATAAATTACTTCTAAGCAAAGCTTCCTGAATATGATTGTCACAGATTTGGTTGGCTAAGTACCGAGTGTGGGTAGTAATAATTTTCCCATATTTTAGACCGACGGAATCTTGGTACAAGCGATCGTACTTTTTCTTACCTCTATCTGTATATCTTTCCCGTTCTGCGACCCAAGAAAACAAAGGCGACAAGCCATCTACACCAGGGTTAGACCTTAAAGATGCGACCTCTGGAAATGAACTAGTTAGTTTAGCTTTAACCCTATTAATAGTAGCTGTATTATTAGCTTTAAGTCCTTTTATATCTAGATAAATCTCATTTATTTGAGCAATCGCTCCAGGTTCAAATTGTAAAAAAGCAGTATCCTTTTCCCAGTTTTTGATAGCATAGGTAGCAAGAGCTAGTGCATCAGCTTGGTCATTTTTATCAGGAAGTCGTTCAGACTTTCTCAGATACTTAACTTCAGGATGCCCAACCCAACGAACAGATACCCCGTGAGCTTCTGCAATAGTCGCCCAAAGTTCCGAGTAATTCTTCCCAGTAGGTTCCAACGCAAGGCAATCGGAACCATCAATAAATTCTACAAATTTTTCTACACTGGCAGAATTCAAGTAAAAAGTTAGTTCATCATTGCGCTTAGTTCTCTTGTTTTTCCTGAAATGCGCGCGCAAATCTAAGGGTAGCTCTGGAAGCTCCCAACAAACCAAGGAGTTTTTACAAACGTCCCCACCAATTATTCTGTTTATCACGGCGATTTTATGGGGTTAAATAAAAAATTCCAAAATTCACAATTCGCCTGAAAGCTCTCGTGTGAGAACTCAAATTACTCTCAAAACTTTGGAATCAAAAAACCAGGAGGCTTGCTCATAATCTAAAAAAAGCCTGAAGACTCACATTATTGTCAAAGCAAATACCCCCTAGTCTAGTACGGGCGAACCCGCGACTGCTGTCAACTTATAACAGTAGTTTCTACGCTTACCCGTTAGCGCGTTATCAAGCGGTTGGTTTTTGATTTAGTTGACAACCATTTTCTTGGAATGACACATCAAAGTAGCTCAAGTAGGTTTCACAGAAATACTTAGTATATTTAGCTGTCTGGTGTACCTGTTCGCTTAGTTCCAGGTAAGAAGCAAATCTTTTGCCCTCTAAGTATTCAAGTATGTGTATAACATCTGTTGCTGCTACGTTTACTATAGGTAGAATCAGTGTTCGTGCTTTTGGGGAAAGCTGAAAATATTGTTGTACTGTTTGACCTGTTTCTTGAACTCTAAATCCAATATAGTCATTCATAATGTCAATAAAAGTATAGTTTAAAATCAAGAGTAAGTTTAAACGCTTACTCTTAATATTCTTTCAATTCAACAGGACTTACGCAAAGACACTATATATAGCGTATGCGTGCGTAGAGCGATTGCTTTGAAAAAATGTAGCGATCGCCTCAAGATTTTAGCCATTAATTCAAGAGTAAGAAAAATACCTACAAAATCAAAATTGCTCTGAATTTTATTGTGGGCTTTTCCAGCTCTTGTATCAGATAATCTGAGAGTAATTCATGCTTAACTTGGTAAATAGTTTTCCCTATTTTCACTGCTAATATGCATCAAAAAATTCCCGACTAATATAGCACAGGCTATATGATTTTTCTGAATTTTCCTGAGACGACATTGACAAAACTCTATACCTGTTAATTGCTTAATTCTGGCGTGAAATTCTTCAATTTTCCATCTGGTTTGAGATTCAAACTCTACTGCATCTACTGAAGCTTGACATAAGTCATTAGTTGCAATATATTCTGTCCTATTGGTAGAAATAGTTGCCCAGAATAACTTGACTTTTTTATCTCTCGGAAAACCTTTTATGCGTGATGATTTTACCTGATATTTTTTCTGGCTCATTCCAAGTTAATTCTTCTATCTTTTTATATTTTTCTATACCACCAGTATCATCTACCTGCGCGATTTATTTTTAAGGGACAGTAATAAATTTTTTCCATATTATCTATTAATCCCATTAACCTTTGTGTGGCATACCAACTATCCATTAACACAGTTTTAAATGGTAATTTTTTCTTATTTAGCACACATAAAATCATTTCTTCTACATGGTCTATTTTGGTTTTTTTATCAGTATCTGGGTCATAAATTCGATAATCTATGAGCCAAAACTGTTCGATTTTTGGATGAAAATATATACAATTTACTATTCCTATACCACGTTAGCGCAGCTTTGCGTAAGCAAACTACTTGATGCTCATTACCACTGTACTGTCGCCGAACCAATTCAATTTTATTACTATGCTTCTTGTTAAGAACTGTATCATCAAATATTAAATAACCTTCTGTATTGGCTATAATTTCTTTTTTAACATTTCTCCATAAATCTTGGTTATCAAAGTTTTCGATTTTTAAATAACGATTTATCTTGTCATGGCTAACATTTTCTAGGTGATTTGCGCTCAGAGCGTGATAGTATAATTTGTATGAGAATTGAGTAGATACTGACAATAATCAATATAGTTAAAATTCATCTTGTTATCTCAAATTAACAATAAGATCATATAATTATAGTATAATTAAGCTCTTTTAGCAAAATTTATTTACAATTAGCTAAAATAAATTTAAAGAGCATATCTTTAATATTATTAATATTAGTTATGATAATTTTTTTGTTCAGGCGATCGCTACATTTTTTCAAAGCGTTGGCGGAGCCTAGCGGCAGCTACATCGCTCTACGCACGTATACGCTATATATAGTGTCTTTGCGTAAGTCCTGTTCAATTAAATCACTTATTCGTATCGGACGAATTTTCGCCGGGAAAAATGTGTACAACACTTGTCACCGAGGGGGGATTTTCATCAACTCGCATCCGATCGCTAGTTGCGATGATGTTGTCAATCTGGGCTGCCGACAATGCCTGCAAATCAGCTTCGGCAGCAGCAGTCAGCCGTTCAAGCACAGGCTCAACCTCCTCTTGAGACGCCAGTATGATTTCATCTATGGCGTATTTCAATACCAATGAATTAAGGACGATCTCTTCTTTCTCTTGTTGGGTTAATTTAGACAACATTTTCAAAACTCCTGATACTTGTCGATATTTGAATCAATGTCACTGTCGCCATCTCCAGCGTTACCGCCTATTGCAGTGCTGCCGTCTTCCGAAAAAACCTCTTGAACAACCGCAGTTAACCCACCCCAGAAATCTCCGGGCTGCATAGGCGCGAGTTTGAGTCGATCGATGATTACGTATTTTTCCAAAGATCTCAACAACTCCCTTGCTTCAGCTTGCTTTTGCTGGCGCTGAGACTTAAGATCATTGAGTTCATTCTCCAGCGCTCGCAATTCATCTTTTATGTCTTGAATCTCTTCGGTTTTATGGGGATAATTCTGGCATTCTAATGCCTTAACAAACTGGTCGTAATCTCCCCCAGATATCAACTCTGCCAGCATTTTCTTTGTTCTTTCAACAGCTTGGAAAACACTACCTCCCTCTTCAATTTCTACTTCTATCTCCATTCTGCTGCTGCCGTAAGCAACTTGACTGGGCACAGTAACACCGAGCCTGACGACTTTGATCATAACCTCTTCTCCAAGTTTGACTGGACTAATAATATAGTGATGATTTCGTTGAGGTTTGCCGAGCAGCGTCTTTCTAATATCGCTATTAACTTTTTGGCAAACTTCTTTACTCCAATATTGCAACAAGGAAAAGTTGCTATCGCTTTCAGTAGCACTTCTGCGAGTAGGAATATCTCTAAGGGAGTAACCTCAACTGTCATTGCGGGCATCTTTGCCAGTAGCTCGCAAATCTTCCGATAATTTGATTGCGTTAAGCTTTTCATTAATTTCCAAGAAAACACTTACTACTCTTTCGTATTCCTCTGGAGACATTGTCTGTATGCGACAGTAACAATTCCAGATTAGCTTGTTCAAGAAATCTACTTTTGGTAAATTTTCTTTTTGGGCTTGCGCTTTTGGCGAGTCATTGTAAGCATAGTTTACTGCTGCACTTAAGCTTGAGAACAAAGCCAGTACTGTATCTAAATCTACATTTATTTCTTGATCCATAGTTGCCTAGGTGGTGAACGACCGCCCCTGATTGCGCCTGGAATCTTGGCTCCCGGCCTCCGAGTATTGGCCACTGCTAACGCAATCGGTGGCGTTAGTGGATATGCGAGAATTCTTTTCATCCGCTGTCTGCCAACCGCCCAAACCCGGAAATCACTATCTGGTCTAACTAATATCGTAGGTTCATCATGCTTGATGATGTGGTGACTCAAGTATGGGTCGTTGCAAGCGACATTGAACAAGGTCAGCAAATGTCTAGTGGGGAGTGATTGCAGATAATCCCTACGCCCTTCACCGGGAGAAATGTTCTCCTCTCTTGATGGCGACGCTGGGTCTGTTGATGGTTCGTTTCTTTCTGGCTTCTGCGCTGGCGGTGCAACTACTGGCACAGTTGTTAATGGAGGGCGAGGAGGCACGAAATCATCAATCTCATTTACTTCCTGCATCTCATTGATCGCTTTAATGATTGGTAACTGCTTATAACAGCAGTATTTCTCATAAGCAGATTCCCAGGTTGAGCGGAGACGCAAATCTCCGAATTCGTTACGGACTTGATGGGAAGATACACCCATCTCAAAAATTTTTTTCTTGAGTTCAGAGATTTTCATAGTATTATTTTTGTTTCTGGTCTTATTAGTCTAATGTTTCCATAGTCATTGAATTGAGCTTGCCTGACTTTTTCCCGCTGCCGACGGATAGCTGCGCGCTTGCTCTCTCCAGGGGAAGCATAGAAAGTCTTTTTCTCAATAGGGCGGTTCCGGGTAACATACTCCGGACTCAGGACGAGTTCTCTGTACCTCAGTGCAGCAGCCACCCCCCAACTTTGCTTTATCAGTAAAAACTGCTTGAGTTGCTCTGGTGTCATGTTCTGTGGTATTATTTTCTTGAGTAGATATCTCATCTTGCAGATGTTCGCCCTCTGGAGTCGGTTCTTGTGGTGTTCCTGACTCCTCTTCCTCAGCCAATCCCCCTAAATACTCAGCAACAGTCATCCCTAAGCGTTTCGCTTTTTTCTCCAATGCTTTGTATACGGGCATCGGGAGATTGATCTGCTTTCTCTTCTCTTCTGGAGTTTCTGTTACCACAGCCTCAATAAAATTTGCTGTAACATGCCTATCAGCAGTTTCAGCAGCATCCAAGCATTTCTCCCATCCCCCTAAAACATCCGGCTCACCTTTGTTCTTCTTACGCGCAGACTCAAGTAATCTAGTGGCTTGAGCAACACAATTAGGGATTTCTTCAAAGCCTTGGCAGATTAGATGCCATGCCACCTGTGCAGCCTTAACTAACTGATTGCATTGCCATTTAGACTTTTTTATCTCTTTTTTGCGATAGTCCTCAAAAGTCCTGTATCCTCGGTCTTGGTAAAGTTTGTAATATTTGTTAGCCAAGACTATCAGTCCCTCAACAATGTAAGAATATCGCGCGCGTTTTGCTACCACGTCAAAGAATGATGCCCATTTTTTATGGTCTTTCCATACCTGGGTATAGAACAAATCCCCGTAAGTCTCCTCAATTTCAGAACACCAATCAGGTAATGGTAATTCGTCCCTGTCTGGTGGAACGTCAAGCATAAGAGTCATCATTTTACCAAATAATTACAATTTCCAAGGGTCTACAAGATTTAAAAAGGTTTTCTGATGTATGTTTTTAGATGTGGTTGGTTTTGCCTGCGATACTTGTTGCAGTAATAAGCCTCTGACTCTTCGTACCAAGAAGTAGGCAAAAACCAAAGCAGCCAGGGGTTGACTAGGTACAAAAATCTGAAATGATCGTAGTCAAGCCAGAACCCCAGTTTTAGATTGAAAACTCTAGCATAAAAGTCGCTTAGTGGATCATCGCAAAAACCCACGAAAAATTGAATTGCTGTCCCTGTTAGAGAATCAACAGGCAAATATATTGTTAACTTGATTATAAAATGCCAATATGGCCTGTTGTACTTAAGAGCAATAGAGAATGTATCACATTCCATAGGTATAGGCGGTAATCAACATTGCTTAAATAACGGCGGGAAAAGTTGTACCTCCCCCCTATGCGATAACTAGCAATCAAGATACTACTAAGACTTAATCTGAATCTGTTTCTTGTTCAGCCTTTTGAATCACATCCCTTATACTCTCCTGAATCAGTGGTTTATATTCATCAAAGATTGCTGATGTGAGGACAGAAAAGTTGACAGCCTGTTTCATCATTTTATTCATATCCTCCTCAGTGCAATAAGGATAAACTTCCCAAAGGAAAGTGGTTAACGTCTTAAATATCTCAAATGCTTTGTCAGGCATCGTTTCATCTTGTTTTAGTCTGTCATTTATACTCTCAAGAGTATAGTTTATTCTGTCTAGGGATTCTGTTGTATCATGTCCCTGCATCCAATACCTCCAAATATTTAATAAACGGGAATGTCAAAACGTGATATCAAAGACATTCCCTTGTCACTATGTCAGTCTTTTGCAAATTTGAATAACAATCTTTTTTGAATCCGGGATAATAGTAAGCCCGGTGTATAAAGTATTATCGTCTAAGCATTCCCTCCTAATTTAGTAAATGTGGGGGTAAGATTGGAGTAACCCCCACGAGAGCAGAAGACAAAGTGTAAAAATGTTTGACGCTACAGACTAATAAGAGATTCTTAGCATTAATCCTTGGGGCATAACTTCCGTTAGGTTTTGTCCTCCCAATAATAGTACGCGTGTTATTTATGTAAAATTATTCTACAAGTGTATAATGATAGTGTCAAGGGTTTTTATTAAAATCGTTTTACAGGTGTACAATGACAAAAAAAGAGGGACAAAATGCCCAGGAAAGCGATTCATGGAGAGCCGAAGACGAGTCTGTCGCTGACAGTAACTCCCACAACCAAGAAGCGGTTGAAACAAATTTCAACATCATTAGGGATGAGCCAAAGCGAGTTAATAGAGCTGTGGGCAAGGGAGGCAGACCAACAAGCTCACAAGAAGTTATTGGGGGAATTCTTAACCGCTTAAGAGTCCTCCAGTCTATGCACTTAGAGTATGTAGAATCCCATGAAAAAAGATTAGAACAGCGGCTAATCGAAAATCACACTCATAAGTCTAAAGTGTCTGAAGAGATGCGCTATTTAGAGACTGAATTGGTTCACCTTCTTAAATCAACAGAAGTAGAGTCAAGGACAGAACACGAATAAAACTACCAGGAGTGCCGATCGCCCAATAAGCGATCGGCAATTTTCGTACATATATATATAGGAAAAAAAATGCAGCAAGATACAATTCCCGCACTAGAAATTACAATGGGGCATCAAAACCCTTGGCACGAAGGGGTAATGGAAATGCTCAAAGAAGTCATCCCACTTTACTTGCACAAGGACTTATTTGACCTCCTAGCTAAGGGACCGCAAATGTGGGCTATTCACTCAGTCAAATTAGACTGGGGATATCTAGGGATACTATCCATTTCCCGTATCGATACAAAAACTGGCGGGCTTAATACAGAGTATGTGGCATTGGGACACAACAAAGACAAAGTCCCATCAGACGAAATATTAGCCAAAATTGGGGACAAGTTAGGCTCGCAAATAGCTACCCACATTGATAGGGTCATGGATGAAATGTCTAGGGTGATAGAAGGAGGTAACCCTACCCTCCCAATAACATCCACCCATATAACTATCGAAAATATCCGCAGGAGTTTACGCGATCGCCAAGGGGAGATGAATTAAATGGCCATAGTTCGCACTGGAGACTGGGTTGAGGTAAAAACGGCACGACTCAATTCAGGCAAAACTAAACTCAAAGGTGAAATATTCCAGGTTCTAAGGACAAATGCCACATCTGGAGAGTTGGTAGTAGATACTGGGGAGATTATGGGTCAAGTCCAATTGCTAAATAGTGATGTAAGTTTAACACTGCCCCCCAAAATTCCAGCAGTTCAAAAAAGTTCTAGCACTTTAGACTCAACTTTGGCCAGCCTTAAAAATCTAACAAATCGATACAAAGAATCTGGAGGCAAAATTGATACCTATTTTCTGGAGCAAATACTAGGGAGGGAAACTCTGGAGCAAATACTATCTAGCCTATATATATCAGCAAAAAACAGTTTCTGCTCCGAAAATACCGAAGGAGGTTTCTGCTCCGAAAATATCGATAATTCCGGAGCAAAAACCAAAGCAAACCTTCCCAAGAATGAAGGTGGTAGACCGCCAGGAAGCAAAAATACCAAAGCAGCATCGGGCTGGTTAGACAAATATGACCGAGCGAGAGATGGTAAAACTACCTGGTATTTCTGTCGGGACAAATACGTCAGAAAAGTAAAAAAAACCAAAATTACCAATGCCCAAAAGCAAGCAGTAGAAAATTTAATCAAGTTGGGTTACTCAGCCACTCAAATTGAAGATTTTGTCAGTGGCGGGGTAGAATTTTAATTATTCATCCTGATGGGTTTTAATGTCCTAATTAGTTCAATTTAAAATTGACCAAATAGGAGGCGAGCAATCGCCTTTTTTTTGTGCTTACTCAAAACTTAGGAAGAATGCCGGACCTTACCACTTCCTAGCAGCCGTCCATATGATCCAATATAGGCATAAACTGCGCTCTTTTTTATAGAATAGCACGTTTTTTTGGAAAGGCGCTAACACAGACTCCTCCAAGGGTGGCGAGACTAAAGCTCCAGTATTTTTTTTGCACATTTTGCGTTTTTTTCTATATAATGAGCAAATAGCTCATTATATATACTCGCCCCTTCCACTGGAGAGAATCCATCAATGAAGCGATCGCGCAAAGGTAAAGCAGCAATCCTCAAATCCTGGGAAGCCCAGGCAATTTATGATAATTTTACCACTCCCACAGACAAACTTATCTGGCAGATTTTAAGATTTACTGGTGAAAGGATTAGTGCAGTTTTAGCACTGGAAGTTGGAAATGTTTACTATAAACCTGAGAGAAGCTTGCCCTATCCCGAAATAACTTTTCCCGCCTCCTCAAGGAAAAAAGCCCCAGATGGAACGGCCGACACTCGGCAGGTTCCAATAGTTAAACCTCTGTTGGTGGAGTTGCAAAACTTTTCACCACCGAAAGATTCTTTGCTTATGTTCCCTGCACCAAGAAGCAGGACAAAACCCATTGGCAGGACAAGCTACGACAGGAATTTTAGAATGGCAGTGAGAAAAGCAGGGCTAAGTGACAAAGGCATTTCACTACACTCGACACGTCGGACTCTTATAACTAGGCTACACGAGGCTGGATATTCGATAGCACTAATCCAACAATCAACAGGGCATAAGAGCTTGAATGCTTTGAGAGAATATATAGATATAGACGCTAAGGCGGTTGGCAAGGCGATCGACAGTATTGATTTGTGACGCAAACTTTTAACCTATCCTATGCACCCACATATTATCAATACCTTCCATTTCTGTAAGGGACATTTCTGAGTACATAATTTTAGTTTGTCCGTAGCTCCAGGCCCCACAAGCGCCAGCAATTAATCTATTACTATCAGGACTTACGCAAAGACACTATATATAGCGTATTCTAAATAGAGCGATCGCTCTCTATTTTTAAGCGATCGGCTGAACAACAAAATTTGCCAAGAGCACCAAGACAGG
>JAAUYL010047196.1_pt1 | contig 15313 bp, 15 predicted proteins | sample 7278011 | NCBI WGS metagenome assembly JAAUYL01 (sample SAMN14350225, study PRJNA611818) | marine sediment metagenome | isolation source: surface marine sediment (1.8m) | place: French Polynesia: Moorea | collected 2018-08
CGAGCATTGCTCGACTTTTCAACCTCGAGCATCGAGCATTTGGGTTTACTTAATAAATCGGGCCATAGTCGAGCGAGCATCGAGCACGAGCAATGCTCGAACCCATCACTAGTTTTCGCTGGATGGAGCCGCAAAGCCGTGAAATCTGAAGAGTTGAGTTGAGTTTCACTTTGGATATTCGATTGAGTTGATGATACCAAGTGCCTCAAGATGTCCGACGACAACGTGAAGACGCCCAAGGAGGAGGAGGGCGACGAGGAGGTGGCGGACAAGAAGGACTCGAAAAAGCGATCGGGAGATTCCTCCGATCAAAACACCGAGGACGAGGACAAGAGGTCGACCAGAAAGAAGGCGCGTGTCGATTACAGCGAGACCGAGAAGAAGACAGAGGCCAAGAAAGCCGAAGCCGACAAGGAGGAGCCCGTTAAAAAAGAGGAGGAGGAGGAGGAAGTCGAAGATGACGACGACGAGATCATGGACGTGACGCCGGCCGAGTTGAAAGCCAAATCTGAGAAGGAGGATGGCACCGGTCCGAAGTCGGCCTCGGACGATCTCATGGGTCTTCCTGTCGAACCTACAGGTCTCGAAGGAGCCGGTAAGACCGCCATTTGAGTCGACCTTACCGGTTTAGATTTTTACATCTTTTCTTAACATTTCAGCCTTCCAAAGTAGGGTACCGTTCGACAAGATGACCCAGGTAGAGGCAGCATGTTTTCCCGACCTCGTGTCGCCGCTCTCTAGCCAAAAAATGTTTCTCAACCTGAGAAATCGCCTGCTGCAAATGTGGCTCGAGAATCCCAAGAAACAGCTCACCGACAAGGACGCCCTGTCGCGGCTCCAGCCTCCGTGGAACTCGGACGAGGCTCTCGTCATTCGAGTTCACGCTTTTCTCGAACGCCACGGCTACATCAATTTTGGCCTCTTCACTCGGACAGCGACTCCCAAACAGAAAACCGGCACGGTCGTCGTGATCGGAGCCGGGATCGCCGGCCTGGCGGCCGCTCAGCAGCTCAAATCGTTCGGGATGGAGGTGATCGTTCTCGAGGCACGAGATCGTGTCGGCGGACGAATCGCCACGTTCAGGAAGGGCCCCTACATCGCCGACCTCGGCGCCATGGTCGTGACGGGCTTGGGCGGCAACCCCATCACCGTCCTGTCGAAGCAGGTCAACATGGAGTTGTCGAAGATCTCCCAAAAGTGCCCGTTGTACGAGAGCAACGGCAACACCGTCCCCAAGGACAAGGACGACATGGTGGAGCGCGAGTTCAATCGCCTGTTGGAAGCCACCTCCTACCTCTCGCACTCGCTCGACTTCAACTACTGCAACGGCAAGCCCGTCTCCCTCGGCCAGTCGATGGAGTGGATCATAAAGTTGCAGGAAAAACATGTGAAAGAGAAGCAGATTCTCCACTGGAAGGAAATCATCCATCTGCAGGAAAAGTTGAAGGCCAATCAGAGTCGGATCCTGACCGTGAGGGAAAAGGTCGAGGACTTGAGCAAACAGCACAAAGATCTGGAGGGCCAAGAAAATCGCGATGCCATCCAGGAGTTTGCGTTCAGGACCAAGGCCAGGGACTTGCACAATGCCTGCAAGGAGTTCGACAAGCTCAAGGAGGAGGAGGCGACGATCACCAAGAAGTTGCACGAGTTGGACGCCCACCCGCCGTCCGACGTCTACCTGTCGTCCAGGGACAGGCAGATCATCGACTGGCACTTTGCCAACCTGGAGTTCGCCAACGCCACGCCCCTGAACAACTTGTCCCTCAAGCATTGGGATCAGGATGACGGCTTCGCCTTCACCGGAAGTCATCTGACCGTTCGCAACGGCTATTCCTGCGTTCCCGTGGCGCTCTCCGACGGCCTCGACATCAAGCTGAACACGGCCGTCCGCCAGATCCGCTACACACAAAGTGGTTGCGAAGTCTCGACCTCCAACGCAAGGAATCATACCAATCCTGTCACGTACAAAGCTGACGCTGTTCTCTGCACCCTACCATTGGGAGTCTTGAAACAGGCCATCGCTCAAAACTCCCAGGGTTTGCCCAACACCGTGACCTTCAATCCACCCCTGCCCGACTGGAAGGTGGAGTCCATCAAGAGGTTGGGCTACGGCAACCTGAACAAGGTTGTCCTCTGCTTCGACAGGATCTTCTGGGACCCCAGTGCCAACCTGTTTGGCCACGTCGGCTCGACGACGGCCTCCAGGGGGGAGCTGTTTTTGTTCTGGAATCTCTACCGAGCTCCCGTCTTGCTGGCTCTTGTCGCCGGCGAGGCCGCCGCCATCATGGAAAACGTTAGCGACGACGTCATTGTCGGCAGGTGCATCGCCGTGCTCAAGGGGATCTTTGGCAACAATGCCGTGCCGACTCCAAAAGAGACTGTCGTGACCAGATGGCGAGCAGATCCTTGGTCAAGGGGCTCCTACTCTTTCGTTTCTACGGGCTCGACAGGGAACGACTATGACATCTTGGCCACGCCCGTGATCCCGGGAAATCCCGGAAAAAACAACGACATGATCAAGAATCCTCCCCGGATTTTCTTCGGTGGCGAGCATACCATTCGCAACTACCCTGCCACCGTTCACGGAGCACTTCTTTCTGGACTTAGGGAGGCTGGACGCATTGCCGATCAGTATTTAGGCTGCCCCTACGCTCCTCCCGCTGGAGTTGAAGTGACTGGGGATGTGTTTGGCAAGTCCGACGCAGCCGTGAGCACCTAAATTCCAAACCATTCGACAATTTAACTTTTAACTTATCATCGCAGTATTCTCTCGAATTTGTAAATAGAAATATAAGCTAGCTATTAAGACTTCTGCCACAGTTTATTCCTCTTTTTTCGTCTTATAGGACAATTTCGATTTGACATGTAATAATAAGAGGCAAAACAAGTGTAATTTCGTTTCAAGATTTCATGAATTTTTCATTTTAACCACACAAGAAGAAAACCATATTGTTGACATAGAATTAGATTTTGTAGTAGTTGTGTAAGACTGATTTGATTAGCTTTTTATAAGAGAAACAATTATAGTTGTGGTTCAATCACAGATTTACCGTACGCAGTTGGCGTAACTTTTTAAATGCGTCATCTTTTAAAATTGATTTCATTTGCTTTTTGTGCAGCTTGACTGTTAAAATGTTAAGATAATTTCTTTAATAAATAGTGCAGCTCGAACGGAAATATCTTGTTTTTTTAGCTCAATTTAAGTGCTGTTTTGGTGCGATTAAGAAAAAGCAAAACATTAATACAATTTTCAAAAATATTTGTCGGATAAAAAGTTTCTTCAATCACTAAATCGCACTCATTCTTTGGATTTAAAACGCTGAAAAAACACCCAGACACTCAGGTTTTTGACAAGGTTTGGACTACTCCTGGCCCATCAGGAGCAAGGCATTGACGGTGGCCTCCTGATCGCCGTTCTTCTCCACGCACACCGACATCACGACATCCTTGTCCAAGTTCGGAAACATTTTGCACAGCTCGTCGATCTGCTCTTCATTTGGCATGACCGGCCGCTGCTGTTGCTCTTGCTGTTGCTGATCTTGCTGAGGTTGTTCCTGTTGCTGTTGTTGTTGTTGTTGGCCTCCTTGGCCACCAGGATGCCTGATTTCGATGGGTCCCAGGGTCATGTTCGAGCCCGGCCGCAAAGGCTGGAGACTCATGATCAGGTGAAGCACTCCCTCTTTTTCGTGGCCTGAAAAAAATAAATATTGAAAAAAAAGTCGTGAAACTGGACAGGTTTGTCTACCTTCTTGTCCGGAGAGCGGAAACCAGTCGTCCACGACGAGGAACTTGAACACGTCGTCGGGGAGGCTGAAGGTGGCGTGGGCGACCATGGCGTCGTTGGTGAAGGTGCACTCGTCATAGATCTCGACGTCGACGTTCTTGGTGCCCTTGAGGAGAAAGATGTTGAACGTCTTGTTCCACTTTGGCTCCCTCGCTCCGTTCGCGCAAGTCGGAGTCTCGTAGACGCTGTGTCCAATTCGAATTCTGTCGACGAAAATCAAAGTCAAACACTCAGATTTCGAAAACAAAACGAAATCTTACCTGCAATAGGGATCCATTCTGCTCATGCCATAGTTACGAGCCAGCTTGGCCTCGGCCACCGTGACGGTGAGACGGCCGACGACATTTTCAGGAACGACGGTAACGGTGCCGCCGTGAGCATGGAGACCCGGAAGTCCACCCCCACCATGGCCCCCGTGGGCGGCGGCGGACTCCATGTCGAGCTGTTTTTGCAAAGCGATCGCCAGAGCATGATCGCTCTCCTCGGTTGACATTGGCTTTTTACCAGGGCTGCCGACGTTGTCCTTGCTGACCAAATCTTTGGACGAGTCTTCGGCTGCAGCCGCCATCTTTTTCTCGGGACTCTGGTGTGTTTCATCATTCCCAGCTCCTCCGCCGATCGCATTTGAGGCCGTGACTGTTGGAATATCTACTAAAAGACCGGTGGCGCCAGCTCCGCCATGGTTACCGTGATTTTTGCTCTCTTCTGAATTGCTGTTTGGCTTGGCTGCCGCTCCCCCGGGATGCGGTTCAGTCACTTCACTACAAGACAAAGGACTGTTGAAAATCTGACGCAAAAAAACGGCTGCTGAGTTGGCATAAAAAACTTACAGGAAATCCTCTGGCAAATCTCCTTCGATCAACCGCTTTTCCCACTCCGCCATGTCGACTTGTTGTTGACCATTGGCACTAGCACCGCCCTCGCTCGTACCCGAGTCGGGCCTCGTCTTATCTTTTGCCTCAGCCATGACTTGCTTATCAGTGTCACTGTCAGAAATCACTCCGATTGGTGACTGCACTCTGCTTTGGCAAACAAATAGTTCAATGGCTTAGTCACACAGAAAATGATCTGAGAGTTAAACGCAGGCCTCGATCAGCTTGTCTCCGTGATGCAAGGATCACGGAGGGCACGTCAAATGGGCAACATCTGTGTCGAAACAGATTTTTGGAATTCTTTCTTTCTGAAGAGTAAAATGAGTCATTGGATGAGAGATCGGGCGAGCAAGCTCAGCTCAACAATTTAACGTCAAAATCCGAGCAAAGCAGCCAAAACCTATTGTTTTAAGCCAAAGTACTAACTGATACAGATTTAGCTGTTAATATCAATGTGATTCAACCTAATTTGAGCAGTCAAATAGGCTCAAGCTTTGAATTAGAAGTTGAACTGAATGCAATAAATGCCTCAATAATTTAGGGTTTCTACCCGTCTTCTCTCTAATGCTGAGACCAGCTGAGAAGAGAAAATGAAATTCAAAACAAAAATGTAATGTAAACAAACAAAACTTTCGTGATCTTCAAAGGCCAAAAATTCAAACGATGAGGCTCTTGATCAAGTCCTCGGCCTTGTCGAGGCCAAACCTGATCAACCTGAATCTCCAGGTGAGCAGGAGTTGCCATGCCAAGCCGAAGAAACAGTTCCAACAGCCAAAAGAAATCAGTGCTCAAGGAAGGACTTTTCAAACCGATGACTGGACGAATGTCACGCCAAAGATCCTCTCGCTCATGGAGAGACAGTTGCATACGAACAAGAAGCATCCACTGGGCTTGATCAAGTCCCGGATCGTCGATTTCATGTATGGAAGATTCGAGAATCAGCGCGGCAACCCGCTGTTTTCCGTTCACGAAGGCCTCAGTCCGATCGTGAGCATGGAGCAAAACTTTGACTCGCTCCTGGTTCCTGGCGATCATCCCAGTCGTAAGAAATCGGATTCTTACTACTTCAACAAGGACTACATGTTGAGAGCTCACACGAGCGCCCACCAAACCGAGCTGATCAAGATGGGCTTGGACAACTTCTTGGTCATTGGCGACGTCTACCGCCGAGATCAAGTTGACAAGAGCCACTATCCTGCGTTCCACCAAGTCGAAGGCGTTCGACTGTTTGAGGAGAAGAAGTTCTTCGAAAATGTCTCCGGTCCAAAGAAAGGTCTTGAAGTATTCGAGAAAGGTGATGATGCAGTCAGAACGGACGACAAACAGGAGCAGCTCACCCAGGACGCGTCGAAAATTATCGAGCTTGAACTCAAGGATTGCCTGCTTGGACTGGCCAAAGAGCTGTTTGGCGAGGACATTCAATCGAGATGGGTAGAAGCGTACTTTCCCTTCACACATCCTTCGTGGGAACTGGAAGTTTTTTATCAAGACGATTGGATGGAAGTCCTTGGCTGTGGAGTGATTGAGCAGGACATCTTAAACAATTGTGGAGCTGGCGACAAGGCCGGTTGGGCTTTCGGACTCGGTCTGGAGCGGCTGGCGATGCGATTGTATCAGATACCAGACATACGAATCTTCTGGAGTCAAGATCCTGGATTTCTGCTCCAGTTTGACACGGACAACCCCAAGAAAGAGATAGTTTTCAAGGTAAACAAATCTACAAATCTATGAGCTGCTCTCACTATTTTGGTTTTTAGGCTGTGAGCAAGTACCCGATTTGCACTAATGACATCAGCTTCTGGTTGCCAGGATCCACGGACGAGTTTTCGGCCAACGATTTCTACGACATTGTCCGATCCGTCGGCGGTGATTTGGTCGAGCACGTGGAAATCTTTGATGAATTTTTCCATCCGAAACAGAAAAGAACCAGTCAGAGTTACCGAATCAACTACAGGAGCACTGACAGAACGTTAACTCAAGAAGAGGCCAACGAGATTCACAAGCAAATTGAGCAGTCATCAGTAGAAATGTTGGGCGTTGAAATAAGATGATTATTGTATTGGCATTACAATTTCACTGGATCCTTGACAGTCACTGACACAATAGAAATGTCATCGTAGGGTTTGTCCGTTTTGGGATGAGTCTTGACGTTGGATATGCTTTGAGCAACCTCCATTCCTTTGACCACTCGGCCAAAAACTGTATGCTTGTTGTCCAGCCAAGAGCAGGGGACAACAGTGATAAAAAACTGGCTGCCATTCGTGTTGGCTCCAGCATTGGCCATGCTCAAGGTGTACGGTCGGTCATGCTTCAACTTGGGATGGAACTCGTCCTCGAACTCGTGTCCCCAAATAGACTCTCCTCCAGTTCCAATTCCAGTTGGATCGCCAGTCTGGATCATGAACTGCTTGATCACCCTGAAAATCCAAAGCTCTGGTTGCAAGTTTGCTTCAAATGATTAATCCGATTCATACCTGTGGAAAATGCACCCGTTGAAATAGTTGTTCTTGGCCAAGCCACAAAAGTTCTCGATTGTCTTGGGGACTTCCCGAGGGAAGAGTTGGACAAAGATGTCGCCAACGTTAGTGTGAATCGTGGCCGATTCAAACAGTTTGGGAGCGACAGCCTCCTCCATGACGGCGATACGATCTTCGTGAGTTGGCTTCTCATTGAACACATCACGATCGCCATGGTCGCCGTTCCTTCTTGTGAACAAATACAATCGGTTTTTCTTGAACGCCGAGCAAATCAGGGTCGGGTCGGGCAGGAGATCTTTGCTTAGAGCAGGATTGTCGGAGGCCTGAAAGTGAATCAATGTAAAAATTGTGATAGTGGTTTCACAAGTTTTTTCTGTTACCTGCATGTTCATGTCGGGAATGGTTGTGGCATTCTGCTCGTCGTTCTGACTCAGGCACACGTTTATGAAGCGCAGGTTTTCGTTCTTGCCAATGACAACCTTGTTCTTGTGCGTGACGAGGTTGACCAGTTTGATTCCGATGATTGTGGGATAGAGGATGAAGTTGCTGCTACCGTCAAACACAACATTGACATGCCGGTGGAGGTCGGACTTTTCGAGATCTTTTTCATTGGCCACCTTCCTGTTGAACTCCATGGCGGGCATGAGCTGTTTGTTCTGCTGGATGCCGAAATAATGGTTCAAGCTCTCGTCTATGACGCTGCTCAGTTTTCCGGTCGAAAATCGAAAGATGCGAATCTTCTTGTCGGCCGAATAGCAAGCCAACAACTTGCCGTTGTTGCTCACCGTCATCGACAGCGGGTAGGTCTTGTTCTTGGCAAACTCGTACAGGTCCGTGTCGAGCTTGGACTCGAACGTCACCTTCCTCTCCGGGAAGGCGTAGTCGCCCTTGACGCCGCGCCAGTACTCCATCATGCCGCCGACATCCCCGGAGACGACGACATCGGCGACAGAGTTGTAGGCGATGGCGGAGACCGGCTTCATGTGAATCTTAGACAAGACCTTGATCGGATCACTCGAGCCGCGGCCGTCATAGATTCGAATGTCTGGCGACTCGGCCGTGCCGGCGATGGCGACCGCCGGGATCGCGTCGCCCGCCTGATGAATCCAGCAGGCTGTCTCCGGTACGAACCCCAGGCTCAGGATGTTGATCATGTCAAAGTTCTTGACGTCGAAGACTTTGCCGGCCTTGTCGTCGGAGACGGTGATCAGGAGCGTGCCGGTCGAGTTGACGGTCATGAACTTCACGGAGCCGAGATGGGCGCGGAAGTGCTTGACAAACTCAATCCCGACCTCGCGCTTCTTCCAGAATTTGACGTGGCCGTCGATCGAGGCGGTGATGATGAAGCCGGTCGGACCCGAGCACACGCACCAGTTGACCGCGTCACGGTGCATGTAGCTCCGCTCGTACGTCTCGGCGTTGGGCAAGTTGTCCAGGAACACGGACTCGTATGGGAGGACCTTCTTCTTCTTGGCAGGAGCCGCCATGTCCATCGATGGGCCGACGAAGCCGTCGTCACTCGAGTCGTCGGACTCTTCGCCATCACCGCCATCGTCCTTCTTGTCGGATGCCGGCCTTTTTCGACTCTCCTTCTCCTCTGTATCTTTTGAAGCCTCGGACTTTTTGGAAGGCTCCTCGTCCTCCGACGAGCTGGAGGAGTCGCTGCTGCTCGACATATCGGATTTGAGACCGAAGCTCAAGAAGAGTCACAGCAGTCTTTTCTAAAGATTTGACAAAAATTCAACGTTTTGAAGCTTTGAGCGGAGCCGTTGTGAGTTGCTTACAAAGCTACACGACATTTTGGCTTGTTTTCAGTCAAAATCTTCTCGTTAACGCCAAAAAGATTGGCTTTCTCGATTAGAAAAAGACAATGCTAGGAACTCTGTTAAAATCAAAATAAACAAACGCAAAAAGAACCAAGATCTGTCAAAGTCCAATTTCAAGATCTGCGTCCAGCATGAGCAGATTCTGGAGGATCCGTAACTTGGTCGTGACAGGCGTGGCGGCCACGTCAACTGTCAGTTTCTTGCAGTTTTCAGACAAGCGACAAAAGTCAAAGTTTCTTCTCCAAGCCGAAGTTGTCAGAGACGACTTCAAAAGAGTCAAAGAGAACAGAAAATCCTGCATTGTTGTCGTTGGAACAACAGGTAGTCCTCCAGGATTCAAAATCCAAATGTGAGTGATTGCAGTTTAATTTTCAGGGACTGGCAAGAGCAGTACGATAGCTAAGTACACTGGCCAAGATGTCGCAACTTCCAAAGAATTCCAATCGCATACGAGGAGATGCGAGCTGTTTTCCAATTTGAAAGATCCTGGAGATCCTGTCTGGTAAACATTTTAGTTCCGAAGCCAAGTTCGGTTTGTGACAGGTTTTATTTCAGGATTGACACTGTCGGATATGACGACACCAACAATCTAAGTGACGAGGAGAGTTTTAAAGAAGTCCTCCGATTTATTGACAACAATGATCTCCGTCATGTCCAAGCCATAGTTTGGACTGTCATGCCACAAGAGCGAATGGACGCACGGTTGCAAAAACAAGCCGATTTCATCAACCAATTTGGAGAGGGTGTCATCTGGAACAATGTCATTATCATTGCCAAGCAGCCCGGATCATTTAATCTTGAGCAGGTTAATCCAGGATTTAAAATTCATGGTTTTGCTTGAAACAATTACATTTATTTTCAGGCAACTCAAGGAGCTAGAGAAGCAGCCAAAAAGCACGCCTGGTCTAATACAGAGCTCAAAACAATCGGATTTACTTATTTGGACGATACCATTCCGAATCATGTGATTGAAACCATAAACAATCTCCCTGAAAATGTCAAGAGTCAAATGCTCTTAGTCACAGACGAAGAAGTCCATGCCAAGCTCAAGAAGCTGCTGGATGAAATTGTGAATCCAGTTCAGGTTGTCTTCCGGAATTCAGTTTGTCAGGATTGTGGTGCTCAAGGCGACAAGAGGCTCTTGAACAAGCATTGCCATATGGAGGAGCTGCTAATTCATCCTCAGCCTGCAACCTACCATCATCCTGGAAATCCTGAGCGCTACCATCCTCTCGAACTAGAAGTCTATCACTCAGGAATGCTCCGGGTTCAGGGTGGCCCTAGCAAAGAATGTCAAACAATAAGAAACGTCATGGCTGGAGCGACTCCAGTGGTTTTCTTTCTCGATCCAACGACCGGACTTCTGTCAGCCTCTGCAACCTTTGCAGCTTATTATTTGTGCAACTACCTAGAGGTTCCAATTGAGGAACGTTGGACTTGTTGCAATGGATTAAATGGAACAGGTAAATATGTAGACATTTAAAAAACTCGTGAAACTGAACCAGTGATTTCTAGGAGGGTGTAAACAAAGGTGGAGTTGTTGTAAGCGACTTCCTGAGAAACAAGGTTGCTGTGTTCGATTTCCATGTTGCATGGGAGGACCTCAAGCTCAAGGATGCCAGCGGAAATTCCTATGCTGTAACAATCCAGAAGGATCGGCGGGCTGTGAAAAAACCTGTAGAAAATGCGGAGCCAAATGGGGGACCGCGTCTAGAAACTGCTATGTCAAACCTCACAATCTAGTCAGCGTTGACGAAATTGAATAAATTGATATCAAGGCCAAGTGCTTCAATGAATCTTTGTGCTTTCGGATTTAATCTAAACATTTATTTCATCTGTGGGGGTATTTTGCTCTGGCCTTTACGAGCTACAAAGACAGAATTGTGTGAAGTTAAGAAACGCCCACAGAATCAAAGAGGTCTGGAAAAAATAACAAAGATTCTTCAAAGAGATTATACTTTCAAGATAAACAAAATATCCCGAGAAAATCTGGGAATGCCAGCTTTCTCAGGAAATTGCGGCGGCCTTATTAAATCCTTACAGATGTTTCCTCTCAGACTTTTTTACCGCAATCATTTCACAGATTTTTTATGTCATGTTGTTAAGATAAAATAATGACGGAATAAGAAAGCACGCCCCTGTTCTCTCCAGAGCTGTAATTTGTGAAGGTCAAGAAATACTGCAAAAACTCGTGAAATCATCAGCGTTTTAAAGTCGATATTGACTTGTGAAGTGAAATTGCTTCTTGTTGTCATGGGTAAGTTTTACTTGTTCAGGTTGCCAAAAAATGCATGCATACAGAGCATGAACTTTCAGAAACAAAATGCTTTGAATATTTTCATTGTTTTCCTTTCACGAGCTGAAAAAATGGACTGCATATCCACGATTCTACTCGAATAAAATCACAATAAATTCGATCCCAATTCAAAGATGGTCATAAATATTCGAATTACTTTAGAAAACTTGTTCAAGATATATTTAGTATAATATATAAAAAAGTTGCCCTCATTTTAAAAGTTTTTGGGGTGGGGGAGAGAAGTTTGAGTTTCTTTCTTTCTTGTGCTTTGCAAAAGCTGAAAGGACAAGTACTGCTTGAGCAAAATCCATTCATCACTGTTCACAGATGATCTGGACTCCAAGACTCGTGAATTTACGATGATTCTGCATTTTTTCCATCACAAAAACTTGTTACACTGCTTTCAGAGGTGTTATCAATAACTAAGGAAATGCCCCCTACAATGACGCAAACTCTAATAAATGAATGATTTCACGAAAAAATAATATTTTCCCAAAAATCCACAATTTTTGCCTCGCATGTTGACCACAAAATTCCAAAATGACTTCTATTTTCAAAAGAAATTTTTCAAAATTATTTGATAAATTGTAGGTCAGAATACCTACATGCTATTGCCAATTTAAGAATTGAACCATTTATTAAATTAAAATAGGTGGTTTCTAGACTTCACCTGGTAGAAATGTATGCATATAAATCAAGTTTCGCTCTTTCTTGGCTGCTACAAAGAAGCATTTATAAAATTAAACAATCCACTTTTTGTCTAACCTCAGCTTGGCTTCTTAGCACATCACGCCCATGCCCATCCCTTCATCCAGAAGCCAGAAGCAACAGTTAAAGTTGATTTCTCTCAAGAAAATCAAAAAATGAAGTCGGTTCTTTTTTCACGGAAAAATTTCTAAATGCAACCACTCAATTAAAATTGTAGAAATCACCTTTTAAAGCCAGCGACGCCCGCCGATCCGAAGCGAAGGCAAAAAGCTGGACTGAGCTAACCAAGGTGAAATTTAGATTTTTCATTCGAGAACTTGGAAACCACAAAAAACGTACACTACATTTTTTGCCTAGGCAAGGTTGACTTTTACTAGATCAAGAGTACAAAGCATAGCAAATTGAAAGATGGAGACTTCAGCTTTCGATATGGTTTTAAAAGATTTTCCATGGGTTAATAGTCCATGAGCACGAGAGAATTTCGGAGATATTTTTCAATCCTTTTACTTTTTTCCGTGAAAAAATCGTGACTTTGGCTCGGCAAAGGGCATTTAGACTATTTTCAGAAGGAAGAAAAATTGCGCCAATTTCAAAGACTTCAAGTGGGAATTCTTGAGCAATTTATATTCTCCTCAAGCACCATTTCAGTTCCACCAAACTCAAAAAGAGCTTCGCCACCATGAGCATCATCTACTGAAATGTACATATAACCTCACTTTCTCACCAGGGGTGCTGAAATAGTTCATATATTTGTCTAAATCGAGTTTTTTAAAGGATATCTTGGGGCCAAGGTTGCTCTGTGGGTCTATTTTTGACTCTCTTTTGTCATTGAGCAGGCAATGCCTCAGCTCGGATTTCACGAGTTTTCTCCAAATCAGAAAATTTCTTTCAAAATGAACTTTTGCCCTCAGGAATACACACCAAATACAAATTGTGATATAATGGCAATGGCAGGCAATAGCATTTCATATTTTGAGTTCGCAAGACTTTTTCAGCCAACTTGAGTTTTGACGATATCCAGACAGTGGTACAAGTTGTCTTCTTGTAAGACCTGCTTGTAATATCAGTGATTATTTTGTTCATTCTTAGAAGAAGAATGCCTTGAATTTTTCTATCACACTTCCTCCATGTGACAAAGCCTAGAAAAAAGTTATGAAGGCTGACGTCAAAACAAGTGTTGAAATGTTTAGACAACAAAATCAAAATGTCTTAAAAATCCTCAAATCTTCATCCAGAACATTTGACCTAATTTTCGAAAAATGCAAACAAGCATTTTGCTACCCCTTTGGCCTAGAGCAATGGAGCGTGTTTAACTTTTCCACTTCTACTATAATACAAAAGATCACGACCGTATTGTCTAGTGAAAATATGGTTTGAGAAGCTCACTCCTGACAAAGCTTGAAAAATGTAGCAGCATGGAGCTGAAATGGTAAAAACCTGTACAGCACTTTGTTGCGCTCCTCTTGCCGGCCAGCTTTTTCGAATCAAGCGCTCTCCAAGCTGAGGAGCATCCTGAGCACAAGAGTCTGGAATCCTGGTGGCGGACGACGTCGGACGCACGGTGGTTGTGCTCTAGTCTTGTTAAGCTTCCCCCTTTTGAGACGTCAGTGGAGACCGAGTCGAGTTTGAGAACGGTGTGCTGGTGGTTGGTGAGCTCGCGATCTGCTCAAGCTGGACGGACAAGATCGTAAATTTCCATAGTGGACGTTGTTATCGTTAGTGGAACCCCCTCCCTCCAGTTTCTTCTGAGGAAGGAATGTTTAGTCTGTGTTTTGAGATCGGACAAAGAGCAGAGTTCTTGGTGTAGTGCTGACTTGAATCCGTGATAAAAAAGAACATCGCCATTGTCCAATGTCAGTCGGTGAGTTCTCTTCACTCTTTTTAGCTTCGATTACCCCGTGAGAAACTTTTTCTTGAATCTTGGAAGTAACAATGGCGACTGCGAGTTTCACCTTTCAGAATGCCGGCCGCCGTCTGCTTTTGCAAAATACGATCGTTTTGAAGACGATTTTATTGTCCTGAACGAACTCTGGACTTCTTTGACTGATCGGCACCATTGTCTTTGAAAGATTTCAGCCATTTTGCGAAGGAAACTCAGTTTATAAAATCGAATTCGATTTCGAATCGAACGAAAATTCGCCATTTTTTGGCTACTGTAGCAAGTTTTAGAGAACTCGACCAGGCACGGAAAAATTGTATTTTGTCAATGTTTTTGAACACTTTTTTGTGCCAGACTAATTTTTGTTTGTAGCACAGCAGTAGCTGTTTTATACAAGACGGAAACTTGATTCTTTTTTGGGCCTGAGCTAAGCAAATCTGAGGTTACAAGAACAACGCGAATCTTACTAGACCGTCGACTTTTGGTTTACGGGACAAAATAAATAAACAAAAACAAGACTGAATTCGCCACCAATCGGTTTGTTGATCAAACTATTCAGTCTTGGTTGCAAGAACAAGAAAGCAATTCTTAGACCCGCCTGAAAAACAAAAAAAAATGGAGGACCAAAGATTTGAATTCGAAACTTTTGAAGAGTTTATCAAGATTTTGCAAAGCTGACAAGATCCCAATGCTTGATCAGGAGTTTTGATTGTGCAGCGCCGGTCTCGGTCAAATTACAGGACCGAAGATCTGAATCTTGTTCGCCATCAACATCATCAAATCGGGTTAGTTCATAAATTGAGAATCGCAAGCCTGGCGAAAATTTGATACTCCTCCTTAAGCTCATCACGGAGCCAAGAGTACTCAAATTAGTCATAAATAAAATCCCAATTTCTTTTTCTACTCCCGGAAGACCGGGAATTTATCAGTCTGTCAATGTTTTGCACAATGTCGCAGCTGCGAATTTTGAAAATCGAAAGTGACAAAATTCTCGAATTACTTTTCAAAATCGAAATCTGCGTGAGACGTGAATGAATTTCGGTTGAGCGGAAACGCGAAACGCATAAACATCTGCAGTTTTAACGACCGAGTGAGAGCAAACTGTCCAGTCGAATCACCGAGCAACGTTCGTTGAATGTTTACTTGAGGGCGAATCAGTTCGTTTTGCCACTCTGAAAGCATATGCTAATGTGAATTCTTGCCATATTTTTGCAGCTTGAGCAGAGGTCCGGAGAGCGCAAGATGCATCCCTCAAACAACAATGTAACAGAACAGAACAACCCCGACAACGAAGAACAGTAGAGAGTTTCCGAATTTCTCTAATCAAACAACAAAAAGTTGTGTGAATTTTTCAAAAACGAGATAAGAGAGGCAAGTGTTCGGCAGTCCAGATTTTGAACAGTTTAAACAAACTTATCATAAAATAGAACTAGACTCCCGTTCGAGATTAAAACTTGCGGCCATCAGTGAA
>JAAUYL010051452.1_pt1 | contig 15295 bp, 12 predicted proteins | sample 7278011 | NCBI WGS metagenome assembly JAAUYL01 (sample SAMN14350225, study PRJNA611818) | marine sediment metagenome | isolation source: surface marine sediment (1.8m) | place: French Polynesia: Moorea | collected 2018-08
ACTATGCAAAACAGCATTAATTCTCACTATTAAATCTTGCTAATAATTCCTCACGGGATAATTGTAATAGTAAAGGAGTAAATTCCTCTGGAGATAATGACAGCATTGGTTTAATAATTTCTGTGAGTTGGTCATCTAAAGAATTAAACCTAACTTTCAACACATTTTCGATAATTATAGTACGCTCTATTCCTCGGGTACTTTGTTGTATACCTTGTTCTATTCCTAACTGATAAGCAGCTTCTAATTGTTGTAATAAATGTGGCGATAAACGTTTTAATGAACGTGGTGACAAATTTGGCGATAAACATTGTAAGAAACGTGGTAATTAGTGCATAATTAACTCCCTATTTTGTACTTATAATTATGAAATTTATTCACTAAAGAAGAGCATTAATTATCATTATTAAATCTTGCTAATAATTCCTCACGGGATAATTGTAATAGTAAAGGAGCCAATTCCTCTGGAGATAATGACAGCATTGGTTGAATAATTTCTCTGAGTTGGTCATCTAGGGAATCAAACCTAACTTTCAACAAGTTTTCGATAACTATTCGGGTAGCTTGTTCCCTTCCTTGTTGTATTCCTTGTTGTATTCCTTGTTGTATTCCTGACTGAGTAGCAGCTTCTAATTGTTGTGATAAAAGTGGTGATAAGCGCATAATTAACTCCCTATCTTGTAGATCTAATTCTGAACTTACTTCTAAGTTACTACGCAAAGAAGATAATAACAACAAAGCATTTAAGCGAAATTTATTATCTTGTGGCAGTGCTTCTAGTTCGTCAATTGCCTGTTGTTGTACTCTATCTCTGCCTAAAATTCTTAACCATAGAGTTTCTAATGTCTTTGGTAATTGATGAATTACTACTAATCCTGTTCTGAGATATTCAGGTAATAAATAAATTCCTGGAGACCAATTATCATTATCACTTTTAGCACCAAAACCCTGATTCAGTTATCAGTTATCAGTTATCAGTTATCAGTTATTATTTCAGGACTTACGGAGTACCGAATGGTGAAATTTTTGATTGAGTTGATGGAGCAAAAAAGACATCTACTTGTCTAATCTCACTACCGATTTATAGGGGAATTTGACATTCTCCTAGTTGGGATAATAATTCTTCTAAATAGTCTTTAGCAAATTGGTCATTTCAGTTATCAGTTAGCCTCCTATCGGAGGAACTGCGTTAACAGTTCCTCTGGCTGAAGCATCGGGATTGAAATACTGAATCGAAATTTTTTCATCCCCTTAAAAGGGGAGGCTTGAGACCTTATTTTTTTGTCATGGATAAATCTTGTCATTGGTTAATTAGCTATTTTTTCTAGTTTAGAGATTACCATAATTTACTGTAAAAACTGTTGTTAATTAGTATTATAGAAATAACGTAAATATTCAGCTAGCTAATTTCAGCTTTTGAACGTAATATAGCAATCCACCTATTGGTTGTGACAATTTTTATAATAATTAATTTGAGCTGAAAACATGAGCAAATTCTGTACGGGTGATTCCTTCTGTAGGGGTGATTCGCGTTTGCGGAGCATTCCGTAGGAAATCACCCCTACCAGTAAAATATTACAACCGATTAGAGGATTGCTATAATTTATTAAGGTTAGCTAATGACATTTTTATTAATAACTTTCAATTCTGCTTGGAGACTAATTCTTCCTTCCAAGACAATGAGTTAAGAACTAATAGCTAATAGCTGATAGCTGAATGCTTACGAAATAACTATTCACTTAGCTGATAAATACTTCCATAATATGAATACTCCAACCCAAAAATATTATTATCAAGTCGGTGGTTGTCTGCCTATAAATGCACCTAATTATGTTAAGCGACGAGCAGATGAGGATTTCTATGAAGGTCTTAAAGCGGGTGAGTTTTGTTATGTTCTTAATTCTCGTCAAATGGGAAAATCTAGTTTGCAAGTTATGACAATTCAAAGATTACAAGAAGAGGGTATTTATTGTGTGGCGATCGACATTTCAGAAATAGGTAATCGGGGGGTAACTCCTGAACAGTGGTATGCGGGTATTCTGCGGATATTAGAAAATAATTTTAATCTATCAGAATATGTGAATATTCGTACTTGGTGGCGGGAAAGAGATTATTTGGCGCCGGTGCAAAGATTAAGTGAGTTTATTGAAACGGTATTACTGGCACAAATCAATCACAATATAGTAATTTTTATTGATGAAATTGATAGTATTCTGGCTTTAGATTTTCCCGTGGATGATTTTTTAGGTTTTATTCGAGCTTGTTACAACAAACGTGCTAATAATCAAGAATATAATCGTTTAACTTTTGCTTTGTTAGGAGTTAGTACACCTCAAGATTTATGTCAGGATAAAAGTAGTACACCTTTTAATATTGGGAGGGCGATTGAACTAACTGGTTTTCAATTAGATGAAGCTTTACCATTAATGAATGGATTAGTCGAAATTTGTCAGGAGCCAGAGGTAGTTTTACAAGAGGTTTTGGCTTGGACTGGAGGGCAACCATTTTTAACTCAAAAGGTCTGTAAACTATTAATTGAAAATGGAGAGTTAATAGTTAATTCCGCAGAGGGAGTAGCACGAATTGTTAGGTCAAAAATTATTGATAATTGGGAAACACAGGATGTGCCAGAACATTTGAAGACTATTCGCGATCGAATTTTGAGAAAGGATGAACGAATAGTTAGAAGATTGGGATTATATCAGGAAATTTTACAGAATAATTTGACTGGAATAGTAGCCGATCATAGTCCGGAACAAATGGAACTTAGGTTATCTGGATTAGTAGCTAAACGAGATAGTAAGTTAATAGTTGCTAATCCAATATATGCTGCAGTTTTTCATCAAGAAATGATTTTTGAAGAATTGGAAAAATTGCCTCCCTATTCGGAAGCAATCAAAGCATGGCTCAATTCTAATTGTGAAGATAAATCCTATTTATTGCAAGGTAAAAATTTACGCTCGGCTTTAGTTTGGGCAGCCGGAAAAAGTTTAAGGAATCAAGATTTCCAATTTTTGACTACTAGCCAAAAATTAGTATTAGATGCTCAGACAGAAACTTTAGAATTAACAAAAATCGAGACTCAAAAAGCTCAAGCGGAAGTAGTCAAAGCAGAACAAAAAGCTAAACGTTGGATTAAAATAGGTTCGACTATTTTCGGGATATCTTTAATTTTCTCAATAGGTTTTTCACTATTAGCTCATCAAAGATTTAAACTAGCACAATCTAGTAGGGAAATTGAACAAACTGGTACTGATGCTTTGTTATTAGCCATCAAAAAATCGGCAACAAATCAGGCATTGTTAGAAGCTTTACCCAAAGCTATATCTGCCGGACAAAGATTAAAATCTTTAGTAAATAACAATACTCCTCTAGCAGAATATCCTGCGACTCGACCAATATTAGCTTTACAAATGATTCTCGATAAACTTGACGAACAAGAACAATTTAAAGATAGTGTACTTCAGAAAAGAAAAATTATTCTGCAAGGTCATCAAGGTGCAGTTACCAGTGTAAAATTTAGCCGGAATCAAAAATTTTTAGCTTCAGCAGGAGTAGATGGGAAAGTAATTATTTGGAATTTGTCAGGCAAAAAAATTACAGAATGGCAAACAGAACAAAAATCAGTTAATAGTATAATTTTTCATCCTGATGGTAAATATTTAGCAACTGCTGGTAGTAACGGTACGGTAAAAATATGGAGTCTATTAGAGAAAACTTTAGGGAAAAAATTATATGTATTAGAAATATCTCAAACCGAAGTTAATAGTATTAGCTTTAGTGTTGATGGTAAGTATTTAGCAACTGCTGGCATAAATATTCCTGTACAAATTTGGAACCTATCATCATCGCCCATAACTATATCCTCTAATGAAATTTTGAATGATAATGGTTTGATTAGAAGTGTTCGTTTTAGCCCTAATGGAAATTTTCTAGCAACATTAGATGGAAAATCTACTATTAGATTGTGGAATATATCTGAAAATAAATTCAAAACCCTAGATGTGGAAGCTATTAGTATGAACTTTAGCATCAATAAACCTCAGACGTTACTAACAGCAACATCAAATGGAGTAGTGGAACTATGGCAGATTTATACAGGTAGATTAGTAAATGATTTTCAAAGTTTACATTTAGATACTAAGCTAGTTAATTTTAGTCCTGACGGAGAGTTAATAGCTACTGTTGGAATTGACAGTATTGTGCGACTTTGGAATTTATCAGGGCGACAGATTAGCCAGTTTGAATTTTCCGAAAATGTGATTGATATAGCCTTTAGTTCAGATGGAAAAAAAATTGCTGTAGCTGATAGTAATGGTCAACTTTGGTTAAGGTCTGTGGAAGATTTAGATCAACTTTTGAGTAAAGGTTGTAGATTTTTAGCAGAAAGACCAAACTATTTTATGAGAGTAGGAGAATTTTGTCAGAACATTAGGGAGTAAGGATTAGGGGAAAAGTAAACAAAATAATAATTGATATTAAATCTCGAATAATTAGCAAAAATGTTATTAGGCTAGTTTTAATTACTTAATAACTGAAGTGTTATACAATTTTCAAAAAAGAATGCTATACCCGATCGGGTGGGGAAGTGTGGGGAGTGTGGGGAGGTAGGGACGTTGCATAAGGGCGTCCGTACAAGATAAGAATAATAAAGATTAACAGGGCTATTTTTAGCAAAAAAGTGATTTATATTGTGTTAATTAGTTAATAACTGAAGTGCGACCGAAGTATAGCAATGCTTTTGGGAATTGGTATTATACCATTTTCAAAAAAGAATGTTACGAATAGTAAGGGGGATAAAAAGATTTTACAGCAAATGCTCCTTTGATAAAAAAGATGATTTACGAACTAAAAAATGGTATTGAAACCATTCACTATGCCGACTGACTTCTGACTCCTGACTCCTAAAAATTATCCTAGATATTTGTAGCAAACATTTATCAAATTGGTATTACACAAGTATAGCATCACTTTTGGGAATTGGTATAAGATGTCCGCAATACAAGGATTTGGTTATAGTAGTCAATATATGTATCTCGAAATAGATGCTTAAAAATAGCTTCTCAAAGTCATTTTAGACAGCTATTTATATCATTTTTATCTTTGATTTTAATATTTATTCCTTCTTATACCAAGCGTAAAAAAAGAATGTTACGAATAATCAGGGCAATAAAAATACTTTTTAATTCTAAATTCTTAATTCTAAATTCTTAATTCAATAAACAGTAATAGGTGGTAAATTTGGTTGAGGATTAACAACTCTTCTCAATAATTCTTGTTGAGCTTGTTGAGGATTTTGACCACGAGGAACTTGATATAATAACCGACAAGAACCACCTATAGCAGCACAAATAATAGGTTGTCCGTTTTTAGATATACTAACAGTAATATTTCGATATCTATTTCGTTGTTGAGTAGATAAAATTCCAGAGACTCTAGTACATCTAGTAAGAGCATCTTCTCCTGATTGAGCAAAATAATTGTTAGCACCCCAGAGGATAATCGGAATCTTATTGCCTTGTTTATTAGCAATTGTAGCTGGAGTTGCGCCAATTTTACCGCAGAAAAAATTAGGAGTTTGAGCCTTAGCAGAAAGGTTACTGATAGGGAAATTTAAAAATCCAATTACCGTGGCAGTAACAATAGAAGTTAATGATAAAATTTTCATGGACTATAATCTACATATATAACACTACTGATATTTTATAAACTTATATATACTTCTTGACACTCAGTAATGGAATTTAAGCAAAAAGTTAGGTAAGTATATTTGGGAAATCCTGGAAATTATGATTGTAAATGGTTTTTGTATATTTATCATTTCCGATTAATTAATTAGTTTGCTTGCTTATATCCCTAATTAAACTTATTATCTACCTTAACTTCGGTTAAGGGTAAACCGAGAATATTTTTCTCAACTTATCAAATTTATACTAAAAACTCTTGCCCTACAAACAAAGTTACTGATTCTCTACTCTTATCTAGAAGAAAAAAGAAACGCCGATGTTAAATTTATTATACCAAGTGCGATAAATGTTTTTTACAAATGGTAGGGACGTTGCATACAAAGTCCGTAGGGAAGAGAGAAAAAGGAAGACTGAAGTTGGAATAAATATTGAAGAAAAAAAGAGAAAATGATAAATATAGCTTTCTCAAATAAATTGTAGAAGCTCTTTTTGACTATCTCCGATCCAGACGCACCTTTTTGTAGCATTTTTTTTTCAAACTGGTATGACTCATCAGTTAACTATTAGACCTCTCCAGAAAAGAGGGAACAAGGAACACTTAACTGGAAGGGGGAGTAATTGATAATTTATGGATAATAATTGATTTTATTTTTCATTTTTGGAGAAGTCTATTAATTATTTTAATGTTGAATTTAAGAGACTGTTTATCAACTAGATATTAAAGCTTGAATACCGCCAGACAAAAGAAAAGAAGTCAGAAATCAGAAGTGTATTAACTCCGGATTCAGCAGGAAAGTCAGAAGTTAAAATTAATTGGAGATTGTTACCGAAAAATTGTGGTCTAAAGCCTTCCCTTGGATAGGGAAAAGCGGTCGATCTTCGGAGCTTTCCGTAGGATGGGATGGCGAGGTTTCCCGCTCTTACAGAGCCGCTCCGAAGTTCGCCATATCCAATCGACCAAGAGAAAAGAGAATATTTCTGATGTCAATTCCGATGCTTCAGCTAGAGGTACTGATAACTGATAACTGATAACTGATAACTGAAATGACTCGCCAATAATTTTAAACCGCTAAAATAAATTATAAAATTCAATTTATAGCTCGGGTCTTCAAACCTATTTCTTAGTCTAGAAGTAGAAAGTCTTAACCGAAAATTATAATAGAAAAAACTTCTGACTTCTGACTTCCTATTTTTGACTTTGAGTACAGGGATAACTTAAACCTTCTATATTTATGGTAATCAAATTTCAATAAGCATAAGATAAACTAATCATTTAATCAGTTATACTTAATCCTTGCTTGAATTAAATTTCAATTAAATATATCTGAGAAATCTTCAAGACTAATATCTATTTCTTAGTTTTGATTTTCAAATTAACGGAAAATTTCACTTACTTAAGCTATAATTACTAAATTATTAAGTTAAATTGGGCAAAAATTATCTATAAATAAAATCAGAAAAATACTTAAGAGTGGACTTAAAAAAAAAGACTTGACAAAAGTTATAACTTTTGTTACAAAAATGTTAAAAATTTATATAGTAAGAGGATTTTAGATTGTGAAAGTAGCCATTGTTGGTTTTGGATTTAGTGCCGAGAAAGGTCATATTCCAGCCTACAGAGATCGTTCTGATATTCATGTCACAGCAGTAGTAGATCCTGTAACAGCGAGACGTGCAGCAGCACTACGACAATACCAAAACATCCGAGTTTATGAGACATTCGATGACTTACTAGAAGAATACTCTGATGAAATAGATATAGTTGATATTTGCTTGCCTAATGCTTTTCACATGGAAAATGTTAAACGAGCATTAGCAGCAGATAAGCACGTCTTATGCGAGAAACCATTAGTTTTAAATAAAGCTGAATATTATGAATTAGTAGAAATAGCAAATCAACGAAAATGTATTTTATATCCATGTCATAATTACAAATTTGCTCCGGCAATAGTTCACGCTGCCTACTTAATTAATTCGGGTGAAATAGGGCAACCTTTATTTGCATCTTTTAACATATTTGGTGCAGGTTTTCAAAGTGGCGTACCTCAGTGGCAACCCGACTGGCGAAAAAATAAAGAACTCTCTGGTGGAGGTATTATGATCGACCATGGTTTAGATGCAATTTCTGTTGCTCAAACTTTATTTGGTGGTTCTCCCCAACGCATATCTGCCCATACTAGAAGTCTCAATCAAACAGAGAATCAACTAGAAGATTTGGCTGTTTTTTGTTTAGATTGGGAGGGCAAATTAATTAATATTAGTTTAAGCTCTTTAGGTTCAATACCAAAAGCTTATTACAGAATTCAGGGAACAGAAGGAGAAATTAGCATCGAGAATAACGATATATTTTTGAGTGTGAAAGATCAACCAGTTCAGCATATTTTTGTACCTACATATTTTGACGATCCTGGTCATGCAAATTGGTTTAATGGAGTGATTGATAATTTACTAGATTGTATTAAGACTGAAAATACTGAACCATTCCCATTAATGGAAGCTGGTTTAGTTCTAGATATAGTTGAAAAAGCCAATTATTCTAGTAATAATGGAGGTAGTTGGATGGAACTAGAATTTACTGCTAAGTCATTACAAATGGTCTAGTTAATTTCTAACTAGGTGCTAGAACTAGGTATGAGATAAAACCTCTTCATTAATGGATAATGGATAATGGATAATTACCTCTGGTTAAAACCGCAACGGAATTGAATATAAGAAAATATCCTAGCACTTTTCTCTTGGTCGATTAGATATGGCGTTTCGCTGCGCGACATGAAAAGGGTTAGCGTTAGCGAGAGCTACCGTAGCAAGAGGCAGCTCCTCTGTTAGCGCAGCTCCTCCGTTTGCGTAGCATTCCGAAGGAAAGGAGGCAAGAGGCAGCGAGCGGCTCTGCAAGAGCGGGAAACCTCGCCATCCCATCCTAAGGTCATGCTCCGCTTTCCGACCGCTGTCTTGGTCGATTGGAGGCAAGCGAGGAAACCTCGCCATCCCATCCTGACGGAATGCTCCGCTTTCCGACCGCTTTTTCCCCTATGGAGAGAGGCTTTTAACCAAGGTATTTAATTAATAATTATTAATTATTCGGTAATTATTTTTTGATCGGCAATTTATCAACCTGGTTCTAGGCACTTTTTCCAATCTATAATGCTTTCCTGCCCATTGGTGACCCAAACGCGCAGGCAACAGGCAATAGAGGGAATAAAAAACCAATCGGATAATACTTTATAGCAATTATGAATCCAACAAGTTTATAGATATACCAACTCGTCTGCTATAGGATTAAAAATGTAGGCTTTCTCATAATTGGCAAGATACATAAGTTTTAGATTTTAGGGCTAACTACTGAAGTTAAATAATTTGAAAAATTTGGATAAATCTCAATAAATCATTAGAACAAATTGATTATCTGAGATAATACCGACAAGTCAAAAAAAAGAAACTAATTTTATTCTCTTGTCAAATAATTTATATCATTGCTAACCAGTTGAAATGAAATCTTTAACTGAACAATCTAAAAGTTAATAAGTAGAGCGTGGTAAATTTTGTGCATTATATATCAAATTTTAAATTAGCTCAAAAGTCAGTTATATCATTCTTTTGAAATATTTTGTGACTAAATATGCAACCTATTTTTTTTAGCTTGGTCTACTTAATAAACAAAAAACAATACTCCCTCAAAACGCTGGTTTTGCACATCATGCTTATAATTGGAAGTCTATTATTTATACCAACAATTTATTGTACAAACCGGGTTTATTTGCCTAAGTCCTATAATATTAAAGCCCCTATAATATAGGTTGAGGTAAGTTGAGTAGAACAGATTTTTTTTACTTATATAATTTAGTCTAAAATTTGATTATTAGTTTGTCAGTCTTTCTATACTTTCTACATATTTATTTATTCCTCAGTTATAAATCCTGAAACGACCTTTAAATAAGGTGCAAAATTAAAGAATAGAGTCAGGTATATATCCCCTAACTGTCTTCTAAAATATTCCTCGATCATCTCAATTAGGGGTTTAGTAGTGGGAAATATTCCAGTAAAAATTACATAATTATGTTATCCCCAAAATCTCCTAAATCTAACCGTTCACCTTTATTATTCTTAAGTGAACGAATTATGGCATTACTAATTCTTGCCAACGTAATTTTAGTAATATTTGATGTTACCTATATACAATTTCGCGATCTGTATCTGAAGGCAGATTTAAACTTACAAAAACTTACTGATACTCCCCAAGAAAAATATCTGCAAAAAGTAGATAAGTTACAAGAAGAATTAGAGAAAAAGGGTTTACACTCATCAAACATAGAAAATTTATTAGAAGATTTACGCCTTAGTAGTATACAGATATTTATTAATCGCCCTCCATTTCGAGTCATAGATAACTATGGTGCTTTAGCAAAAATTAAGCAAAGATTTACTACTCATCTCGACAGAGAAAATTTTTCACAAGCAGTACAAGTATTCTGGCAACAAGATTATTTAGAAGCACAGGGTTGGCAAAGTCAGTTAGATTTTTTTAATGAACAAATACGCCCTTTAATGTTATTGTATGAACCACAATTAGGATATGATTTAATTAAGGGAATAGAGCCATTTCGAGATTCACAAGATTATATGATCGCAGTTAATGAACTGAGAATACTGCTGGAAAAACAAGGTCTAGAAGCAGCAGAAATAGAACCCTTACTCAAAAATTTGCGTAACAGTAGTACCGAATTAATTGATAGAGATTATTATTTCCAGATAGTTAATCAAGTTATAGTTTTAACTCAAATCAAATACGAGATTAAGCAACATATTTATAGCCAGACTATAGACAGTAATATTGATATTGATTTAACTCCCACCCTCCAATTTTTACAATCATTAAACTGGCTTCAATATTTAGCACCGGATATTTTGTGGGCAGATAAATCATCAAAAGCAGCATTTAATATATTCTGGAGTCGCCAACATCTAGAAACATATCAATGGGAACGAGAGTTAGATTTTTTTGATAAAAATATTAAATTTTTGATGCAGTCCTATTACTTCCGTAATTTAGATAAAAATGGGAAATTTGTAGATAGATTTTGGTTAGTAGACTTGCCTTGGATGGCTATATTTTGGATAGAGTTTCTACTACGTCTTTTAGTAATTATTCGTCGTCGTAATTTAACTTTATGGGGTGCTATTAAACAGCGTTGGTATGATGTTTTTTTATTGCAACCGTGGCTACTTGAACTACGAATGATTACTGCTTTTATTCGTTTAGACAAAGTTAAATTACCAAACATGGAACAGTTATATACTGATATTCGGTTCAAGTTAATTCGTAGTTTTGCTAAAGAAATAACTCAAGTTGTAGTCAGTGGAGGTATTGAGAAGCTACAAAAGAATGTGAGTAAAGGTTCTCTAAAAAGAGCTATTTTTGAGTCAAAAAGTAAGCCCGATAAAGTTTATGTAGAAAACAAAGATTCAGGCAAAATCCAAGAAATTATTAACCGTCTATTCCAAGTAACTGCTTGTCAAGTTCTTCCAGAAATTCATGGAGACCTTGAAGATTTTTTGCATTATCAAGTCGAAAAATCTATGCAGCAATTATCTATATATCGAGGTTTCCAAAAAATACCTTTTATTCGTCGCTTACCCGATCAAATTGTTAATAATTTAGTAACACAAATATCTAGTACAATTACTACAGGTCTGCAAAAAGCCTATCAAACACCACCAGATGCGGTAAGTATCAAACTTAGACAACAGTTAGTAGAACACTTTAGCACTAAGTTAGTCTCAGAATTACAGGAAAAACAAACTTTTGATGAAATAGAAATTTTAATTATTGATTGGCTTGAAGAAGTGAAAAATAGTTACGTTAAACCTAGTTTAAAATCTTCTGAATCAACTATTCCTAAAATTATACCTACAACAGTAATTGAACTAAAAGCTGAAGATGAGAGTAAAAATAATGATTAATTATAGATAGTGTAGGTTGGGTTGAGCTGCTCACACGGATTATGCCACGGATATACGGATTAAGAGGTATGCTGATAAAATCATACCAAAAACAACAATTGATTTATAAGCTAAAAAAAGTTCCAATTAATATTATGTCCGGTTGAATAGTTATAATTAAAGCTTGTAGTTGGGCTTTAGCCCGAACTGTAGACATTGCTCAAGCCCAACTACAAACAAAAACTTTTTTGATTGTTAATTATCCAGACATAATATAATAGATAATTAAAAGACAAAAGCTATGGATTAAATTGAGCTGGAGGTTTAAATAGTGGATTTTCTGAGAAGGATTGAATTAGGGGGGTTAGTTGCACTACTAACTGCAATTGTAGGTTTAGCTGTCTTTTTTGGTGGATTAGATAAAGATGTTAAAAACCTTAAAGAGCGAGTCAAAGAGTTAAAAGATGATGAAATAAAGACAGCACAGGAAAAAGCTCTAGAAAATTTTCAGCAAGAAGTTGAAAAAATAACTGAGGAAGCTAAAGAGAAAATTGCCTCTCTGGAAGCTATTGAAAATGTTAGAGCAATTGTTACAAAGTCTGATGCTGATAAAATTTGTTCATCTAAACCTGGTTCAAAAGCTACTTATGTACCATTTTCATATATTGGTAAGACTGGACAAGAGATTTGTGCTGCCAATTATGATAATAACTTGAAAAAGTGTTCTCAAGTGCCTTTTGTTTGGGTATCAAATAATAATACGCACGGCAGATATCAACAAAATGATAAGAAGTGTGGCGACTCTGTGCAAGCTCCGTGGCCGTGGATAAATCAGTATACAGAGCCGAATACGAATACGGTGAGAGACGGAAGGCCGTATGCAGATAGTTGGGTTGTATGCTGTTTCTAGTTAGTCAAGTAGGGTGTGTTAGCGTTTGCGCAGCATTCCGTAGGAAGGCGTAACCCACCGAAATATTTGGAAGAGTCGGTGCGTTACATTTCTGGAATGACACTTTAAACCTCTGGGATTAATTATCCATTATCCATTATCCATTATTAATTATCAATCATGTCACTCGAACTACTGAAACGACAATTCAATGTCAAAGAATACAACAAAATGCCTCACGCTGGCATCCTCAAAGAAAATGAGCGCTTAGAATTAATTCGCGGAGAAATTTTCAAAATGTCCCCAATAGGTCGCCACCATTCCGCTTGCGTAAATCGTTTAACTCAACTATTTTCTCAAAGGTTAGGCGATCGCGTTTTAGTAAGCGTTCAAAACCCAGTTGAATTAGATGATTATTCTGAACTACAACCGGATATAGCTTTGTTGGCACCGAAAGCAGATTTTTACGAATCTGGACACCCTAAACCTGCGGACATATTCCTCATAGTGGAAGTGGCAGATACTACTATTGACATACTCCCGAAGTTGCCCTTACCGGACAACGCGGGATTCTTCAGCCAGGGAAACCCTGACCGCTGTTTCGTGTGAGGTGATGTCCTCCCCCTGTGTTCGTTGACCTTAGATCAACTGCAACAACCATAATAAAATGCCTCCTACTTGTCAAGGGGATCGGAACATTTTATTTGTGGAGATATCCAAATCTTTGCCCTGGCTTTCCCATACGACGCTCCCCTCCAGGAGAGCGCGGGACTTCCCACCAGGGAAGTTAAATTAGATCGGGAAGTCAAAATTCCTCTCTATGGCGAAGATAATATTATTGAAGTTTGGTTAGTGGATATTAACGACCAATGTGTGGAAGTATATAGACAACCTATTGCTAGTGGTTACGAACAAGTGCAAAAATTACAGCGGGGTCAAAGTTTGTCTATTCAAAGGTTTCCGAGTATTAATATTCAAGTTGATGAAATCCTAGGATGAGATTTTGGCATATTGTATTGAGTTGGGGGTGGTGGTGCATTGTAATGGTCGTGCATTGTCCGGCAATGTTTGTTAGGAAAACAGTGGGAGCATCTTGCTCCCGTGCGAGGTATTCCTTTTTTCTGTATACCATTACGAGAGCAGGAGTACCTAGTTGGGTTGCGCTGTCGCTTAACCCAACCTACAGTGTTCTAAATAATTATTTTGAGCATAATATTACTCCTTTGACACTTTCCCTACTTCTAATTTATTAAACGAATTAATATGATTATTCATTTGAGTTAAATATTTCTCCAATAACAAATAATCTCTAGGCTTCAGCAAAGGGTCATTTTTATTAGTAACAACCTCCTCCAATGGTAAAATACGAAAGTTTAATTTCCCATTTTTCCGATAACGATGTACCCATGTCGGTAAAGCTTCCACGGCAGAAATTTCAATCGTTTCTTCTGGAAAACTTTTCTGAATATTAACTTGAAAAATTACTCCCAAATCAGTATATTTTTTCGTTTGATTGGAAATAAAATTCCCCATAGAATAAATTGCAACTGCCTGACGAGTATCTCCATTTTCTTCAGTAATTTTAAAAAATTTATAGGGTTGAACTACATGAGGATGACTACCCAAAATAATATCTGCTCCTCCATCAACCAAATTCTCTACTAATTGTTTTTGTCGAGTATTAGGTAAGCGCTGATACTCTGCACCAAAATGTAGAGCAACTGTGACAATATCTGCTCCTTTTTGTTTAGCTCTACTAATATCTTGAAGAATTTTTTGTTCGTCAATTAAATTTACCAGATAATCTTTCCCTTCAGGAATAGGAATGCCATTAGTTCCGTAAGTGTAAGCTAAAAAAGCCATCAAAATTTCATTTTTTTCCACCATTAAAATTTCTTGAGATTCCGCTAAAGAAGCTGCCGTACCCACTGGATAAATATCGCGATCGCGCAAATTTTCTAAAGTTTTCAAGACACCTTTTTCTCTTCTATCCAAAGAATGATTATTCGCAGTAGTTAAAATATTAAAACCTGCCCATTTAATAGCATCAGCTAATGTTGCTGGAGCATTAAATAAAGGATATCCTGTATATCCAGATTCAGGTCCAGCTAAAGTTGTTTCTAGATTACCAATCACCCAATCACCAGCAGACAAAATATCTTTTACTTCCGTGAAAAAACTCTGATAAGAATAACTCTTAGTTTGAGAATTATAACCCGATTTTATTTGCATACCGTGCATCATAATATCTCCAACAGCAATTAATTTTGCCTCCGTGAAATAAGGAGTTGGTAGAGGTAATTGAATTGATTCTACAGGCAAAATTTCTGGTGTTTTTTCTGCTTGACTTTCAGGAAATATATTGCAACCAGAAATAAATAGTATTGCACTAAAACAAATGAATTTTAAGATAGGGAATAGGGAATAGGGAATAGGGAATAGGGGGAAGATACTATTATTTTTCATTATATTGGTGGCTCAACAGGTTTCTTAATACTTATTTTACCGAAACAATTAAACAATTAAACAATTAAATAATTAGATAATTCACCCTTTAAAGCCTCCCCAATAAAGGGGAAAAAAACGGTCGTTTCGCTGCGCGACATGAAAAGCGGAGCTTCCCGAAGGGTGGGATGCCGAGGTCTCCTAGGCATATCTAATCGACCAAGAGAAATAAATTTTTTCCTTTTAGTCAATCCTCTCCCTAACAGGGAGAGATATTTATCCATTTTCCTTTAATTAAGGGCATTAAAATAAAACGACTTTGATTTGAAAACCATCT
>JAAUYL010010931.1_pt1 | contig 15293 bp, 12 predicted proteins | sample 7278011 | NCBI WGS metagenome assembly JAAUYL01 (sample SAMN14350225, study PRJNA611818) | marine sediment metagenome | isolation source: surface marine sediment (1.8m) | place: French Polynesia: Moorea | collected 2018-08
CTGCTCACTACCAAGGGCAATGGATTTTACTCTATCCATCCTGCCGTCCCTTGGTACTTCAAGTGCTTGTTTGAAAAATACTACCCTGCTGCTTCTGTTGTTGGAGCAAAGGAGTCAAGAGCAACACTTGCTACCCGTGCTTTTGTTCAAGCAATGGGGGATTTGGGAGACTACTACTATCGGGAATATAACCAGGGAAAGCGCCAAGTTATCAATTTAGTAAATGCTGAAAAGGCTAACCTATTGCACGCACGTAAAATATCTCTAGCCAAGGGCTGGTGTAATGGAATTGTCAATCCAATGCAGGGGCTAAAAGCTCTCTATGAACACACTGGTTGGTGGTCGGAGTGGGAACGGCTAGTAGAAGAAATTGTGCCAGAATTTATTGATGCCAATACAGAACTCCCTCTTCCAGGACGAGAAATTATATGGATTCTCGTCACTGAGTATCGAGTAAAAATTGCTATTGCAAAGCGTCAGTGGGAAGTGGCAGAACGCTTACAACGATTGTCTGTAGATGAGGCTCGCAAACGTGCTGCAAAAAATATGGATATGCCCCCACAAAACTTAGACAGCAAGCAGCGTGATTATATTATGACTCTAGCAGTAGCCTTAAGTCAACTAGGAGATATTCTACGGGAGCAAGGTAAGCCTGAATGCCTGACAGCATATGAGGAAGACTACAATTTATCACTTCGTATAGGCGACAAATATGGTGCTGCTGTTACCGCTATCAATATTCGTAAAGCCTATATAGCTCTTCCAGCTATTCGTGATTTAGCAAAAGCAGAAGGTGTCGCTCGGGAGATATTAGAGAGTGAATATAAGGAATATAAGCAAGATCCTTTGAAAGAAGCTGGAGTATGGGCGCAAAAGGGGCACATAGCCTACGAACGCTGTCAAGAAGCGATCGGCAATGGAGAACCAGAAGAAGAACAACTCCACTATCTCAACAATGCCAAGTTATGCTTTGAACAAGCACTAAAATTGCTTCCTCAAGATGCACTAGGTTATTTAGCACTGGTGCATAACCAACTTGGTAACATCTACGATAAACTGGCGAATGCTTCTCCCCTCGCTTTGCAGCACTGGCAACAGTCAATTAAATATAAAGAAATGCAAGGCAATCTTTACCAGGCAGCTCAAACTCGCTTCAACGTTGCTCGACATTTTTGGTATGAAAATAGACTTACAGATGCTTTGTTGTATGCTATGGAAGCTCTAGAAAACTATAAAATTTATGGGCATAGTGCTGTAGCAGATATCGAGAAGACAGCAGATTTCATTAGGCTGATTGAGCAACACCTGAAAAATGAAGGAGGTTAAACATATGACAAAAAAAACTTGGTTCGATAACTTACCGGTACTCGGCAATTTGCCGCCAGAGGAAGCAGCAGCCAAACTACGTGAAGTAGGCGAAGAGGAAGCGGCAAATGCCCTAGAAGCAGCTCCAAAAAGAGTCACAACCGATGCGACTACTTTCGGACTTCTGGAAGATTTACTGCCCTTTCTACCCAAACCATGGCTATACACCCAACACATTTTTGGGTATGCAACTCCTGCAACTTCGGACAGCACAGAGTTACCACTCCAGGATGCCTGCGAGATTGAAGCTGACATAACGCTTAAAAATACTCCCATCAACATTACCCTCGAACAAGTGCGCGTGGCCAAATACCCAGGGGGCGGCACTCACTATATATTGTTTGATTTTGAGGCTCAGACCCAGATCCTAGAAAATAGAGAAGCGCTGAACTTTAACACTGTCCACCGAATCCACGAGGGGAATCAAGTAGCAATAATTAATCAGCCAATTTTTGCTCAATTGAATCTGGATGCAGAAGGTGCGGCTTTCCGCTGTCTGACTGTTAATGTCAAGAATAAAGAAGACGAAGCGGCGCTCCGTTTCTTGGAATCTCCTGCATTTAAGTCTGGTTTGGCGGCTGCCGCAATATTACAACCAGTAGTTTTGCCTCTCACTGAGCTGACTATTGGTTTAACTAGAATGATTGCCAAACGTTCTCAGAATGTAAGCGTACAGAAATTCGAGATGGGTCTAGACTTCAGCAACATTCCCAACCGTGCCCGCCTTGCAGAGGGTTCTTACATTGCGGTGCAAATTCCTGAGAGCATACAACTCGCCTGGGACTGGGAAGAGTGGGTGTATGACCCTAATACTGGTCAAATCTTGAATGATTATGATCGTACAGAATTAATACCCTACAATTATCTTGTCTTCAGTGTTAGTCGCCATATATAGCGAATATCGGTGTTGATTGTTCTGAGGTAATCAGATGGATCTGAGTTGAAGAGCGTGTGTCGCCTGCGATCAGGGACACGTTCTGCGAAGCATTAGATTAACGATCAATCCAAGGAGCGATCGCCCTTTTCCCACGAGCGCATTACTACAGTAATTAAACTAAAAAACATGACCCCCGCACCATTCTTTGCCTCATCAGGATCCAGACATTATGATATGTATCTGTGTACAACAATTTCATTTTTATCCAAGCTATCCCTCCCTTACTGATGGCGGCGATCGCAACATTATGATAGGCGTGTTCATTATATACAGACTGCCTAGCGCAGGAATTACACAACTTATGCAGTGCTGGCGCACTGCTGACAGAAAAGCCATACCTCCGAAGAGCGCATTTTTACCCTTAACTTGAAGCCTGCGATCGCCCCTTAATTACGATTGCTCCTTAATTGCGATCGCAATAATTTTCTTTGCGCGAGTTCTTAACTTGAAGCCTGCGCGAGCCCAAAACATTACAATCCTAAGCACAGGCAACTGTTGCGAAAAATTAGTTGAGCCGTGCGATCGCCCACACCCATCAAAAAGTCCTAGCACAAACAACGGAAATAAAAATTAAAGCGATCGCACTGCGCGATCGCTCCTTGACGCAACGGCTCTCTGGATACATGAAAGTGACCATGCGATCGCAACTCGCTTTACCGCCACGCTTGAAATATTTGATATTGGAGTTCTATACATACAGCCATCATATATAAAACACCTAGTCTCCCAACAATTGGTAACTTAAAAAATGGAATGACAACAATTTCACAAGCCAATAATATCAGAGTAATTTTAACAGACAAAGGTACTCCCAATAAATGCAGCCAAATAAAAAATGCTAAGGTGGCTGCTCCAATTCCCACTACAAACCACCAAAAGAACTTTTGAAACTTCGCTCCTAACATCCTTCGCCACTCACCACTACTAAATCATTCACTGTTCATCCATTATAAACAGGAGCGAGCGCAAGGCGCGTCAACTCTTATTCAACATATTGACGGTTTTCAGGAGGCTCTACCCACAAGGTACAAAAGCCATTCACTGCCTCGCGACCTTCCAAAGTCAAGGTAACACCGAGTCTTGATACTTCAGATGAGCATACTCGTCGGTTTTTTCCACCAAGCAGCGTCTGATTCCATTTCATAAACTGGCGGGCATATTGTCCTTCCTTGCTCAATGCCCAGTCTAAGGCGATCGCCTCTTGCAGGGTCAACTGCCGTGGTCCGGATGGGTCTAATTGTGGTTGAGCCTGAAAAGAAGGTATAGCTAGTCCCAAGACTACACCCACTCCTACTGCGGCCAAAGTGACCAGACCTCCTTTAATTAGAGCATAAATATCATAGGAGATTTTCTCTAATGCTGCTTGCTTAACCAATGTGGAAGTTGCTGACGCTATACTTCTCTGCTGTACCTTTACTGCCGCTGCTGCTTGAGCATCTAAGCCTCTTATCGCTTCATCAATTGACTGAGATATAAATGCTTTTCCTGTTTCAATATCTTCTTGAACTCCTTGACGACAAGATGCAAAAAACTCTTTAAGCTCTTCAGGCTTCTTATACAGCAATACTTCCAATTGACCTGTTGCTATCAATACAGCAAACAGAGGATCGTTTTTCTCAAGACCTGCTGTTAAAGCTGTATTCAAGATGGCGATCTTCTCTTCCCGAGTTTTACCCGCCATCGCATCTCGAATCAGAGAATCACTAATTTCTGGTCTAAAGACCTCTTTCCCTTCGGAGATATAAGAATGCTTTATTCCTGTTTCCTTTTCTTTTTGACTACGAGCTTCTGATTCAGCTAACTCAGCTAGAAGCTGAGAACGCTCCTCGTCCGAAAGACCATCTTCATCATCTTCATCATCATCTTCATCATCAGACAATTCTAATTCCTCGTCCTCATCATCTTTTATATCTAATCCTAATTCTTTACGCAGTTGAGCATTATCGATTTCTTGTAACATATTACCTCCCTTTGTTATGATTGATTCGTAGTTAGGAAAAGAAAGAAGGCGATCGCCAAGTTAGAATCGGCGATCGCAGCCATCTATGATCGTGTCACTATATAATTACTGAACTTCAGGAATCTCTTCAACCTCGATTTCTTCATCTTGTTCAATTTCACTCAGCATTTCTTCAGCAGATGGGCTCACGCCCATCTGTTCGTCAGAAACAGACTTAGCTTTTTTCCACTGTGCAGGCACGTCAACTATTCCTTCATAGCCCAGTAAATTTGACAAGATTCCTGTCCTCTTGATTTCTTTTCCTGCTTCACGCAGGAACTTGGTTAAACGTTGTTGCGACAAAATTTTCATCTCATAATCTTCTGGAGACAACAAAGCTGATAAAAAAGTCATCCCATACTGCTCAATACAATCACGCTCTACAAAACGCAATTTAGGAAACTCAATGTCTACCATACTGTCACTACACTCTGATTTGACAGTATTAAATTCTTGATGATTTTTAATATTTGACCAATCTTGTGACACTCCTTTGTTACGAACAAAGACATGCGGCAGTTTTCCGTCAAATTCCAACATCGATTCCGCGAACAGCGAAACACTATGATAACTGCCATTGCTGAGAAACCATTTGTAAATGCCAATATTATTAGATTTACACAAATCTAAAATGTCATTTTCTTCAATCCAATCAGCAACATGGCGATGAACATTTGCCGGTAAATTTACTACTACAGGCTTCTCTAAAGCTGCCTCAAACAACTCATCCACTTTTGACATCTTCCAAGGATCTGATTCTGCCTCACTCCTGGATACCGTAAAGGAAATGTCAGTCCTTCCTTTATAAACATCTGCTACATCATGATTGGTATCTGTATCAACGAGGAGAATCTCTACTTCATTCAATTCGAGATGATGCAGCAATACCTTGGTAAACAATGACTTGCCTACTCCTCCTTTCTCTCCATCGACAAACAAAATTGCTGACTTTTCTGTTGTATCCATTGTCTTCATCTTTCTTTCTCCTTAATTACATCAATTACAAACCAATAAATATTAAATCGTTGACTCGATTACTACCAAAAGGTACAGGTCCTATAAAATAAGGCGTACAACCACACTTACTGCAAAATCGAAAATAGATTGCAAAGTTGACTGTATCCGTAGTTTCATCTGGTGACATAACTACTACCTTAAAAGAACTGCCAAAAGGTAATCTTCCTGTAGGTTCTTTCCCACCATTAACAAACTTCAAGCATCCTTTCCCTCCTGAAACTTCCTGGTATTTTCCACTAATCCACTGCTGACCTTCAGTTATCCCTCGTATCCCGCTACCAAAATTTTCAATATCGTCTAATTCTAGATAAGCACAATCTCCATAACAAGGCACTGCAAACCCTTCTACATCGGAACCAGATATTGTGCGATCGCGTCTTGACTCTGCTGGCCCATAAACAAAATCTATACGACTGACTACATTAGCAAGTCCAGCTATATTACTTACATTCCCCACTGTCCGGGAATTAAGATCGCCTAACCCCTCTAGGAATGTCGGAAAATCTGTCAGAGGTACTTGGGACAACCCCGGTATAGAAGCGATCGCCTCTTGACGCCATCCCGATAATTTTGATAACCGGGTTGCATCTAAATTAGGAATGCTATTTATAGCAAAACGCGACAAATCAGCTACTTCCTTCAGAGCTACATTCCCTAATCCAGGAACACGATTTAGCAACTCTGAAACCGATATCTCTGATAAAGAGCGATCGCCTAGCACTCCTAATAACCTCGCTCTTGATACATCTGGTATATCCCACTCAGACTGAGACAACTCAAATAGACTAGCGATCGGGGCAACATCAGCAACTTGGTAATCACCTAAATAAGGCACTGCATCAACTAACTGTTCTAACTTCTGCTGACCAGCTAAAGGAAAACTAGAAAGCGCTACATTACTCAAATTTAAAGAGGCGATCGCTTCAATTTCGTTAAGAGTAAATTGCTCTGCATCTAAACCATCACTAATATCGCTTAACTGCAAGAACTCTGCTGGCGTTTGACCTGCAAACCATTCTCTATCTATTGCATCTAATCTGCCACTTGTCCTTATTCTCGGTAACGAACCAAAGCTAACCTTTGACAAGTCCACTACCTTCACCTCAATACCCCGATCGGGATCCCGCAACAACCTCGTTGGCAAAGAACTCACCAATGACCAAGCTCTCATTGTTGGCATTAACATACTCAAACTTGCACTCGCCACTAAAATACTAAGTGTTTTTACTAATTTCATAAATTTCATAAATTAACTCTCAATTAAATTAAAACTTGTTAGCACTGCGTTGTTTGTGAACAATGACAGTAAGTCATTAATCTTAATTGACTTAAGACTTGTTAGCACTGCGTTGTTTGTGAACAATTAAGTAACAATAAGTACTTAATCAGTAATTAATTGAGACTTGTTGTCACTGCGTTGTTTGTGAACAATGACAGTAAGTAAGTCATTAAGTCTTAATTGAATTAATGCTTGCTTTCGCTGCATTGTTTGTGAAGAAAAATAATGACAGTAAGTAAGTCATTAAGTCTTAATTGAATTAATGCTTGCTTTCGCTGCATTGTTTGTGAAGAAGTTAAAAAGGTAATAATCATGAATACCAAAAAGTACGAAAAGACTAACCAAAAGAAACAAACATTAGCACAACGTTACATGCTTCCACGCAAGGAACAACGACGTAAGCAAATGTTTTACAAAGTGCTCCAAGAAGAACTTGGACGTTTCCTGTCAATTGAAATGCCAGAAAACGCACGCTTTGATTGGGAAGTCTTTAAGGAAGATTTTGCTAACGAATACCAAAACTTCACATCTGACGAACTCCTGGAAGAAATCTTGCTAACTACTCCTAAGTTCGTAACTGAGCAAGCAGTAATCAATCGTTACAACGAGTTAACAAGGGAAACCAAGAACAAAATTGCTTCCTTTGAATCTCGCAATCGCAATCGCTATGCCAAAAGCTCGTAACTGATTGATTGACAGTTGATATCTGTGCCAAACAGATATCAACTCTGCTCAAAAATTATATCTGTCCTAAGCAGATATAATTTTTTTGCCCACCCAACCACCCCAATAGAGTTCTACGAACTACTTTCAACCAGTTGCTTCAATTCTTCAAGCAAGTACAGAAATTTTTCCTGATTATCAGATTCAAGCTTGGGTGCAATGACTTCATAGGCAAGGGTTTCCAATTCATTTACCACATCAATCACCCGATCGATCGCTTCGTCTGATAAAGTCTCACCTTGACTATCAGAGATCTGAGATGACAATTCATCATACTTATCATCTCCATTATCAACCTGGAAACTCAGTTCATCATCTGATGAAGTTACCAGAACGCTCACATCATCTTGCTCAAAGGACACCCGATCGCTCTTTATACCTTGTCCATCAGAGACTTCGGAATCGATATCACCTTGGGAATCAGAGACCCGATCGCTCTTTACATCCTGGGAATCCCAGACTTGGGAATCATCGCCCTGGGAGTCAAAGACCTGTTCATCACCATCGCTCTGAGAATCTATAACCTGCCCATCACCATTGCCCTGGGGATCAAGGAGTTGCTCATCACCATCGCCCTGGGAGTCAAAAACTTGCTCATCACCATCGCCCTGGGAATTAGAGACCCGATCACCATCGTCACCTTCATCACAATCTTTCAAGGCATCCTTTACCAATTTTTTGATTTCCCTGAAAGACAAATCTTCATCTTGTACCTGCTGCAACAAGTCTTGACGTTGCTGGTCATCACTAACACGATTTAGCTCCTTGGCTTTCGTGTACGATAAACCTAAAGCGATCGCACTCTTTAACTCTGGCGAAAGGTTCAACAACGACAATCGACGCTGAACAAAATTATTCAGGGTAAAACAGCCTAATTGATCGAACAACTGATCGACAATTGCCAACTGCGAGCGATCGACAGCCTCATCCGACACTTTGCCTCCACGACAGTTGTATATCTTATACAACAGCGATTTAACTTGTTCGGTGTCTAATTCAAGATGAAGAGACAATAATTTCAAAATTCCCTCAGTTTCTTCGATCGGGTTGAGATTTTCCCGTTGCAAGTTTTCCACAAGAGAAACCATAAATGCTTCTCGCTCATTTAACTCACAAACCGTAACAGGGATTTCTTCAAACTCGGCCATAGAAGCTGCCAGATAACGACGCTCCCCAGCTACCAACTCATATTCATATCCTTCCATATCATCTAACAAATGTCGCACTACCAATGGTTGCAGTATTCCATGCTGCGCAATACTCTCAGCTAATGTCTTCAACTCTGATTCTGAACGATCGTGCCCCTGTCTCATACTAAAAGGACGTGGCTTAATCACTCCAATATTAACCAACAATGATTCTCCTGCTACTGATGTTTTTTCTTTCAATGACAACATAATTTTTTTCTCCTTTTTACTTCAATTTTTAAACTGCAAGTTCAAACCAAAACAGGACGTTTTGATAATTTATCAATCGGATAGTTGGCAAATTTTACATACGCACCCCAACAATCAGCAAATCGTACTGCTAAATTCTGATTGTCAAACCTCTTTACTTGTTTGAGATCGAGTTGCAAGGCTGAAAACAAATCTTTTTCTGATTCCTTAAACCTATCTAATTTGTTACCGAACTTTTCTTGCAATTGCTGTGACACAAAGTCAACTGTACCTCCACAACTTACTAGACAATCTAATTGTTCTGTAAATGGCAAAACCTCAGATAACCAGACATCTAGTAAGTTCCAATATTCCGCTAAGGACGAACGAAATGATGACAAGATAGAATCAGACTTCACCTGCAATCGTTCAGATAACTGTTCCGAAGTGGCTTCAAAAGAATTTTGATTCAACCACAGAATATCTTGCACTTGTTCCCGAGAAATTGTCGGCACAGATGCTCGGAACTTATCGATGAAATCAATAAAACCTAATTGTGTTGTACAACTGGCTTTTTTAGACAATGTTCCCTCACGAAACAATAACATACTGGTATTACGATAACCCAGCATCAAAAAGGCGATCGTCTTCTCTCTAAATTTATCAAACCCCAGACGACGTGCATAATTAAGCGCAATGCCACTACCCTCTGATATACAGAGGTAACGTTGCAACTGTACTGACATCCGTTGCTCTCGAAAATAAAAAGATTCCAGAGATTCTCGAAGTTCTTCTTCTATTTGATCCTCATTACCTAATTCTCCGTAAGGAATTAATAAACTCAGATTAATCGGGAAATTGTTTCCTAACTTTTCTAACTCCGCGATCGCCCCCACGGCTGCTAAAATCTTAGGAATCAGACTCACGTGTTTGAGCTGGTTAATACTGACAGTCGCACTAGAATCTATCGCTGTACGACCAACAGCATAGCAATCTCCATCTTCGGAAAGCTGCACCCACGCATTATCTTGAGGTTTACCTAAACCTACTCGTGAGGGAAGTTTCTTCTTACTCTCAACTGGTAAGGAAATTACCTCGGGAGCGATCGTCATATACTTGACGTGCTTTACTCGATCGCCAGAAGAATCAGATTCTTTGCAAGTAGGATCCTTTTCGTACAAAATCTTCGTCAGAGATGTACCGGGATCGTAACAAACTGTTAAAACCAACTTTTCCTCCTATATATATATCGACCAACAATTCTGCCGAAACAACCCATGCTACAAGACTTACATCCCACATGAAAAGTCACGCAGAACGTTGATATCTGTGCTTCTTTAGCCATACTAGCTATCTCACAACACCGCTGACAGCACCCAATCGAGGGTAAAATGAGCCCTCGATCGAGGGTATCTTCACCCCTCGATCGGGTAGTAAGCGACCCCTCTCACGGGTAGTCGGCACTAATAAAATTTACCAATTAAACCCCCGAAACCTTTGTCAAACAAGGGTTTCAACGAATTATCTTCCAACCCACCCCTCGGTCGAGGATGGTAGATGAAGTTATTTAATTGAGATGTAACACGATCTCAACAACCGGTGATATATGGCAACCAGAAACCTGGAACCTGGAACTCCGAACTCATATTGGGTGCCGGTGTAGCCAAACAAGCTCGCAATCGTTTTGAAGGACCCGATCGACAGAACGCACAACGGATACTATCTATACCCGTTGTGCGTTCTTCATCAAATTTTTGATTTCGTCAAAACTAAAAAGGGGCTAGCGCCCCTAAATCTGAAAACCGGAGTATTGCAAATATTTTTGGCACTATGGCAAGAAAACTCGGAAAAATAATCAAGAAACTTCCTCGCCTATACGCTTGGGTCGAAAACCAAGAACTAACAAAAGCTGTACACAGTAGCTATGCACCCGATCGCCTAGAAAAATGGTGGCGCATGGGCAGCAATTTACAATCAATTTCTGCTGGTCGCGCTCAAATATTTTCTGCTCCTGAACCACCATTATTAATCACGCGACTAGGCGATCGCTTGTTGCCTGGTTGGCATTCTATTTTGGTTTGCGGAGGCGACACAACTATCAATTGGCATCGCGACCACGGGCATTTTGAAGCGATCGCTGTCATGATTAATCTTGGAAAAGCTTGGTACAAAGAACAACCATTACGAAATCTAAATACAGAAAATAATATTTTCTTAGGTAATGGTGATGTCATTGAAATTAATACCAAACTATTACACAGCGCTATGCCATTAAACCAACGCTTCAACATTACTTTCCGCAAAATTAAACCACAATTTCTCTAATTTCCACCATCACCCACTTCTGGCGATCGCGTCTACTATCAACGTTGATAGTAATTTGGGCTTATAACCGGCAAATGTTGCTTGTAACCAGAGACCGCGTCGCGTCTACTATCAACGTTGATAGTAATTTGGGCTTGTGACCGGTAGACAGTGCTTGTAGCCGGGTGGGCAATTAAGCCTACTATCAACGTTGATAGTAATCAAAGTCTTGTAACTGGCAGATGATGCTTATAAGCGAATTAGCATAGGATACTTTCCTATTTCCCATCAACCGCGCTCACCCGCGCTCGCCACGCTACTTTTAAAGTGACGGCGCTCACGCGCCGTTCTCTCAAAAAGCCGTCATGAAAAGCCATAGGAGCTGAAAACCTTGACCTGTAACAGTTTAATTAGTCTAGTCATACCTCACCAGTAACAGGCACACCAGGTATTGTCATTAAACATTGACCATTAGCAGAGCGATCGCAGCAGCGAATAGCCAGCAAACAAACTACACCCGATCTGCCCACCGCCTACCTACTATCTACTATCTACCTGCCAACCTTATCGCAATTACACTCCTTGAGTACCATTGGACATTGGACCTTAACAAGAGCGATCGCAACAACAGATAGCCCTCGGGCAAACTACACCCGTGATCCTTAACTCTGGATAGAAGGTACTGATGCAGCCAGGAACCGCAATCACATCTACTATCAACGTTGATAGTAATATCAGTCTTATAACCGGTAGGTGATGCTTGTAGCTAGAAACCGCGATGGCGTCTACTATCAACGTTGATAGTAGACTTGTAAGCAGATTAACGATCGCATCTACTATAGAAACACGGTCGCGATCGCATGCACAATCCTGTAACTACAGGTATTGCCCTTGAACATTACATCTATCACAACAGCCCCATACTACCCAAATCATCCAGACACTTTTTATGTATTTCAGCCTGCTCTGGATCCAATTTTACGCTACCATTAGAATCTTCAACGTCAACATCAACATCTACTATTCCCTGCGACCCGACATCTACTGGTGTAACTCCCTGTATCGCCGCAAGATTAATTCCCCATTCTAAGGCGATCGCCTTTTCATACCCAGACAAAGTACCCAGGCATTGCTTTACATGTTTGCGATCACTTTCCTTCTTCTTCTTTGAATCCAACAAAAATGGCAAAAATCGCGCTAACAATGTATCCTCTACTACGTTAACTATTCCGTTGGGATGTGACTGCAAATACTCTATTAACTTTGCTTTCATGCTCCCCTCTTTCGCTCTCAGTGTCATTGTCACTCTTGTCTCTTTTGACTTCTTTGTATCTTTTGACTTCTTTATTCTCATAGTTTTCCCTTAATCTATGACAACTTTACTCTCAATCTAAAATCTTGCGGAATCTCGCGGAATCTTGCGACTCACGAGGCTTCTATATTATTGTAGAATCAAGTTGTGACTTGATATATAACCTACTTAACAATTTTACCAAAATTTCATTGCGAAATATTGCGAAATATTGCACCCTTGGTAAACACTTATAAATAAAAAAATCCATGTAGCAACAAATCTTCTATCCTCCGATTGCTTCTGCGATGCCCGGTAATCACAAAAATTATATTATACTGTATTATCTATGTGTAAAATCGGACAATATTAACACAAAACTAACCAGAAAACCAGATCGCTTGGTGCGATCGCCTGCATCAATAACAGTAATAGAGAGTGCGATCGCTTTTATACTATAACCCTAAAACAGAAGAACGTTATCCTTGGCCTTGTATAGATTTGGCTGCTAGCTGCTGTAAGATGTGGAATCGCAGGTGCCAAGAAGCTGGCGTTGGCACTGGCACACTCCGAGGCGATCGTCACCACACCTGCACCCTTTTCTTTTTGGTAATAATGGCGCGAGCGCGCCGTTCTCTCAAAAAGCGGTCATGAGAGGAAAACTTTTTCCCAGGTTACAACTGTACCTCAACCACCGGATATGGTAATCAGAAATCCAACATTTTAGACAAGAAAACATTGCCAGTTCGCGAGCACATCGGAGCACAGCGCACTGTATTATCCGTGTCTAAGAAACAATGCGATCGCCACTGTAATCTCAAACAACTAAACAATCACTTGTACCCTGTTGGACCTGTACACTGCTAATTTGGCGATGCTTGAGAACCACTTAAAATCAAAGCTTGAACTGTAGAGAGTGAAAAATTGGATGAGATGATTCCCGTTTTTATGGGGCGATCGCCACACTTACACCCTTTTTCCGTTTGCAGCGACGGTGCGAGCGCGCCGTCCTCTTAAAAAACAGTTATGTGGTAAAAATATTGTGTTTTTAGTTGCATCCGATTACAGGGGCGATCGCTCTTGTTATTGCTGCCCGATCGCCCATTGCCCGGCCCTGCCCGGCATGCGGGTTACCTTCCAATCACCCATTATTACACGCCATATGTTTTACAGAAGAGCGCTATGAGTTGCCCCGTATAGATTTAGCTACTATAAGGTGTAGAATCGCTCTCCGAAGCAGGTGCTAGTGTAAGCGACCACTGGCAACTGGCAAGGTGAGGCGATCGCCACATACCTGCACTCTTTTCCTTTTTGCAGTAACGGCGCTCACGCGCCGTTCTCTCAAAAGTGGTCATGGAAAGAAAACCTTTTTCTGGGTTAAAACGATTGCTTCTAACAATTGCTGTTGGGGCGATCGGGCGATGACGAAGGGGAGGCGATCGGGCTTTTATGGTTCAATCCAATCACGGATAAACACTGCCTGGTTTACCATTTCTTCTGCTGACCGACGTGAGATTAAACTCAATATGGCACGCATCAATACCCCGATCGAGTAACGCTGCTGCTGTACCAGTATTATACCTGAGTGTTCCCCACCTGAGAGTAAAAAAGCCGTGTGCAAGCGATAAAAATCCTTAATATTAGAACTGTACAAGACACGGCCTTGCTCAGTAGCCCATATTAACTGTTCTTCATCAGGATACTTCAATCTATCAACATCCAAAGTCGTTATTACATCTACACCACGATTTTGTAGAGCTAACCTTAGAGAACGTGAAGTTGAATCTTCATCCATGTATAATCGAATTTGGCTCATGCAAGCTCTCCGCTTTTATGTAAAGCATATATTCGATCTGCTTCTGCTTCTTCGACGGCAATGTCAGCATCAATTGCATCTTTGTTCATGTGATAATATGTCAAGGCTGCATAAACCTGTGCTAAGGTCAGATGACTAATTTCATCAGCAATCTCTTCTGGATTTAATCCTTGTTTGTACCAAATAACAATCCGTCGCACCGTTACTCCAGTACCCGCAATAATCGGACAACCACCATGTATTCCCGGATGACGGTCGATTAACGTGCCAATATCTGTGACTGTTGACATCAGAAAAGAGCTCCTTTTTTTTCTATGATAGCAAGGCGATCGCAATAGTTGATTTCACCGCTCGTGACTTTAGGATAGCACAGCAAGATTTACCCAAATTATAACCAACTCTCACCGGAATCCCGAGCAGATTTGGACATCGTCAAACTGGTGGCCCTCGATGTATGCCGCCATGAGAGTCTCCATCAACGTGAGGGAGCACCGGTCACTCGATCGTGGATGCGATCGCATCGGAGCGTGGTGAGCGCAAGAACCTGTTCGTACTGCCCGACTGCCAATTTCTATGTTGAACGCCAATTTCTATGTTGAACAAAGAATTACTACCTTTTCCTTTTTGCTGTAACGGCGCGAGCGCGCCGTTCTCTCAAAAGCCGTCATACCAGCAAAATCTTTTCCCCGGTTATAACACACCGATGCCAACCATCAGCTCGATATACTAATCAGGAACCGATAACATTTTAGACAAGAAAATATTGGGAGATTGCACTCTACATTTCTAGTGACGATCGGGTCTGCTTAAAGCCCAAACTGCTCTTCTTCCCCATTCTCTCCCACAGGAGCTGACTACACCGTTAATGTTAATTTGCCGATCGCCTCACTTATGGTTGAGACGATCGCTTTTCTAACCAGAACAGAAATGTTGTTCTGGTGGCCTAGTGTCCTACATAATTCCACCAGAACATTATCATGCGCCCCATTGTCATATATAGCTAAAGGCTCTATACTAGGCAGAAAATTGTTATACTACACGAAAACATTCATAGCGACAACCCTTGCCTAATATAAGTAAGTGTAAGTTGTCAAGCGTGGAATCTGCCATGCCTAACTTATGGGCACTGACACTATAAAGCAATCCCGAGCGAAGGGCGATCAAAGGGCGATCGCCACACCTGCAC
>JAAUYL010071458.1_pt1 | contig 15291 bp, 23 predicted proteins | sample 7278011 | NCBI WGS metagenome assembly JAAUYL01 (sample SAMN14350225, study PRJNA611818) | marine sediment metagenome | isolation source: surface marine sediment (1.8m) | place: French Polynesia: Moorea | collected 2018-08
GCTCTAATGGGACAAGAAATAGGCATAGGTAAAAATTACAAGACCCTAGCTACGTAGACTAATGTACACATAAAATTCGAGCTGTCCCATATCGTAACTAAGGTTACCAACTCGTGGGTCAAAACAAAACCGTTTTCCTGAGCCAGCCAGTATTGGCCTTTGTGGGGCCCCTTTCAAGCTTTAATTCGAGCTACAATATATTTGAAACTTGCTGCCTATTGACACAAGAAGGCCTATCCTTAGTTGTCCTTGAGTGAAGGTCTTGTATTTTTACAGGAGGCATTTCCTGAAAAGCTTGACCTTGTCGAACGCGAGTCCTTGACATTGGCCTTGCCTGACATTCGATCCATCCGTGAGAACATCGACCTTGACGCGACCTTCTTTGACCATCATATTCTCCGCATCCAGGATGAAGGCTGGTATCGTGGTCTTAGCCAGAATCACCCGACTATAATCGAACGGCAGGTATGATTACTTAATTAATGGCATAATTGCTGTGTCTAATAACCACTTTATAGGAACCTTTTCTGAAGCTCCTCTCAGGACCAGATTATCAGCCTTCATTCCAGAGGGGGCTTTACAGTGCGAGAATTCTAGAAGTTGTTCACGGGGTCGACCCGCGAGCATTCTCACAGTACAAGATGTTCATGATGGACAGGCCGCTGCTGCCCAAGTACACGAAGGCCAGCTTGGGCTCGATCTCGAGCGGCACGTCGGGCATTTCGAGTGCGGATTCGAGCACCTTGACCAACACTAGCTTGAGAAGTCAAGCTACCGTGACAACCGTCTGCTCAGCACCCCCCAAATCCAATGGCAAGACAAGTTCAAGAGCATCGTCCGCCGCGAGTATGGGTGAGTTTGTAATCATGCTTCTATTCAATTGCAGTACAGTTAACGTCATAGTTGTCAGGAATTAATATGACGAAATGATAGCCTCTAGCCACATGGAGCTTCTGCTTCATTTTTTCCCAATTGCAAATGAGATTGAAGCATTGGAGCTTGTAGATAGAGTGTTGAAAACCTGAACCTGACCTGAAATCTATACCGCCAATAAGGATGAAGTGTTTCCCATCCGATGAGGTGGAGCAGTCGCTTTGTAGATGTCGCCTCCAGGAAATTCAGGCCCATCGATCCACTGACTTGATCCAACGCTCCAAAGATCCGTAGAATTGCTATAATCCAAAATGCCAGTTGTGGCAATGACAATTTTCTTGTTTGAAAGACTGTCGGAGATTAGCCCACAAGCATGTGTACTTCGTGCAAACCTTAGATCTGGACCACCAGTCCAATCACTTGATTCAGAATGATAGAACCGAGTGTGATTTGTTGCTCGTGTATACTCGTCTCCTGCAACACCTCCTATGATCATTGCTGTCGAAGAATTTAGTCGTAACATACAGTGCCAGAACATGGCAGTGGGCAATTCTGGTCCTACTGAAACTCCGGTCTTTGGTGAAATGTACACGCTTGTGTTAGTGTAGCGTACTCCTGTTATCCCGCCTGTTATCCACAGGACGTTGATATTGTTGACACTGATAACAATGCTTGCGGCGTGGTCACGGCTGATATTTGCCTTTAGCAATGGAGTTGTATTTCCGAATGTGTAGCAGTCTTGATTGACATCAAGGTCAAAGTCACATATCATTGGAATGCCATCCACAAATCCGCCATATCCATGAGTTACATTGACAGGAAAACTCTCCAATCCTTGACATTGTTGAGGCCGTGGATCCTGCAGATTGATGACTTCTACGATAGTAACATTTTCCCTCCTGCGGTACAGGCCGGTTGGGACTAAGATCAGTCCTTTAGGTGCAGTCAGGTGTGGTGGAGTTGTGCCTGGATCAGCAGAAGAAGCAACACTTATTACAATGACCAGGAGTAAGACAAGAAACCCGGCAATCACGAAGGTCCATAGTCTGTTGCGAGCAAACCAGGATCTCGGGTTCTGGGAGCAATCTTGGAACAATTGAATCGACATGATGTCCGATCAATTTGAAACTGAGCTCTAATCGAGTTTGAAATATTTCCTACATATTACATCTAACAATTGAAGTCAGTTAAAAAATTCTTGGAAAAGGGGGAGTTTCAGTATCTTACATTTTTGTTGCAGGGCGACCGTACCAAACGAATAAAGACGAAGCCTGGTCAAGCAAAGATCGAATTGGCAACCGGAAACCAAAATCGGCGCCGGAAAAGCAACCGCTGACAAAGAGCCAAAACAGGAAGAAGAAGCCAGCCAACGGGCGCCAATGGTCAGCTGATTCTGGCGTCGACACTTCTGGAATCATCCAAGACATTGATTTTGACGAGAAAAACATAGACGCGCCATTCATTTTGCCCCCGAGGTAAATAATAAAAATCTGGATTCGTACCAGTTTGTAACATCGCGATTTTTTTGCAGAATTACAACCTACGCAGAATCTGAATGCTACCTGCTCAATTTACCGAGATGCGACCAATTTGCTACGCATTTAGCTCGAAACTTGCGCCCTTTGATTGCCGAATTGAGGTATGAACATCAATTTAAATTTTAAGAAAATTGATTAAATAATTTGTTTTTTTTTTTAGATTTACTACCCCACAACAAGCAAAAGATGTGATTACAAAATTCGCCACAAAATTGCACCGTCTGGCTCAAGAATCCGTGATAGCGTTCCCCCGATCTGCCAGCACAGTAAATAATAGTCCCCGGTTCCAAGAGTTTCTCCGGATTGCCGTCGAGAAGTAAACAAAATGACTAACCTAAGTATAACCTTAAATGCCAACCTGATATCGCTTTCAGTGTCGTGGTGGGAGCAGTGCATGACTTAGTGTTTCCCGTGATATGCCATCTTTCGAGAAAGGAGGACCGAGAATTGAGAAGGTGTACCGAATACCTGCTGCACAAGACCAAATTTTCTCCGGATCAGCTTGGACTCTCCGAGGATTTTTGCATTCCTTTGCCAGCGGCTGTCGTCGAATTGGCATCGTTGGATCAGCGGACAACTCCGCTGTATCGCATGACTTGTATCTATGACACAGTCCAACAAGTTGGAGTCCATATTCGCCAAGCAGTCCTCGACACCCATGCCGACTCTGATGATGTCAACAGTGAGAACATTAATGTCATTAGTGATAATGCTAAAGCTGAACAATTTGTTTGTTTTGTTTACAGTCCCAGATGACCTACCCTATCCAGATGATCGTGATATGGTTCTCCTTCTTGCCACGGTGGTTGTCCATGCCAGACCCCTGCACTTATTGTCAACCTTAAACTATGCTGATCTCTTTGCTTGGGCCGTCCCTTCGGACATGATGTAAGCTTGCTTTCTAATTTTAATTGCTTTTTAATGATGTCATTATCTAATATAGTGAGGCTGTGACGCTAATGAGCTCGGCGGTTGATTTTGTCCGGAACGTTCAGCCTCAAGAACTGAAACCAGTTTCGGGAAAACTTAAAAGGGAAGTGAGCATGGAAGAAATCATTCAGCTGACGGACGAGCTGTCGCAATCATATGACCGGCGCGGCAATCGACGCGAGCCATTCAAGTCAGCTCTTGACCTGCACAGGGAGCGATTCGCTCAGCGTCTCGAGCGAAGCACTGCGGATCGTACGAGGCGACAGGAAGAAGCCTGGGCGAGGTTAGATAGGTGTCCAACGCCTATTCAGGAGCATCCAATTCGACAGCGGAGGTAAATAATTTTTCACAGATTATTTTTACAATTTCACGAATTCATATTGTTTTTGCAGGGGACTTTTGCGAACCATTCACAATCGTCTGCTTTGCTCCAACGATCCGGATGAAGTGATAGAAGCATAAAATAGATATATATTTTTGACGATAAATTGAAATTCCTACATATGATTGGCTTTTAAGATATTACATTCAGACGCAATAAATAATATTTTAAACTTATAAATATTTATAGACGATGACCAAAAGTTCAAAATGAAATAACAAAGTTATGAATCTCAACAAAACTATTTGGACAGTCGAAACTCATTCTTTATGTCGAATAGATGCTAAGGACACAGTCAAGCTATTTACAAACATTTATACATGTGTGTCACTTTAAAAAATACTTCAAAGCTGTTACACTTGTTAACTAAGTAAAGCTGAGGATGCTTCCAAGGCTAGGCTGCAATATTTTACATGACCTTCTGTGATGAACCTTGAAAATTCTCAATTGATTTTTTCAGAAGTCACCTAATTAAAATTCTGGAAATGCCTGGAATTAAACATTTTTCTAAATACTCTAAATTAGTCATAACTGTTCGACCAATCCGAGATTAAAAATATGTTTATTTCAGTGGTTGTAAGACAATTAATCCAAGACGTGGACGGTTGCATATTAACAGGATGAAATGCCATAATAATATTTTATGTTTTTAACCTCCAAAAAAAAACTCGGGAAATCTATGCAGGCCTCTCGTTTCTCTGCGGCTATCACTACACTATTTCATCTCAAAGACTCCACACCTGTTGAAGAAAGGCTTCGGTTTTAACAAGGTTGACTGTACTGTTTTACTAAGCACAATTATTTGCTAAATCCAATCCTCTATGACGCTTAAACAATACAAGAACAAGGGCACCAACGAGGGCAAATCATTTTGGATTTAGTAGCTTTCAGCTCATCGATAGTGGCAGTACGTAGAGTGAGAAGCATATTTTGTTATTTGTGAAGCCGTCGGCCGTTTGTGGCCGCAAGCAAAAGCGAAACCAAAATGAGGCTGGAGCAACTTTTCAACCGTTGTGACACCCAAGGGAAGGGTTATATAGACCTCGAAGAATTTCGTGATCTCTGCGCCAGTTTTGAAATCACTCGCGACGACGCCGATGTTATCTTTGCCGACCTCGATCACGATGGCGACGGCCGCATCAGCTTCGAGGACTTCTCCTTTGGATTCAGGGACTTCTTGACCCCGGGATCGAGGAGGGGCAGCGTTCAGTTGGGACTGAGCGCGAGTCCCAATCCCAACATGAACGGAACCGGAAGTGCAGCCTCGACACCCATCAGGCAGCCTTCCTTCCGGTTTGAGAAAATGGACTCGATTGTCGAGGTCGAAGCCAAGCAGCAGGAGATGGAGCGAAAGCACAGAAAAGCTAGAGGAGCTTGGAAGAACCTTGCCGATCATTTGAGCAAGGATGACATTCGGAAATTCCTAGGATCAAGGTAAATAAATGTTTCAATGATTGCTATAATAATAATGCCAATGCTATTCCGTTGTAATTGTTTAAGTGGCGACAAGATTTTCACGCTGTACGAAGAGTTGCAAACGAGTGAAGTGCCTCCTCATTTAATGGATCATTTCCAGGACCTGATCTCCGCTCTTGTGGTTGACGTCAAGAAGATTGATGAAAAGAACAGACTTTTGGAGGAACGCTTTGCAAGGTCCTTAGTAAATACTCTTGCTTTCGTCACGACTCTGACCAATAAAATATTTACTTTTGCAGAGAGCGAGAGTCTCATTCAGCACACCTGAAGACAATCGAAGCAGAGTTGGATGCACAGATGGCAAAAGTCGAGCAGCAGGCCATGGCCAAGGCTAAACAGGAATACGATCTTGAAAGAAAGGAGCTTCAACAGAAGATGGATGCTGAACTCTCTGAGCTTCAGACGCAGCTCAGTCTCTTTCAAAAGGTATCATGAGTCTGGTCAGACCATGATGGGCAATCGTCTGTAAATGCCTGTTACAGGTCGACACATGGCTGAACAAGGAAAAGGATGGCATGAACCATTCGGAAGAGACGATCAGGAAGTTGGAGACTGCCGCCGAGGAAAACAGGCTCCTCAAGATCAGTCTCAATGACACCCAAGCAAACATTGCTCTGTTAAGGGGTGAGATGACTCAAGTTCGCAACCAATACGAAAGCAAATGCACGGAACTGACAGAGTGAGTAGAATAGATGTGCTGTGTAACGCTATTACGTATACTTGCCTCGTTTAATTATTGCATTTATTTCTCAATATGAGTCATACCTCCTTATGCAATCTAAATATTTCCAGGGAGCGCGAAAATCGCATGGAGTACATGTACGAGTTGGAGAACATTCATAGACAACTGGAGCTTTTAAGGTAAGTGAACCTGTTTTGTTTATCCTACTGGTTGGCATCTTGTCATGTTTGATGGTATCAACATTGCCACAGATTCCTGTCTGGCCACATTCAGTTCATGGGGCATTTTCTCCCACTCACAATTTAGGTTGAAGCATTGGAGCTTATAAATCTCATAGAGTTCCTGATAGTGGAGACTCTCCCCTCCGACCATGATGAAATGATTTCCATCAGCTGACACCATGCTGGAAGGTCCGCTAATCTTGACCGGCATGTCTGGTCCTTTGACCCATTTCTCTGAATCGTCCGCCCAAAGTTCAGTTGTATCCAAGAACTGGTGGCCATCTGCTCTTCCTGCTGCAACTACCATTATCGGCTTCCGGTTCAAGGAATCGGTTATCAGTCCACAGACATGATGCATTCTGGCCTGGATCAAACCAGACCCATTAACAAACTTCTCCCTATCAAAATTATAAAACCAAACGGTTTCCTGATATGCTGTTGCCCCATTGCCACCACCAATAATTGCAATAACTGAGCTTCTGACTTTCAACATACAGTGGCTATATCGCGTTTGTGGCAGGCTAGGTCCCATGCTTGTATTGTGGTTGCTGTAGACAAATTCGGTTGATGTCAAGTGGTCCCAATCTTGGCCAATGCCTCCTGTGATCCACATGGTTGTTTCATTGATCAATGTGCCTGCAGCAAGCCATCTTCCGGTTTGCAAGGTTGCTGATGGCTGACCCAATTCTCCCATCGTGTAACACTTGCTAGACTTTGTGTTACCTGTGTCCATGCCGCTGCAAATGACCGGCCTGTTTCCCAAGAGACCTCCAATGGCTTCACTGACTTTATCTGGAAAATTGCCAAGGTTGTCGCATTCATACTCTGGGTGTTCCAGATCAAAAACCTCAGAAGTCTCAGTGGCATTGCTCATCGGGCTTCCTGTCACGACCAGCATTATCCCTGACAAACAGCATTGACGAAACATCTTACCAATCTGCTTAGTCATTCTCTTTCTCACCTTTTGGTTTTGTGGAAACCATCTGAGACAGAGTTTCCATTACGGTTGAGGTCTTGGCCTGAGTCTTCGAGGCTGTTTTCGCAGTGCCAGGAGTAACAACATAGGGTATTACGCTGACGATGACAACCAATAATGCTATGAAACCAACACCAATCGCCATCCATTTTCTGTTCCTGGCAGGCCAGGAAGAGTTGGAGTTTGAATTGTGATACTCAAACTGTGCCATACGCATCTTCGACCAGTTTTGTTTTACGACTGAACTGACAAACAGAGTTTTCCTCTTTTGTGACGCTTTTTGTCCTTATCAAACAGAGCATTGTCGTACCAGTTAATTAAAGATTAAAAGGAAATAGAAAAGAGGATATTTTTGAATGAACTTGACCGTGAAAATGCGAATCTCTTTATAGGAATGCCAACCAAAAACTTCAGGATACCAATGACGGACTCTGCCAAATGGTCGACCTCAATTCGGCGAGGTCGCCGCGTTTTCGCAGCAGATTTCACGAAGACCTTGAGGGTGACCTCGCGAGCGAGCTGGCTGCCGAGGAGGCCGGAAGCGGAAGTAGTCATCTTGCACCGCATCGTCCGCCAGCCGCAAGACGCAAGCGGCCTCGAGCCCCTAGAAGTGGTTACACCGGATCTGACAACGAGGGCGGCAGTTTCTACGACTCGGATTCTCTGAGGTCAAGAGGTTCTAGAGCTTCTGACCGGCCCAAGTTGGCCGACGCGCCGTTCGCCATTAAGCGTTTGCTAGAAGATTTAGGTCAGAAATTAAATCAAACATTATTGAGAGTGTTAAATTTCAATTACTTTAATAGACAGTGGTACGTCAACGTTGCCTGCCGAGGAAAATATTGACGAGTATGAGAATGAGGGAAGCAGATTGGAGGCTGCTGAGGCCAACAAAAAGTCCATTGAGCAGAAGGAGCGGGATCTGACAGAGGTCAGTACTACCGACCAATCCCAGGACCCTAAATCCAGAGTAAAATATTTACCCCAGATAATGCAATGTTTATTGGCTGAAAAATATTTAATTCTGTGCAGATTGATGTGATTGATCATGCAATGAGGGAAAAGCAAAAACCAACCCCAGCTCCCAGAAGTACTTCATTGGTCAGGCGACCCTCTGCGGCAGCAAAACCCAAAATGGGACATTTGCCCACGGCTCTCATGGCGCTGGAGGCTACAGGTCCTCCCGATCGAACGTACAAAGTGGTTTTCGCCGGCGATGCTGCCGTTGGAAAAACAAGCTTCATTAACCGTATTTTTTAAAAAAAATTAGCACAATTTTTTTATTGACCTTTTGTTTTCATTTATAGGCATCACAAAAGGGATTTTTCTGAACAATCTAAGCTCAACTTTGGGCGTGGACTTTCAGGTTAAAACCATGCGAATTGACGAGAAAAACATCGCCCTACAGTTGTGGGACACGGCAGGTAAACAAACGTTTGGCCGCTAAAATGTTTGACTATGACAAACATTGGTTAAATTAACTTTTCAATTGCAGGACAAGAGCGTTTCCGGTCTGTGACCAGAAGTTACTTCCGGCGCGCTGACGGTGTCATGCTGTTGTATGACGTAACAAACGAGCGCTCCTTCTTGTCGGTCAGGCAGTGGATCGAGGCGGTTGATGTAAACAAATCACAGCCCTTTTTTAAGCGCACGCAGCACGCTTATTAATATTTTTTAGGACGTGGCAGAGAAAAGGATTCCAATTATGCTTTGCGGAAACAAATTGGATTTAAGAGCAGATCTGGTCGCCCAAGGGACAAGATGCGTTTCCACTGAAGATGGCGAGCGAGTGGCGCGCGATCACAGCGCCACCTTTTTGGAAACCAGCTCCAAGGACGGCTCCAACATTTTGGACGCTCTCATTCAATTGTCCAGGTGAAGAATCTCTTGACAGGCGGAAGCTTTTACAGAGAACCGTCTTGCAATTGATTTTATGCTTTTTTCAGGGACATGTGCTCTACAGAAGACACTGAGCTTCAGACATCCATTTTGAAAATTCGCGAGGATGAACAGCCAGAAAAGAAGACTTGCTGTAGAAAATAAATATTTTTTGAAAAATTCATTTTCAACAATAAAGAATATCATTGAACATTTGCGTAAATTGGTGTAAATTCAAAATGACAGATTTTTCCGCTTCACTTGATGTGATGCCTTCGTGACAGGGCGAGCACACACGAATGTCGCAATATAAACCGGTTCCAGGAAATTTCGTTGAATTGAAAAATTGTTGGCAAGACATAATAATGACGGCCACTTGTTAAACAGATCAAAACTCATGTTGAAATCATGCCGCAATTTTCTTGGAGTTTCTTTTAAAAATCACTTTCATTCAGTGGACAAACTTGATCTGCTAGAAAAACAAGTTAAGACAACACGTGACTTTCAAACACGTTTATTTAATAGTCGCTGCATCATTTTTGACGAATAAAATGATTGTCTAAAATGGATTTTTTTTCTTTAACGTACTTATACAACATCCGTCAACTACATTGATTTACTCTGCTTTCGTTTTCTATACCGTAAAACTTAGATAGCAACTGCTTTTGCTTTTTTCGGAAAGTATTTATCCTAGCTAGATAATCCTACAGAAAGTCACGATTACTTGGCGTGATTTTTGTAGCGTACTTCCATATATTTTTATTAAAAAAATCTGTGGACTCAGAGGAGCTGCGATTGCAAAAAAAAAATCTCAATGACTGAAAAATGATACGAATTCAATTTTGCCAAGTCTGAAACAAAGAGCAGCTAGGGGTCATCGAGGATTTTTCCATAAGATTTGGATTTTGCGCAGTTTAAAAAAATCTACTTACTTATGAAGCATTATTACCGTTATTATATCTGACATGACCAACACTTCATTAGATAATTAAATATCTAATGTGTCAAGTGCAGTTTTCTTTAATTGGTTTAAAAATTAATTGGACATTATGGAAAACCCAGAAATATTTATTTTTCACTTTGCTTGTTTATTTGTTCATTTGCTTGGCGACTATGTAGAAAACTAGCCACAAAACAGGCCACAATCTAATGCATAAAATTCCGAGTATTTCACATGTATTTATGACATTCTTCATAGGTATATGAAGAATTATGTAACTCCAATCTCAACGACGGCCGGATCCTCTTGTAAAAGTGGTACCTCGGTTAAGAGTGGGCCTGCTACTTCCGGTTCTGAAGCCCCCATTTCCGTTTCCGGTGCTTGCAGCTCCCCCAAAATCAAATCCACAAGGTGGTTGGTAGTTTCCTCGTGCTCTTTGCTGTTGGCAATATTCCGCGATGGTAACACCTACCTCAACACAAAAATCCCCAACCTAAAAGAAAAACATGAAAATATTCAGGATTTTGGTATTTTTGATATAAATAACCTTTTGAGCAGCATTTTTTATCTTCTGCCACAGCGGACAAACTGGAACGGGGACAGCTCTTGCTTCAGACCGAGGACATGCTACCAATGCCAATACAGCAAAAGTTGCCTGAAATTATTAAAAAAAAATATTTCTAAAATTAACAACTATAAATATTCCACTGGTTACCAAAAAGTAAATCTTCATTTTTAAAACTTGTTTGTTGTTGGTACTTAAAAGTGGCTTTGTCAACTGAAACTGGCAGGGCAGAAAAATGAAAAACCATCGTAAAAACCAGTGCAACGGCATATTTTCAAGATGTGGAATTTCCAAGCATTTTTCAAAATACCTAAACAACGTCTATTTTGAGCATCCCCTCTGAAACTTCGGCTACTTTTTCCTTTTGTGTTGCAAGGTACGTTTAAACTTGTTACAGTATTAGGGGCAGTATAAATCATAAATAGGCCACAGCAAATATTGGTAAATAAACAGAGATAATGAACTCAACATTATAGCGAGTATAACAGCTATAACACAATATAATAACCAAGTCTTCGGTACATTCCTAAAGAACGACGCAGAAAGGTAGGTAACAAGGAGGAAGAGGAGGACCAGTAATGTAATCATGTAATATTGCATCCCCTAGCCGCAAAGTTCTCCACAGAAGAAGAAGATTTCATAGTTATACCTATTCCCTATATCAAACTTGCGCACGCAGAGACCCTATTTAGCGGTAGGGCGAGCCTTACTGAAGTACAAAATACGCAGCTGTCGAAAGCAAATCGTACAGAGCCTTCAAAAACATTAGTTCCTTGTTGCCAACCGCCTTTAATGCATTTAAATTTTTCTTCCCATTTATATCCTTGATGGACCAGCATCTTTTGCTCAAGCTTGAAAGAATTGCTTGTCTCCAAGCCATAGTCTCATAGCAACTCGAATTTTTGGCTAGGGAGAGACTCTAGAAGATTCTCAAGTGTAGCATATGACTTCAGTTGCAGGAACGAACATATGAATGCGAACATCATGTGTAGTAGTAGTTAAAGGGAAGTGGGGACAACAAAACAAAGCAAAAAACTTCGCAGCCTCGAGTTGAGTTGAGCAATAGTTTAGAACACGTTATACTACTTGTAGACTTGCAGTCCAGTTGGTGAAAAACAGTCTCGAGCAGCACATTATTTAGAAAACTCAGAGTCAGAGTTTGGCAAGCCGCCTATAAGTGAAAGACTCTTGGAAACAAGCACGGGCATAAATAGTTGCACAAAACACTTAAAAAATAGCTTCTGTAGTGCATCCACGAAAAGGATGACTTAAAGAGTGAAGCCTGTACTGTACTGATAATCGGTGATGAAATCCAGAATTGGCAAGACCTGAAGGAGGACGGTGCAAAAATATCTAAGACAATTAGGAGACATGCTTCTTTGAAGAGCAAAGAAAGATTTTATAAACATGGCGAATAGTGTAGAGAGCGTGCATACAGACGAGATACCTCCCAAGGGTGCGCTAATAAAGGTAAGCTGATACAATGACAATGTCACATCAAAAAACCTTGACCTAAAGCTGGTCTTTGTTTCCGGTTCTTGAAGGTTGTTCAATGCGAACACGCCGATTCTTCGGCCAACAAAAAACCGGCGGCCTCGCAGCCTCCACAAAGAAGATCTACCGGAAGTAGGAGGCGAGCCAGCACCCTGGGGGTGATTGCCGAACTTCCGGCTGCCGAGGTTAGAGAGGACCAAAATGAAGATGAGGACGAGGATGTCATTGAAGCCATTGAGCATACGATCATGTTCGCGCCGACGAGGCCGAAATCAAGGAACCCCTCCTCCTCCTCTCTCCATAATTCCAAAGAAAAAGATGCTTCCAAAGTTGTAGCTGGTAAGAATACAAACATAGTGGTCCCAATCTTGTATATTTATGGATTGCTTTTAAGGCCAAATAAAAGCCTTCGGCGACGACGCAGACAAGGCCCAGTTCAAAATAGAGGATCGGGTCGTACTTCATCCTGGTGACACTGCCTCATCAACTGTATTTGTCAGGTATAAAATTCACATGTGTTTCCTATTTCCTATTCGCATATGCACCTGACATATTTATGGGTTGACAACTGATTTATGCCTTTATCGCTCAGCATTTCAATATCGATGTATTTATTTTCAGAAATGTGGAATACCGCATGATATCAGATCTTTCGTTCCTTGTGCCAATCTCCCAAAGTGTCCCTTTCAAACTGGCAGTCCTTCTCGGAGGCCGAGGCCTTTCGCTCTTCAGTGCTGTAAAGGCTGTCGCCAAACATGTGGATCAACAAAATTCGTGGTGAGTACAAGAATTTTTCCAAAATTAGACAGGATGACGCAGTACTAACAAGTTACATAAATCATGCAGTACATCTGCTGACGGGGCTAAATTCCAAGAAGTTTTTTGGATCATCAAAAAACTTACGTAAAATTATGATTTTTACAGTGAAAAGCTCAAAATCCTGGTGGTTTGCAACGACGAGTTCTCTATGCTCTCGGTCCAGCTTCTGGATCAGGTTCTTTTCCGGAGCGGCTGCGACACCAACGGCAACAAGGCCAAAAAGGCCAACATCCTGGTGGCCTTGGCGACGATGCGAGACGACGGAATCATTTGGTACAAGAAGAACTTGCCCAAGTAACCAATTTGACGTATAAAATCCGGATTGACAATCAACGACTTTGATTTTACAGAGTCAAGCACATCCAGTGGAATGCCGATGCCTACGATCAGGTTCTGGTTGAGCGGACGCGCGATGCTTGCGGAGGAGAGGTCGACCTGGTTCTCGGATGCGTCAATCTTGGCAGTCCGCTCCAGAGGAGCGTCAAGTGCTTGAAGAAAGGCGGCACGGCATTTGTGACCGAAGAAACCAATGAAAAAGTTTGGAAAATGTTGGAGAAGTTCGCCGGGAATCAGAGCAAGGAGATCGTCAAAGTTGAGCGCGGTCCTCCGGATGATTTGAAGCACCTGGTCGAGCTCGTGATCGACGAAAAGGTAAACAAAACGAATCCGGATTTAAAAGAGTGTTTTCACGGATTTTTTCAGATTCATCCTGCGTTCCTTCAAGAAGACAACATGACGATAATTACAAAGCACAACCAGAATATGCGACGAAAAGCATTAAGCTTCGGCTCGAGAACTCCCGTGGACGGACTCAGCGAATGAAATATATCTAATTTATCAAGCTTTTCTAAGAGAAGAAGAAAATTAAGACACAACTAAAAATATTATTGTTTTAAAAGAGCTCGATTTTATACGTTTTCCTTTATGATTGACAAAAAATATTAGGGCCCTCTGTGAGAGGTTGTGAATGCTAAGCGAATATATTTAAAAAAGCTTCATAATTCGTCTTTGCCCGTAAGTTTTTTGGTCTCGAATACGAAACTGTCCTCGATGAAATCGAGAAGTTTTTGCTCCTCCTTGTTTCTCCGTGACCTCGCAGCCTCGGAGGGTCTCGGTACAAACCAGCCCGACGGCAAATTCATCTCCGTGATGTAGAACTTCATGTTGTTCACCATGTTTTCATTCTCCGGATCGTACAGAATCGAGGTCGCGACGGCCTCGTTGGCCTTTTTCATAGCATCATCTTTTCACAGAAAAAAATTAGATAAACATAAATTAATTGCATTTTAAGATGATTACTTTTGTAATATGAAAACTGCAAGAAGTTGTAAACCAAGGCCAAAAACTTTTCTTCAGTATATCCATCTAGATTGAAGAGCTTCTGCTCGCATTGCAGCTTGCACTTCAAGCAAAACGTAAAGTGGTCTGAAATTAGAATTAGGCTAATTATTGTAATTATATTTTAAATGGACAATGATGTTATTACTTGAGATAGATGACACAAAATCAGGGAACCAACCCATATCGAATGGCTTCTGGCATTTCAATCGGCAACGTTCCTCCTCCTTGTGAAATGCTTTCACAGTGGCTTCCATTTTTTCAATAGCTTCAGACCATTCTTGATTTTCGAAATGTTGTTTTCCAGTGTAAAAGAGATCTGTGTGTGACTATAAATTAATATTAATTGACTACCATTAACAAGTCATTAGCACATTTATCCTTACGTATGCCTCTCTGTTGGTCACTTTGTCGATGTCCATCCCAGTTTCTTTAAGGTAGTATTCGAGGTTGGAAAAGGCGACCTCGTCCTCTAAATTGTGCACGTAATAGGTAAAGGCAGCCTCTAGCGCCACATATTTTCTGCCAAGCTAAAACAAACTAAAGTAGGTAAGTATTTTAAAACAAAACTGCAAAAAAAAATTACTCACCTGACTGTAACACAGTTGGAGGTAATTGTAGGGTTCTTTGGTCTCAAAGAGTTGAATTGTAGCTTCACTAGCAAACTGATGATTGGCATCAGCTGAGTCGCCAAACTTGGCCTTTTTACAGCGGATCAAGCAAAGGGTTGATCTGATCATTTTCTCATAAAATCTCAACTCTTCAAACTCTTTGTCGATCATGTGGTCAAAGACGAAATTGTGACAACTTTCTTGGCACTCCAGCATGATTTCGGAGAATTCTTTGTAGGTCCTGATGGCCTTCTCCATGTTCACGCTGCACACGGACCAGTCGTTAGACAAGTATGCTTCCTTGCCGAGGTTAAACAGCTCCTCGAAGGATTTGCTCTCGTTGCAATGGATCTTCAAAACTAAAGTCGCAAGTAACAAAAAATATGACTTTTGTTGACTGTTGACAAAATCAAGCTTAACTTCACAGCAGAAAAGTCACCCCTTCATTTGTGACTCGCCATCTTGAGACCACATGTTGCACAAATTTCATAGCTAAATCGTACTTACTAACAAGAAAAATGTCTGTTTTAAACAGTATGTATTTATTTTGGTTGGTTGAATTTTAACAGAA
>JAAUYL010029237.1_pt1 | contig 15278 bp, 5 predicted proteins | sample 7278011 | NCBI WGS metagenome assembly JAAUYL01 (sample SAMN14350225, study PRJNA611818) | marine sediment metagenome | isolation source: surface marine sediment (1.8m) | place: French Polynesia: Moorea | collected 2018-08
AAATGAACAAGCATTGGTCATCTGATAGTAAATAAAGTTTTTAGGAAATCAATCTGGTTAAGCAGAAAAGTGAGGGTAGAAAAGAAACACTTCATACTGAACACCCTGTAGGTGCGAAGCGTTGAAAATGGCTTAATAAGTATTTGTATTTTTTTTCGTATGGTCAAGAAATAAGATAAACAAGCTTTTTTCAAGGATGACCCCACTGACCGCTCGTAGCATAAATCAAAGTGATGCAATCAGGATAAGTTATTTTTCAAAAATACTTTGAAAACTTTGAAAAACCGTAGCTTCAGTGGATGTCATTTTCTTTACTTCTATAAATCGGTGTATCAATATTTTTCGTTACATAGTAGCAGAGCTCGGCATTGATTTTCGCACGAAATTTTTAAAAATCTTTTTCTCTTACCTCTTTTCGATAATCATGTTTTAATCACTTTTAAGTTGTCAATTGTCAGAGTTTTTAAAAAGGCACAAATACACAAACTTTTGTTAAACATGGGTGAATTTTCATTTTGACAGTTCTTTATTTTCTATACTTTGTGATACACACACACGTGAGCCGACCGGCACAGAAACAGTACTAAGATTGTCGAACTCAAAGAAGAGAAGAAGTTGGTAAAACTCTGAAACTTTCCTCGAGCGCGCAAAAATTCCTGAATTTTCAGGCTGGAGACTTGAACGCGCGGCGCGCCGACCTAAATGGCGGTCGCCACCACTTCCAAGTGTATATGGTCTTATGGTTGTGCTGCTCGTATAAGAGTCCATCTGAGAATACAGGGGATCTCCTGAAAATTCCCCCTGTTTGTAATGGCAGAGAAAGTTTGAGTCTCCTTGTATTTACTTTTGTAGCAGCATCTCTTTGGGCAAAGTTTCACTATTGTACCTCTCTACTACATACTTAGTATCCTGAATCCACTTGGCTATAGCTCCGCCGAAACACCCTATGCAGGAAAAAATAGACAAAGAAACTAAACCATGACATCTAGCATTCCAAGAGGGCCCTCGTATGGTTGCAAATATTTATTATTCGACGCTCGCAAATGTCAGACCACTCTGAAAACCAAGCTTGAGACTTGAGAGAGATGGCGCTAGCATCTCTGGGATGTGGATTGTTTTTAGCTTCGTGCATAAAATGTTCCTAAGCTGCACAAAGAAGATTGATGCTACGTTTCTGACTGTGACACATCGTATTGCGAAACACAATTTTTGCAAGCTTACCTACCTAAGCTCAAAAGAAATCTCGATTTTTGGGTGTCCTAAAAATACTTGGATCCGACTGGAATCCGAGAATGTGGTAACTTAATTCTAACACGAAAGAGAGGGAAATTCCTTACGAAAAAGGCAAGCTGCCCTTTTGAGTAGATTTACTTTACGCTGTAAAGCATGAATGAATGGTGGAGGGACGGGATTTTTAGGCGTGAGTAGTTTTTTGCTCTCTTACTTTACCTTTGACAATGGAGAGGTTGCGAGAGTCTTTTCTCCCATAAAAATTGCGTGTCCTCTTTCACAAAAAAATAGCCGTGAAACCAGCCTCCTTTCTTTAAAGCTATAGGCTGCTTAGTATTATGAAGAGCCGCTTTTTTCTTCTAATTTGTTACGGTTACCGGTTGGTTATAAATGTGTCTTGTGTCAGGACATGGAGGAAAAAACTGAACTCTCATATAATGATTTCTTTTGGTGGGGGGCAAAAAAGCTTTACTTTAGGAAGTGTCTAACAACCTCACAAATGCCTATCGAGCACGCGACCAGATTAACCAGTCGTCCAATTTATACCAAACAGTAAAAAAATTAGATCGTGCAAGACATCTTGGAGTCCTTAATTTCACCACCCTCTCGAGTTTTCAGAATCGAAAAAGGAAAGTTTGCAATTAAATATATCTACTAGGGCTGAGCGTCCCTCCCGCAGCTCAAATCAGTCAGTGATAAGGCAAAAGCAAAGCAAAGCACTATAGATAAGGTACAAATTGTAGTGAGAGTTTCGACCAGTTCACTCATTATTGGACGATTACAGTACAGAGCTACCATATCTTATGTACCATATATTCAGCTGGACTTGAACTTTTTTGCTTTGCTTCATTCATTCCTTGCTTTGAAAATCCTTTTAGCCTCAAGACAGGGACTCAAGCGAGCAAATTAGCGTTATTATGATTCTTATGTAGACTTTCACACTCGTAATTTTCACTTTGACCAGGTCTGCAAAGTTTGGTCAAAATTGGCTGACTGGACGAGGGTTTGGAAATCAATTGCGCCAATCTAGGTAGATACTTTTTAGGTGGCCGCCTTAATAGCCATGCCCATTTCGTTATTATTATTGTATTGGGCATCTGTTAGAAGAAAGAAAAGAGAAGGTTGAGGTTGCGCAATACACAATGGCCAATTTTTTGTGGGTCGCGTAACTTGCAAGACTGCATGGCATCAGCAGCGGCGTATATTATCTATGACCACGGCAAAGACTATACACGTGAGTATACTAAACTTGATTTCCGGTTTTTGAACCGACACTAAACTCAAAAAAAGAGAAAAATAAATAGTTTTCACTGGTGTGTCGGAAGTTTTTTAGGTCTTGCTGTAATATATGATTTTTTGGTTGGGAGGGTGGCCCTCATTTTAACTGCTCTTTTCAACAATGGCATAATGAATTGACCCTGAAGCGAGACTCGTCTTTAATTTCAAGTAATTTTAGAGCGTGTAATGAAACGCGGATGACTCTTCAAAAACTGAAACAAATAATCTTTAAGCACAGAGGTGAATATTTCGGAATCCCTCTGCTGGTCTGAAAAGTAGAGTGGAACTCACGTAATTTGCTTAGGAATGTAGAATGGAAAGCAAAAACTTGCTCTTGTTCCGTTTTTATTGCTGTCTGACTCAAAAGTCAAGTGGATAAAAAGGAGAAAACAACTCAATTTTTAACGTTGTTGGAGATTGGAGCAAAAAGTTGGAGTTGAACCGAAATCATTTTCACGATTTTTTTTGGGAAACCAGGACACAACTGCATATTTTTAATGTGATGTCGTGGAATGTAAGGCTTTGCAGCCCGTTTCATATAAGGCATTCCGATTTCACCTGTTGATAATGAGTTGGAGATCGAGATGCGTCTATTGTCCTATAAATTTTCTCCATAGATTTAACCTGTCCACGATAAAATTACTGAACTACTATGAGTCTATGAGCTGTTGATGCATCAAGATCGTGTATCGAAAATTCAAGTCGAGCTTAATGGTGTTGTCCTCGATTCGAAATTCGCCCCTCGTGGGCCCAAATTATTCGCCCGTTAAAGCTACGCCTGGTGTCTCCCCGGGAATTTTCGTGAGTTGACAAACAGGTTTCAAGCTAATAATCCGGAAACCGGAAATCGCCCACCCTGATGGCCAGCAGCTATGGATGACACAGAACAGAATGAAGATGAAGTTAGCTCATTGCCGTGGTGTCTTTTTCTGTGGGTGTAACCAAAATATCCCCGCTCAAATCTATCCTTGCCTCGGGCATGAATATAACGGGCGGCCGTGAAACAATTTTATGATCTCTCTCCATATGTTAGAAAACGATTTCACGAAAAAAATATGGCATATCCATATGTAGATATAATGCTAAAATACTTGCGTTTAACACTTGTTTGTGAAAATGAAAGCATGTCAAAAGGAGACCAGAGTCTCAGCATGGAAACTCACGAGCGGAGCGAAGGGGCAAAAAATATGAAATCTCCTATATAGTAAAAGAAATCTGAGGAGCTCGTGCCCGTTCAATTTTGGCAATTTTCACATCAAAATTGAATCAAAATGTCACTGCAAAAAGCACCTGGGTCCATGACAGACAAGTCTCGACTTGTCTTGATACATCCCGTAAAAGCTAAATAAATCGTGCCGCATACAAATAAGATCGAATTTTCTGTTTACACGCTACATTTTGAATTGAAAGTGAATTTTCACGAATTTTTCAGGTTCTTGGGAGGCAAAGGAGAAAACTCAGAAAAACCAATTTACTGGCGTACAATACCCGCCTTTGTTTTTGGGCCAATTGCCTGGACCTTTATCAGAACGGGAAATCTTGTTCCAAGAAGGGCTAAGCCCAAAAGAAAACAGATAGGGAGGTGCGTGGTGTGGTGTGTTGTATTAGCATCTGGGAGACTTTAACGAGCGGCGGCCGTCTGCGCCAGAAATATTTGAGAAAATTGGAATTATTCATGAGCAGCGAGAGAGTGAAATTTTCTGTGAAAATGAGACTTGTTTTGGACAGCGGAGCACTTATTTCTGCTTGAAGTTTTCCCGAAGAAAACGAAAGTTACATGGAACATGCCTCAAAAGGGCATGAATAACAAAACAGGCAATCTCCTCAATTTTCACCAATTCAGCGAATTTTGTGTAGGCTGAAGTTCTGTTCAAGAAGTGAAACTCTCCTCCCGAAATTGGTAATTAAAAGTAAACTGGTTAGTACAGTTTCTTTGAGCTACAAAAATTCCAATTCTTTCGCAATCCCCATGCTCTCCCGGAATACATTTTAGGCTTCGTCTGTCGTGAAAAATGCCACTGCCATCTCAGGTAGCGATGCTCGATGATGCATTTGACTTGAATTCGTCATGACATGTCGAATTTCCTCACATATGTGAATGTGTTGCAATGCATCTCGATTTAAAAGGGACCTCGTGCTTAGAGAAATCCTCGTGATACAACATTCATATATATTTTTCGTCGGTCACATGTTTTATAGTAGGATTTTTCGGATCCAACAGTTTTGTTTATTTCTGAAAAAAATCAGCGGAGTCACTCTGGGGGACAAAGAACATGCCTCAGATTCAGGTTCAGGCTACTGTCAAAAGCGGCGTAATTTTGGAACGAAACAACTTTTTAAGCATTGCATTTGATTTCCAAAAACATTGGCCCACCTTTAGAAAAAATGTTGCATTTTTTGCCTTTTCACTTATGCAGCACTACCGTTTGATCGTGAATTTATGATGATAGCGTTTTCATTAACCAGACAGAAACTTTCCTTTATCTAACAAAATTAAGCCAAAGCTGCAGACTCATTTTGATTTTCACCAACGCAGTAAAAACCAATTGACTAGAAAATCAAGAGAATATTTTTAAAAGTTCAGGCAAAAGACTGAGACGCTACGCGAGATAAAAACAGGACAAAGTTGAATAACATAAGACATTCAAGGATCTCCAGTCAGACCTCTCTTCTTAAAAAAAAAGTTTATATCCTTAAAATCTTCAGGTCAAAAGAGCAAACCAGAAGCATAGACAGAAAACAGAAAACTTGCATTCTTTCCCTTTGCGTTTCGTTTCACATACCAAAATATTTGGTTTCCCAGGTCAAAAATGTCCTCCTGCCTTTAGAACTTCCTTTCTATTTGAAGAACTTTCTTCCTTTTTTTTAATTTTCCAGATAATTTTTATTATAAGGTTGTGGATGGCGCGGGATCAGATTTCCATTAAAGTTTCTCCATAAAAATGCAGCTGAGAAAAGTACTCACATACACCAAAAACAAAAAGAACTCGTGAGCTCATCATCAAAATTTCTCCTCTCCCTACGTCTCGATTTTTCTGGCCAAAAAATGTTTGAAAAAGTTTAAATAACTTTTGCCAATTCCAGTATGTTTTTGTGTGACTCCAAAGCAATTTCATACAATGATGCACAAATAAATGTCTTCAAAAGAAAAGAGAGAAAAACCTAGAAGATGAAACTCACAGGAACCATTAAAGATGGTTGACATTTTATTAAATCTGTTTTGAAGAAAACGTGAAACTGGTGTTGTTATTATATTGTAAAAAAATCGACGGCCTTAGGAAAAATTAAAAAATCGACACATTTCAACTTTTATTTTTCAAAGGTCAAATCGGACCCCAACTTTGTAAAACATGAGCGGTCAAAAAAATAGAAGGCGTCAAAATTTCGTGAAAAATGCATCCATGATTTTTTATTAAGCCCAAATATGGATCCAATATAGGGTGATTAAGAAAATCAGAAAAATTTGCATTTTTTTGGGCGGACAATTGCGTGATGTTAATGTTAATTGGATTGCGACCATTGAAATGATACCGTTAGGCCAATTTGACAAGATCCCCTTGTCTTGTGGAGCTGAAAACCGGCACCCGTGATTCAGAAGCTCATTAAGCTGACACATTTTATCAGTGAGCAAAATGACAAATTGGCCTGGAATTATATTCACATGTGGCATGCACGAATGCACGCACTGAATCTGAATTAATGTATCTTTGAACTTTTGGGCTCGACTTTTGAACGGCCAGAGGGGACAGATATATTTCAAAAACAAGGGCATATAGCAGGGAAGACTTTCAAAACAAAGTGCTCCATTTTAAAGCAATTTAGTGAAATTAATCGACCTTAATGATAATCCACGCAGGTACTTAGATAGATAATCCTTAATGGCATGGACCCTGTGGGCGGAGTTCGATTTTTGGGGTGTCAGTTATCGTATATCATGCATGCAAAGCAAGGCTTTCTTTGAATAATGATACAACAATTCTACCGGGCTAATAGACCATTTAGATCTCACCTCCTCCTTCTCCTCATGAAACCCCCTCGGCCAAACGTATTTTAAGGACAGAGTTTCCTTTATGAATTCATGAAAAATTGTGGGGGCGAGTGAGGTCCCTATATAACTCTAAACACTACCTTGAGCACAGTTTTCATTGCATCATATGGCCTAATCATTGAAAGGCTGTTTCATACAAGTTTTATTTGTTTGGCAGCATTATGTTACGCGAACATGCCTTTCAAAATTGCTGCTTTGAAGTTTCAAGTTTATACCAACCACACGTGCTCGCAGTCAGAAAAATCAGAAATCAAACGGACCACTAGAGCTTTGACATGGCCGCAGATTGGGCATCCATCAACTTCTCACAGGGGTTTTCCTCCAAATAAATGTTGTTTACCAAAGTGCTTAAAATTGAAAATTCATCAAAGTTTTGAGTGACGCGACACGCGCGAGAAAAACAGCCAGTTTTGGAATGGTTTTTGCAATTTTCTCAATTTGCTTTTACGTGTGACGAATTTTCAATGCGCAATTTTGGTTGCCTTTTAAATTGAGAAAATTGGAAATTACAGACTTACTGACTTTAAGATTTCTAAAGACAAGGAAAAATTGGCGTGCAATTATGCAATTTCAAAATGTCCCATTGTTTAAAAGACACCCTGCAATTTCAGCGATTTTTTTTGCTGCAACTCGTGGCAAATCAAGCCTGTACAAAGTGTCTCAATTTTGTAACAAAAGAATTAACCTAAGTAGATTTCTACTGTATCAAATCGTTTAATGCTAAGAAGGGGTTCCATTTTAGCTGATCTCAGAGAAATTCCAGAACGTGAACGCGATAGTGAGAATACAAATAATCTCGCCATAGCTAGGCTTGTTTGAGCGATAAGAAAGACTACTACTGCCTGCCGCTATGTCCATTCTGGAATCTAGGGGCGTCAAGAAATCTATCATGTCAAGCAAGTATCCAACGTTTACTTTGAAACTTTCACAAAGAAAATATACCTGCCGCATTTTTCAGGATCTACCATGATACTTATACTCAACCCTTTCTTTGAAATAGAAATAAATCTTACAAGGTTTTTCCAGATGTCCTTCCAAAGTGGTTTCATATTTTAGGGGGCTCAGAAAAAGCAGTGAAGTCTGTGAGGACTTAGTACATAGTTTTATAATCCAACAGACCTCGATAAAAGGTAAACAAAGATTTTTCAAAGGCTCCTTAGATATCCAAAGATATCCTTGGATGAGATTAGCCAGGTTTTTGAAGTGTTGTTGATTGCCGCCATTGCTGTCAACCCTGTCAAATCTTTAATTTCGCGAATTATTTTTCATTTCTCTCTTGCCTTGAATCGAGCATGTGCCCGGGTAGAAACATAAATACAGCTCAAGATAGATAGATTTATTTTGTAAGAAATTAGATGTTTCATAATAGATTTTGGAAAATGGTATCAAAATATTATATTCGCACAAAAATCCACGGGAAAGTTCGCGCTCATTTCTTATGTAAATTTAGAGTGCGTCACACCACATTTCCCCATGAAAATGCTAACCATTTTCACAAAAATTCACGAGAGATTTTGAAAGAATTTCCCAAAAATTTTCATGTTCTTTTGGTCACTCCATAGGATAAGATAAATATACAAGGTACACAACATCACCCCCTTCCCTCCCTGCGGGATCGTAAAATGTATGAATGAAACTAGCCGCCTGGCAGAAAAGTTTTAGAGAAAATGGTTTTTACTTCACAAGTTTTCCTAGTGCAGCAGAAACGAAAAAGACCCGGCCCCATGGCAAAAGTGCGTACTTAAACTCTCACTTTCTTTGTACGAAGCAAACCTATAACGCAACGTGTTCTATGCCAGTATAATAACATGCTTGCAAAACCCGAAAACGAAAACCCAAACTTCTGACCAAATTTCGGGGGAATGGCCAATACCTACCCCCTCGAAAACGAGCACAAAAATACAAATCTTTACAAAAATACTTAGAGAAATGTAAAAAATGTCCATCGTGTACAAAAAAATTACATTGCCGGAGGGCAAATTGTCCAAGTCGGGGCTTTGGAGGCGGGATGATTTTCCACGTAAAGGCGTCTTTTGTGCTCTAACCCTTTTTGCGATCAGCTTTCACTCTGCCCTCTGGTGTGCTATATAGTCAGCTTTGCCGCTCTTTCTAAGCTAAACTTTTTAGACGTCAGTATCTTTACAGGCTGTAAATTCTTTGTGCAAATATATTTTCTCTCCAAGCAAAGTGAAAAAAAATGAAAAGTCGACCCTTGACGGCAATCATTCTTGCAAAATTAGGTCAGACATGAGTTTCGTCAACGCATGCAGGAAGTAGCTAAATATTGGCTTTTGGGGTATTTTAAAAGTTACACATTGACATGTGGAGAATTTTTCAAACCACTGACGAATGCTCGCGGGAAAAATTCCCAAAACTCAAAAGTCTAAAAGTCAGCTTCCTCCTTCCTTCCTGCACGACCATTTTTGTCCAAAATTCCATAAAAGGGACAGGTTCTTCAGTCTCGGGGATTTAAGCATTTCCCGAATTTTTAAAGCGCTTCTACGTACATTAAATATTGCATTTTTTGGAACATAGATAATGATCGGGAAAACCCTTTAGCATTGAGCAGTCAAGTAGAAGCACCACGCCTAATTTTTGCATGACCTGACCTGTCTCCTATAATTGCTGCTCAAGAAAAAAATCCCTGCCTTTTTACAGTTAAGTGCGGATCATGTTCTTGACTTGAAAGAAAAAGAATGGGAATCGATAGTAAATTCACTGAGCACGAAGTTTGGTGTGCTGCATATCGCTGTAAAATCAGAAAAAGCTTTCCTGAAGAAAGAATAAATGGAATAGATGTATCTCAACTTGCCTTAAAAACGAACGCGCGAACGTGAAGAAATCACCGAGTCACAACCTTGAATTTGGATGATTTTTGTGAATTTTGCCCATTTATTTCATTTATTTATTTGACTTCATTTTTTGTGTCGATCGACACCTGTCATCAGATGTATGAAAATATGGGATGGCATTGAAAAATTCTTGAGTTTATTGCTGTCGAAAAAGGTCAAAAAAGGGTTTCATAACCGGAATCTTGTAAAAGTATAGTCGAACATAATTTGAAGTGACAGATCAAAATCTACGTGGATAATAAAGCGCCCTAAAATTTGTGTCTAAAGATATCGACGCATAGATCCGCGTCACCGAATTTTGGAATGTTTTAACGGGTTTTCCCGTCCGTCTGGCGGGACACCCGTGAAAAATCGGATTGGAATTTGTGATTTCACAAGATTCTTTTTAGGCATTTATAAGGAACCAATTTTAAAAAGGACAGCAGCCTGTATTTCTGGTATTTTCAGAAGAGGGGACCCAGGGAGTTTTTAGACCCGAGCGATTGCTCAAAGAAAACAAGACCGATAAACGCCTGCGGTAAAAGAGATTTCAACGTGCGGTAGCCTTTTAAAAAATTTCTGCTGGGACGCAAGACTTGACCTGGTTGGCCAGCCGAATTTCTGTTTCAAATTGGCTGTATGGCAGTGCATTTTCTCCTTAGTCGGTTGCGATGCGAGACTCTGACCTGACTTTTCAGACCTCAATTCTCATTTACGAGTCAAGATCCTAATAGAACAGAAATTCAAAAATTAAATACAAAACACGAAATTCGTCTTCTGTGTTGAATATGTTTAAATATATTTTAATTATTATATTATCAAAAAAAATATTTACTGAGGGTATTCGATCCAGACATGCACCTTTAAATATTTAGTACACCAGGCTATACTTAACAGGTCGAAAATTGTGAGGACTGCTGCTGTAGGAGTTCTACAAAGCGAATAAAAAAATCGGGCTACTTTCACCGCCCCAAAACCTGCGTACGTACTTTTTTGGGGTCGCCCAAATAAGACCGTGTACTGATACCTACCTGTCTACCTATCTATCTACTTTATTGTTTAGTAGCAAAAGTACCCATTCCAAAATCTACTTTCAATTGTTTCTTGAGTCCAATGGCGGCGGGGCCAATTTTGACTTTTGAATTGTCTCTGTACGCAAAATGTATAATGGTTTCTTTCAGTGCATTTTGTATTTAGATCTCGTTGGAAAATATCTAGGCTATTTGTAATAAGCATATAACATGGTGCACTTTTCAGTCTTAACCTAATTTTGGCCATAAGCAATTTTGCATTATATGGTGACTTTGTATCGTATTTCTTTTCCAAGTAAGTAGATACATATGGGGTGTACTTGAAATGCAAGCCTGCAAGCATTTATGATTACTGCATTTTTCCTCGGGGAAAATCCCCCTATTGCTAGCTACAAGCATAGCTCAAAATCCAAATCGGTATCCACTAGTAATCGGCTTTTGGTAAGACGATTTTGCAGAACAAATATTACTTGTAGTGTTATCGATCTATGTTTTTTCAAAGGTTTCAATGCAGTTTCACTTTACGTTAAGCTAAAAATCCTCCCCATTTTCCCCCGAAAAATCCGTGCAGTTGTCCTTTAAAGTTTGTGAGGGGATAATCATGCAATAAGGTAGGCATAATAGTGGAAAAAATAGGAATAAATCTTCTTATTTTTTTCTCTGAAACCTTTCTTTCCAGTTTCTAAATAAGTAAATACGTCAGTGATGAACGGCATTGAGGATACGCTGTCCATAACAAGGTATTTGCTTAGCGTTAGCCGCGTCCTCGCATTCGATTGGCCAGCCTCGAAGCTTTTGGAGCTCGTGGCGCCGCCGCCCCCCGACCTCACCGACCTCGACATGGAGGCCAAGCTGAGGATCCTTAGGGGCGAGGAGCCCGACTGGACCAACTGGTGGTCTCCAGTCACTTGGATCGACAAGTCCGAAGAATGGATGAAACAATGGATGGAAACATCAAAGTACGCACAAATAAAAGTATTTTTTCCAATTTTGTATTCCAAAGCTTCATTCTTTCTTTTTCAGGAACATCGCTGATTCAGCATATGAAATGAAACGGAACTGGGACGAGCTAGTAGCCGCGAAACAGGCTGAACGTGAACGACAGCGCCAGCTTGAAGACGAGGACTTCGAGACCACCACGACATCCGAGACCGAGACATCCGAAGAACTTGTGGATCGAGATACCAAACAATCAGAGCACCACTTGGTGCCGAACGTCATCGTGACCGACCACGGCGAGACCACCACAGAGGCCGTCGAGGCTGAGAACGTTAAGTTCGTCAAGAACTCCAAGCAGACCTACGCCGAGCTCTCGAGGACATTGGCCAAGAGGAGGCACGATCAGGGCCAACACCAAAAAAGGCCAGCAACAGAGCAGACGACCGATCCTGAGCTGCCAAAACAGCACCGACCTCCGTCGTCCTCTCAATTTGTCAAGGCACCTACGCCGTCCACGAAGAAGAGAGACAAGTCGCCGTTGAGAGTCAAAACAAAAGACATGGCCATGAAGGTCAAGGAGAAGGCCAAGGGCTTCATGCATCACCATCATCAAGAACAGCAACGGCAGCCCCCTCCTCCTCTAGACGCAGTTCCTGTTCACTTTACCAAGACCTACTCGTTCAGGAACTTGCCCAAAGGCCGTGTGGCCAAGATCCAACAGCAGTTCGAGGCCACCAACTCCGAGGACAAGACCGTGGGTATGAGGTCCAACACGACCCCATTGCCGCACATGGCCAAGACGAAAGCGATCGGGAAGAAGGCCGGCAAGAAGATCTTGCCAAAGATAAGCGAGGCAACGACCAACAACAGCAACTCCTTCTCTGAGGCCGCTGTCGTCGCCACGAACAACAACACGGGGTCGGAGGTCGCTGCGTCACCGAGACCGCCTAAGATCGAGGTCCCCGTGACCCCATGGATCGACCGCACTCAGGACCTCGAGCAGAACGCGTACTTCGACAACAAGCCGGGCTCCAGGCAAGGCTTCCACGCCTCCGCTCCCACCCTCATCCCGGAGGCCAACGCCATCAAGAACAACAACGGGGAGGCCACTGCAGGGGACTTGAAGCCGGCGCCGACCTCGGGAACATACGACCCGGCCTCGGCCAAGGAGTACCTAGAGGCCCTCAGGCAGCGGAGGGACAAGGCGCGCCAGAGAGCAAGTGAGTTGCACTTCTACCGAAATTATTGCATACAACATCCGTCCTCGACCTCTGGCCTCAGCCTCCAACACCACAAACCTCGAACCCAGCTTCAGCTTCAACAACATCGAGACAATTTCACGATCATCTCTTGGACCGAAGTCTCGGTCCAGTCCGTTGTCATCTCTTCTCCTGTGTTTGTCTAAAAAGACTTTTTGTATCTTTTGTAAATAAAGAGTTAAGGCTGACCCACCTGACCTCGCGACCTCGCCTATCATTATTTGGCCTCCTCCGAGGCCTCCTCTTCTTGTTGTTAAAGGGATCAGTCAAAACTGAAGGTTTGCGTTTCTCCCTCTACCCGTAGATGACTTGGTGTCCGCCCGCCAACTCCTGATCGAGGAGCTTGAGCAGCTCCAGGACGATCTCAAGGATGTCAATGCTGCTAAAGACGACGACAAAGTCGTGAATGTCAAAGCCGAGGTTTCAGAGGCTGCCAATGTCGCCGAGGTTATCGAGGTTGAGGAGGAACGCAAACCTTCAGTGAACTCTGACACCCCTGCCGAGAATGAGAAGAAGGAAGGAGAGGATGCTTGTCTTGAAAATGAAAAAGTGGCTGCTAAAGTCAGTAATCCAGCCACGGTCATCGAGCAAAACACCAGAGAAGAACCAGCCCTTCCTGATAGTCCAGAATCTGATCACAATGACACGGACTTTAAGGCAAATATAGAACCTCCAAAAGATCATGACAAAGCCCTGGCTGACGTTGTCCAGGAGGTCAAGTCTAAAATTAAGATAACAGAGGCTGATTTCAATTTTCGGCAGTCGAACATGAAGGTGACAATAACCCCTGTCAATGACATAAAAGAAACAAGGATCAGCCAGGAAGCCAAAGTTAGAATCCAGCCTGAGCTTGGTTCCATAAAGGACAAGATCAAAAGGTTCCAGACCCACCAAATTCCCTTCAAAATTGAGTTTGTAAAACAACCAAATGCTGTTATCGGCCAAGACAAGGCGAAATCTGATGACAATACGAGCAACAATGATGTCCTTGATACAGTTCCTGATGAGCCCCTAAATGTCGTCAAGAAATTTGAATGCTCCACTATGTTGCCCTTCGTTAATGAACAGACCTCAGAGCTTCGACAAATCCAGTCAAGCGAGAGCTCTTCGATTGAAATTGATATCAGCACTGCCGACGAGTCCTCCCCAATACAAGATCTATGCACCTCCACCAATGAACTCGAAGACTCTTCGCCATCGCCACTTGAACATGCATCAAATTCGCCATTACTAGAGCCTGCCAATGCCACTACAGTCCAAGACAGCGATTCCAAATCTGATGGAGCTACTGACAACAACCATGATGTTAATCTTGAGGAGGCTGCAACATTAAAGAGCACTCATATTGCAAAAGATTTTGATGATGGCCATGATGCACCAACCGATTTGTCGAATGTTGAGTTGATTGAGAGAGACCACGAAACTGAAACAACTGATGATGTTCGGAGGGATGTTGTTGTTCTTATGGTAGATGAAGGAATTCAGACTGATGAGCACGAGGAGCCTGATGAAAAACCAGAGCTCAAAGAAGAGTACCTGGCAGCCAATGCGGACAACCTTGCGCCACCACTTCCAACACTCGTAAAGCTAGAGAAAGAAATCCAAACTGACCAAGCTACTGCCGATCCTGGAATCACGAACGAAGATGCACCTGAGAACACAATGGAGGAACCGGAAGTTGGTTCCACTAAAACGGTAGACAAAACAAAAGCAAAAGATGATGAAGGGGACGTTACTGAACAAATCATAACACACGCCAATGACACAGATGACAACAATTTTGAAGGCGAAATGGCCGAGGAGAAAGCTGCAAATGCGGAGGAGGGAAAAAATTCTGCTGAAGTAAGCGAAGAGCCAGAAGCAGAAGAGATCAAACCTGAAACTGCAGCAGCATATCAAGGTCCAAATGTTCAAGCGGAAGATGACCAAGATTTTTCTAAAAATACAGAACTGACCACTGATTTGACAAAAGATGAAGGAGCAGAAGAGTCTAGCGAAGATATCGTCGTTCAAGAGGCTGCTCCACTCCCCGAGGTGGTTGCTTCTCATAATACTGTTGGCGACGCATTTGAGGGAACTCGAACAAACTATGCCACTAAACAGGGTCCAGACCAAGAGGCACCAAAGGCCCCAGATGTTCCACTGGCTGATGGAGATATCAAAGTTGACCAAGAAAAGAAGGCCATTGATGGAGTAGAAAATCTTGAGGGAACACCTGATGATGTGGTGCAACCGGAACCGAAGGTTGACTCACCAGACTGCAACCAAGATTCAAATCCAGATGAAAACCTAGGTAGACTGGTCGACGAAGTTGAGATTGCTGGTTCCAATGACCAGGAGGAACTTGGAGTTCCTAGCGAGGTTGAGCTGGAGGAAGCTGAGGCGAAGTTTGAAGACATCATCGACGGGGACAGTCTGGACAGCGTGGAAGAAGAATTCCAAAGCCTCGCTTTGGAAGACATTTCCGAATGGCCTCTAAATGATGATGAAACTGCCGAAACAGCCTCGAAGAGCGTGAACCTACCTCCAAAATATGAAGACCCAGTGGTCGAATTTATGGCCGAACAGGTTAATGCCATTGAGGGAGATTGTGCGGAAGAACAACTTGAACTTGACCAGTCAGATGCTTTGCAATCGGTAGAGGAGTCGTTTTTGGATACCA
>JAAUYL010057183.1_pt1 | contig 15233 bp, 15 predicted proteins | sample 7278011 | NCBI WGS metagenome assembly JAAUYL01 (sample SAMN14350225, study PRJNA611818) | marine sediment metagenome | isolation source: surface marine sediment (1.8m) | place: French Polynesia: Moorea | collected 2018-08
AGCTTTCGCTGAAGGTCTTTATCGAACGTCTGGTAGCCGATGTTTGTCTGGGCATCTGCGAGACGATCCATCTCATCTTGCGCCATACGTGCCTGTAGCAGTCCGTGGCGAGAACTACCAGGCTGTCCAGCTGCCGAGGCTCTAGCATCTGCTGCAGCAAAGCTTCTGCCTAGACGATCCATTGCATCGCCAGCAAGCTGATCCTGCATAGCCTGTGCATAGTTGTTACCAGCACCACCCATGATCATTGCTTGAAGCTCAGCTTCGTTGCCGCCTCCGCCAAGAGCGTCTTGATACATGCTCTGCAACGGCATACCTGCGTATGCGCCACCTTGCAGCATCTGCTGATAAGCTGGCATCGATGCATCGAATACCTGTTGCTGTTGACCGATAGCGCCAGGAACCTGCTGACCCATCTGGTTCATTCCTTTACTGAACAAGTTGCCAACCTGACCATACATATTTTGTAATGCACTAGCCTGTGGGCCAAATACATCTTGACCGAATTGAGCTCCTTGTTTAGCGCTGCTTTCGGATTTACCGAATCCACCACCACCCATAATTAATCTCCAAAGTTATATCGAATGGTTGTGAACACTTCTTCCCAACCATATGGTTTCAATTTTGGCAACCAGCCTTTGCGTGCTGCCAATCCTCGCAATTCCGTAGCACCGTGATCCCTCGCTATCTTCTCCGCTATCTCCAGGAACTCAGGCATCCATTTGTTGAGCTCCGTTCCTGATGTGATAGGAATGTACATTGCCTTCTTGCCACTCTCCAGCGTCTGTAGTCGCAGAGTATGAACAGCAATGAGATCGTTACCTTTAGTAACGGTCATCAAGATACTGTTGAAAGATAGCAAGCTATCTAAACAAGTATCCATATCAAGGTCATCAGGCGCTTTATCAATAACTTTCTGAATAAGCGGCGACACCTTGTCCCAGATATGTGGAATCAACGGTATGGGTACTACCGTGAATTGATACTTATGTTCCATAGTCATCCTGCAATGTATGAGAGCCAGCACCAGTACCCATAGCTTGGAGCTTATCGTTAAGAGCAGAAATAACTTGCGCTTCGATTTGCGCTCCGGTAAGTGCACGAAATGCTGTTCTGGTAACGATGTTCGGATCAGTAGCTATGCTAAACTGTTCCTCACCAGTAGCGGATTTGTCATCAGGCGTAACACAATCTGCTCTAGCCTGCCAGATCAGATTACCTGGGTCGTTCTTGTTGTACTTGATGCTCAGAGAAATTCTGCGCTTGATTAAAGTAGCCATTATGCTGCCCTCAGTCTATGAATTGAAAGTGAAGACTGGCCAGCAGTTGTGCTAAGATCAGTCGTTGTATCGCAAGCAACTCTAACTCGAATTGCTTCTCCGTCTGCTATAAGCATATTAAATGCTGCACTCAAGCCGGTGCCTGCAGTAGCCTCACGAGTATAGCAAGCAGAGAAAGATTGCGGTATTGTTATCCAAGTACCAGTACCTTGATCACGCTCCATAAAAGCTGTAATCTTACCACGAGTAGCACCGCCGCCACTATCAATAGTACAAGGCAAAGAATAAGATACATCAAAGTAACCACCGGAAGTTACAGTAAGCTCTCCAGCAGCTATTGCACAGTTAGCATCAGGATCAAGCTCTTCAGTATCATATGCTACAGTCGCGGCAGTAGTCGTAATGTTTGTGCTTCCGCTTTCGGTGTAGGCAGCAGGAACTGCTGTAACTGGCCCATCAACCCAATCTAGCGTAGCAGCACCATCAGTATTAACCAGTATTTGACCTACATCACCATCCGTATCTGGAAGAGTGATAGTGTAGGTACCGGCTACTGCGAATGGAGAGCGAAGGAATATAGCATCGCCACCATCATCCTGCAGATTGATACCACCGTATCCAAAGTAGACTACATTGTCTTGATCAAAACCAGTATCAAGAGTATTGAATCGAATGTCTTTATTGCCGTTACCATCGACAAACCATGCGCTAGTAGGATCAGTGCTACCAATGATAAACTGCGGAAAGTTAGCGTTAGACATTATAAAATTGAAACCTGACGCGCTGTTCAGATTCCAGCGATTAGCAAACGGAGTAGTTGGGTCACCGGTAGGTCCCCAGCCGAATAGGTAGCCTTCGCCAAAGTTGATATCGGACGGGAACAGACTTATCTCATTACCGTCCCACAACATCTGCCCGTCAACAGTGCCTGGGTTCGCTTGTAACGTTATTGCGGCCGCCGGTGTAGACTCTTGTATGTTATCGGTGTAGATAATGCCTTCGACTTCAAGGTCATTCTGAATACCGAAATCAGCACCTTGGCCGGCAGTATCACAAACAAGATTATCAAATATACCTTGGCCTTGCCAGTAACCAACTGTAACAATATCGTCATCGAGAACAGCAGGGCCAGCCACAAGCATAGAGCGTGGACTGTATGTCGCATTACCTACTCCTGGAACGGCCAAGGCAAACCGTATATTAGCAGTGCCGTCAGCCCAAGCAAACTCAATATTACTGGTAGCGGGCAAGGCTTCGTTGAAAGATAGCATAGACCCATCAAGATCAAGAGCACCAGCGTTAAAATTGGTTCTACCAAATGTTGCATTACCAATACCTATCAGCCCGTAGTCTGTAGGATCGCCAATTACAATATCATCCTGTCCTAAAACACCAGTAGCAAATGGAGCAAATGTCTTTACACTAGTTATAGTTTGATCTGGCGCACCTACGGTGACGTAGAGGGCGTCAAGATCGACCCAGGCATTGTTATTGCGACCATAATTATTTCCATCAGCTGGAGCATCAGAATAGTGAATATCAGTATCAGCAATGTGAGCATCAATCTGCGCATGGGTATTCGTGCCCACGTTTTGGATTGCAGTATGATCGATGCTAGCTTCGGTAAAATGGATAGTAGTATCAGCAATATGCGTATCAATAGCTGCATGGCTATTCACTCCTATGTTCTGAATATTGAGATGATCAATACTAGCTTCCGTGAAGTGAATAGTCGCGTCAGCAATATGATTGTCTAGCGTGGTACCGTCTGCCGACACGTCTCGGCCATCAACAGTACCTGGAGTAGCTATATTGCCAGTATCATCAATAGTGACTACAGAGTTCTGAATAAGCTTGCCAGTCGTTCCATCGAAACGAGCAACAGCTTCATCAGTACTGCTTGCTGGACCAGATACATCACCGAATGAACCTTGATTAATTAAGAATATAAAACCAAATTCTTTTCCATCAGTCCATGTAACCGATGAACCTGTATCGTTTACAGTTATATCAAACGAATACCAGGTAGTGTTATCAGTAATACCGGTAATTGTGACCAGTGCAGCTTCGTTCGAATCTTCTCCATTTTGTAAGTAAATTTCATCGCCGATGTTCAGCGCGCCAAGTATGTTTGAAAAGTCGACACCGTTCTTAGTCTCATCACTTATATAAAGCTGAGTCATAGAGGCAATAGTATTATTGTCAGTTCTGAAATTGCCTGAACCTGGGTCGCCAGAAGTTGTGGTATCGTCGTATTGCCAGACAGCAGATATAGAAGCTCCACCGCCACCAGTCTGCACCCATGAGTTGTTGTTACGACCATAGGTGTTGCCGTCAGCAGGCGCATCGCTGAAGTGAATATCAGTGTCTGCTATGTGGCTATCGATCTGAGCATGCGTGTTAGTACCAACATTCAGAATATTGAGGTGATCAATACTGCTTTCTGTAAAGTGTATTGTTCCATCAGCTATATGACTATCAATAGCTGCGTGTGAATTAACCCCAATATTTTGAATATTGAGATGGTCTATCGAACCTTCAGTAAAATGGATCGTGCCATCTGCAATATGAGAGTCGATAGCAGCGTGAGTGTTCAGCCCCACATTCTGGATATTGATGTGATCAATTGACGCTTCCGTGAAATGAATCGTCGTATCTGCGATATGAGTATCAATTTGCGCATGTGTATTGCTTCCCACATTCTGAATCGCAGTATGATCAATCGATGCCTCAGTAAAATGTATCGTCCCGTCAGCGATGTGGGAGTCGATTTGAGCATGAGTATTTGTTCCTACATTAAGGATAGCTGTATGGTCTATTGATGCTTCAGTAAAATGTATAGTGGCATCAGAAATATGGCTGTCAATAGCAGCGTGACTATTGATGCCAATATTGAGTATCGCAGTATGATCAATAGAGGCTTCTGTGAAGTGAATAGTCCCATCAGCAATGTGAGTATCAATCGCAGCATGAGAGTTAGTCCCTATGTTCTGAATGTTCAGATGATCAATAGAACCTTCGGTAAAATGAATAGTAGCGTCACCGATGTGATTGTCAAGATTAGTGCCGTCATTGTTAACATCACGACCGTCAACAGTACCGCTTACAAGAATACTACCACTAACATCCAGATTACCAGTGTCAGTGATAATAGCTGTAGAATCTTGGATGAGCTTCCCCGTAGTGCCGTCGTAACGAGCAATAGCATTATCAGTAGCGCCAGCAGGACCAGTGACATCGCCTCCTCCACCGGCAACGCTAACCCATGTACCATTATTACGTCCATATGTCGTCCCATCAATAGGGGCTTCTTCAACACCACCCGTATCTAGCTGACGCCAACCGTCAGGGTCTGAGTATCCCCAGAAACCCTCGGCTGTAATCGCAGCATCGTAATCGTGTGTGCCGAGATCGCCAAAGTAATGGACGTCACCAACCTGAGGCTTATAAGGCATTTCCCTACGTTCAGGAAATTTAGGAGCTGACCGAAACTCGTTGTCTACGTCCGTACGGAAACGGATGAGATACTCACGCAGTTCCTCATCTATTTCAAATGGTGGTTGTTCCTGACTTATAGCCATTAACGGAGACCAGCCCTCACATATTCAATCGTCATGCCTGAGATCGACAATGACTCTTTACCAAGCGATTTCACATTCCAGCAGTGTAACTCGCCAGTAGTACGAATGTCAAACTTTCGCTGTGACTTTGGATCAAACTCAACAGCAGGCTTCCAGCGTATTGGAGCGTCATTGTAATCTTGCGATCCGAACTGGATTAGACAAGGAGACTCTCCTCGAATATGTGGATATACACGAGTGATAGTTGTAACCTGTCTCTGACCTTCAAGCGGGAAATTTGTCCGCTCTATGAAGAAGTCAAGGTCTTCATCAGATGTCCCCAGAGGTTCCAGAAAATATACTTCAGCAGTCTCAGGGCTAACGCCAGCAATAGTATCATTAACAGGCGATGCTATAGATGTGTTCCAGATTGTAGTCTGAGTATCCCAAGTCTGACTATCAGGAGCGTCATCCCACTTAGGAGCAGGATCAGCAAATGACCCAGGAGAAGCATGAGAAATCTGATTAGGCAAATCTTTGACCGCCCACGAGTCATCGCGCCAATTGTAGATGTATGCAATGTTAGGGTATTCTTCACCTACCTCTGGAATACAGAACCAGACTTCCTTCTTGTTGTCGTTGCGAATAGCATACGATCGAGTGTAGTTGTCTGGATCAAGCCGTCGTGAATACTCTCGACGGATTCTGTTGTGGGCCAGAGAGTCGATTCTGTTGCCGTCATTCTTGACGATATCAGACGGTGCTAAGAAGAAATGCTGACCTTTGACTTCAGCTATGCCATCTTTGGATATCAATCCAACTGTTGCAGACAGCTCACGACGACGCCATACAAACTCGTCATTTGTAGAATCGAGTATGTCGATAGCATCTTCAGAATAAATACAAAATGCGTCACGTAGAGAGAATCCATCAATTATCGATCCACCATCTCCACCAAGGTTTGCTTTACCCGCTAAGAATGCTTCATCTGTCTCATCCCACGTAACGGGTAAACCGTTAATGTCAGCAGGATGCGACCAACGATATGAGTCGGGAAGCTCTTCTCCGCTCTCTTGTAAGTTAAGAGCAAACAAGAATGTCTTATGCGAACGCATAGACTTACATGCAATGTTTTGATCGTCAAATGTACTGACTTGATCAAAAGGCAGAGGCTGCATGATTTGAGACACCTGCTGAGGGTCCCAGTATTCAGGAGTACTCTGTGGATTGTTAATAATCGGAATCTTGCCTAGCAGACACTGGGTCCATAGAAGTTCATCTCCAGGCCCTAGGCTAGCATAGCCTGTAGCCGAACTAACATCAGTCCAGTCAGAGCCATCCCAAACATAAACAGCATCTCTTCCAGGAACAAGCCAGAAACTTCCGCTTATCGAAGCGACACGTGATATATGCCCAGGTCGAAAGTTGACAGGCGCTGTAGTCCATAATGCAATACCTCTATCGGTTTCAATTGCACCAGAGAAGATACGATAGTTCTTGCCTTCTGTTATAAATTCAGGAGGTAAAGACCACGGCATAGGATCAGTTGACCGACCTCTTGTGCCGATATTAGTCAATACAAGCTGTTGAACGCTCATTAGTCGACAACTCCTTCGTAAGATATCCAGCCAGTACAAATATATTTTGCACCGTCAAAAACTTCACAGGCTCTATGAACATGAGTCCAGAAAGGCGGGAAGACAACTAGCTTTCCAACCTCGGGCTGAATAGCAACCTTTTGATGTCTAAACTCAGTTGCTCCACCTGCTAAGGTAGGCATATCATTTAGATACCAAATAAACACTAACGTGCGTTTGCGTGAGTGCCTATTAGAATCCTTGTGCCAATGATAAAACTCACCTGGCAAGCTACGCTGTATTTGATAACCTGTATCTTCAAGGCCAGCTTCTTGAAAGATAAAGTGAGTTTTAGCAAGCTCTTCTAAGCAGTCTTGCAACGACTCGTAAAGAACTTCATCTGCCCATTCCCAATGAGGCTCGCCGTTCAAGTACATGTCAGTAGATCGTTTGAGCTCAGGACGTATGTCGCCTAAGCCAACAGCACCTGGGCACTGGTCTTCCTTAAGCTCTTCAAACTGATCGATCATCCTTTTACAGAAGTCTTCATCGAGAGCGTTTCGCCACTCGTATATCAAGCTGCCAGGCTTAACTTCACGTAGTGGCGATTCAAGAGTATCGACCAATTGAAACATTAAGCTATACGCTCCCAGATATATACAACCAAAGACGGTTGCATGTTCTTGCCGCCTACAGATTCACCAGTGCTGTTGATAGTGATATTAGCGTTTGCCGTATCCATACCAGCATTTGATGCACCGCTGTTGTTAGAACCAGGTACTCGGTTACCACCGTCATCGTCGCCACCATGACCACGAGTTCTGTGTCTGTGTGGCGTCTGTGTAATGTTGTGGCTGTGTGCCGGTACAATCGCATCTTCCTGACCGAGAGTGGTGCCTGCAACACGAGTGGTCAAACCAGCACCAGAACCTTCACCAATGAGGCATCGACCTTGTGCTGTCTGAGACCACGTACCAGGATAACCCAACGTTGCTGGATCAGCATTCGTGGTAGAAAGGTAAAGATACCCGATGGGGAACAGAGATTCTAGATTAACAACAAGGTTATCAATCTGATCCTGAATATTGCTAGTCGAACCTGAAAGATTATTTACCTCAGATGTTGTTACAGTTGCCCCATCGAGTATATTGAGTTCACTGGCCTCAGCAGTTAAACCAGAGAGCAGGCTGAGCTCAGTGTCGTTTGCAGTAACAGGACCACCGATATCGGTGAAGCTGTTCTGCAGAACTGATTTGATCAGACGCAGGTGGTCGTCACCTTTGTTGATCTCGTCTAATCCAGTCGGATTAGAATCAACCAGATCATTGATAAAAGTTGCTGATTCCAGACCCATTTTAGCCTTCCTCTTTCCAGTTGGCGATTGCTACCAGTTGGTTGACACAAGCAGCGAACTTGTTACGCTCCTCGTGATTCTCCAGAACTACTGGGCAATCCAGTTTCTGAACAAGCCAGGCCGCCATTGCAGGCTCCATCACTGGCTTTTGCTTTGCCTGAATTTCAGGCGGTTGAGTTTCTGCTGTATTTTCTTTTGACACTATAATATACCTTGGTTAATTAAAAACAATCTCCTTGATAGAAGACTTCGAACGTATCACTACCCTCAGAATTGCTGATAGTGACTTCCATGCGGAACCAGTTACCACCGCCTCCAGCATCGATTACAGAAAAATTCTCTGCGTCATTCCATGGGCCGGCACCAGTATATGGGCCGGCAGCAGTCGGTTGATTAAGAGGCCCATTTTCGCTGCCAAATGTATCCCATGTGATAGAATCATCACCGCCTACACCAGTATAGGCTACCCAGCCAGCACCAGGGAATGCAGGAGGGCTGCTATCGCCAGGTCCGGCAGTAGAGTGATAATGAGTATACAGCGATTCTACTGCCGCCTCGTCAATCTCATTGGTGTTAAGCGTAACACAATCTTTCCAGCCGCCTGCACCACTTGGGTTACAGACGCTTACCCAGTTATCAACTGACAGCACAACTGGCGCTTCAAGTGGATCAATCTGTTCACAGATAAAACCGACATATTCGATGTCAATGTCGAAATCAGTTTCATTGTTAGAGTTCCAGCGAATCTGAAACAAGTTGCTCCCATCTAGAGGAACAACGTTCTCGCTTATCGTTTCCTCGTCACCTTGGCCGCCAGTTGTGTTGTCGTATATAGCTTGGCTAACAGTCGTTTGACGAGTGTTTCCGGCAGAGCTACCATTCTGACGAGCGAAAACGAAAGCTTGAGCTTTTGTTCCACCACCTGGGCCATCAATCTGTGAATCACAACGAATGATAATAGCAGAAGAGTTGGGAGGGATAACATCCATGGCAGCCCATTCAAGATCAGCCCCGCTACCTGTCGGGCCAACTGATATCCAGGTATTCTCAGGCGATGTGTCAATCGCAAGAGTTCCAAGGGTGCCACTAACCAAATGTTGGCGAAGCCCCATTCGTTTGTGATTTGCTACTTCACGAGGCAAATAGTCTTGACTTTGAGGATTCAGAAAGCTCATTAGATAATGCTCCATTCAGTTCCGTTCCACAGCAACGTAGCAGAGGCATATTGCGCGGTTAGTGTAAAAGTGGCGTTACCATCGATAGTCTCAGCAGAGTCACCATCGATAATTACGTTCGCAGTTGTACCGAGCTTCTTGACCAGGACTTGAGAGTCGGTAGCGCCAGCCGGCAGAGTAATTGTAACGGTGCTACCAGCAGTATCATCGTCGACCATAGCAGCATCAAATGATGTGATAGTCTGAGAAGTAGTGGTGACGTTGACGACAGTAAACTGGTTACCCCCACCCCCACCAGCAGCAGCAAACTCAGCTCTGTTGTTCGAGGTATTCCATGTAAGTACATGGCCATCAGTTATCGACGCAGTGCCGTTATACTGAGTTATGAAACCGTCAATATCAAGATCGCCATCTGGATATATTCTGAGCGCCTCAGAGACTCCATTGTCTTCCAAGAATACCCATTCACCAGCATCAGTAACTTGTAGTCTGGCAATCTCACCATTGGTAGCATTCGAGAACTTCAGCTGTACATCATTTGACAGCGCACTTTCCATCTCAAGAATTGCGAAGCCAGACGGAGCATCAATCTTGAGTATGCCGTCAACCTCAAAATCTGTAAAACTGGTTACAAGAGCATCATCAATTCTGAATATGGTAGAACTGTTAATAATGAAATTGTGAAAGGCGCTCGCTGATCTTGCGTCGTAATCAATATTGCCGACAAAGTTAATAATGTCAGCACCGCCTGAAGCACCGCTATGATTTATCTCAAGCCCTCTTGTTTGACCGCTAGGACGACCAATGTAAATTTCACCGCTTTGGTTGTCGAGCCCAGTACCGACCTCAAGACGTCTCAGAGAATCAGTATAGGTAAAATCAGCTGTGCCTTCGATATCATTAGCGGTAGTAGCACCTACTGCAATCTGATTGTCAGTAATTGAGCCACCGATGCCGCCTCCGCCGCCACCGCCGACTTCTGTCCAGGCTGCACCATCATTTTTGTAGATAGCATCAAGGTCGGTATCGTATACGATCATGCCTTGAACGTCAGTCATTGCGTTACGATTGGTAGTCGTAAGCCTTGGCAGCAACAAGCCTTTGGTAGTAGACAGTAGCTCCAGAATAGCGTCAGCGTTAGGATTAGATGTTGTTAGACCGATACCAACACTGTTGCTCGCTCCGTCAATAACCATAAGATTATCAATAGTGTCGCCACTAAAGATAAAGTCCATGGTGCGTCCATCATCGTTAAAAGTATGAGCAAGAGTATCGCTACCATAACGATTCTGGATAAAGTCACTTGGAGTAGCCTGCTGTAGTATAAAATTCAAACCACTTGAGGTAACCAGTTGCAAGCCTGCAGTATCAGAACCACCACCAGATGCGACTTCTAACTGAAATGGATTAGAACCATTAGATAGTGTTGCAACGTTACTCGTATCGATATCGAGATTCATTCGCAAAGCATTGTCGCTAGTTCTGAAATCAATACCAGTGTTAGACGCACTCGGTGAGCGAGCGTCAAGGTAGTTGCCTTCACAATCCAGACGGAAATTGTTATCTCCTAGCGTTATGCTGCTAGATACATCAAGTGTGCCAGTGATGAAAGCTTCGCCAGAATCAATCGTAAGCACTTCAGTATTGTTGATCTCAAGCTTGATCTCACCGATAGCGTTCTGAATCTGCAGCGAGTCATCACCGTCAATATAGCCAATGTTGCCTACATTGAAGTTTGCGCTGTCGCGCATAAGAATTCTGTTGCCAACTCCAGTAGTAGCAGTATTGGAATCCTTAAGAATAATGGCGCCAAGAGTATTGCTAAACTCAATAATCTCACTGGTAAAAGTGATATCGCCAGAACCATCGTTGTAGGTCATTTCAGCGATGCCGCCGAATACTCCACCATTATTGTACTGAACTTGCGTATCAGAACCGCCAGGTGATCCGCCTCCGCCAGTAGGTGCAGCAAGACGGATACGATCAGTGCTAAAATCATACGTCATGACCCAGTTGTCTTCACTTGCACCAGGGTCTTGTGTCGAATCAAAATTCCAACCGCCTACTGACAATGATGGCGTGTTAATAAACATACCAGTAAGGGCAATACCGTTACCGAAATTAACGTCACCACCAACGTTGTTAATGTTTAGAGTACCAGCAGTAGTTCCATTAGACTTAGCTTGAATAGTATTGCGGTCAATACCGATATGAAGTCCAGCAACATTACCAATTTGAAGCGAGCCGCTATCGGCAGTCAAATTAACTGTGTCAGCAGCCTGAGAATTAATATTGAACTTCTCAGTGGTATCGAGCGAGAATTTTGTACCATCCCATCCGCCAAATCCGCCAAATGCACCGGCATTATTATACTGGATTTCAGTGTCGACGCCACCAGGAGTTCCTCCACCTCCACCAGCAGGGACTGAATAGTTACCGGTCTCATCCAGGTAGCTCGTAGCAGCACCGGCGTTGCTCAGAGTTACGCCGTTAACTGATACACCAGTAATGGCAGCATCAAGATTGACAACTGGATCAACCGCAGTACCAGTGACGTTGATATTCGTACCACCGGTAACGCTGTCGACTTGCCCACCGACGGATTGAGCGGTAAGCTCAAGTCGACCGTTGGCGTCATTCCAAACAAGAGCGTACCCGTCAGTAGCTCCACCAGCATCCGGATATTCCTTGATGTAGGTAAACATCTGGATAGCAGCGTCAGTTACAACGGTAGCACCAGATGAATCAAAGTCCATCAGTGTTTCAGGAACTAAGTTGACATCAAGATTGATAGCAAGAGCTTGAGAGTTCAGCGTGATACCATACTCTGTTAACAAGCTTGTCCCATCGGTAGCGTAAAGATTTACGTCGCCGTCATATACATAACTGTTGATATCAAGAACATCAGAACTAGCTCTGTATCCTATTTCGCCAAATCCGAGGGGATTAGAAGATTCAAAGACAATGGTAGCGGTTATAGTGCCACCAGCTGCTGGGTCACCAGCTTCGCTGCTTCGAATCTCGATCAGATCACTACCGAATATAAATTCAGTAGGAGTAAGCAACATGGCTAGATTTTTGGAAGCTCCAGAACCTACGCTGAATCGATGCTGGCCAGTAGCATTATCCCATAGCCATAGGTCATCATCTGTGCCTACAGTAAATGCAATATTACCAGGTACTGTAGCATTTGACTCACCGAACATAGTAAGGTGAGCGCCAACAGACTGACTAGGGCCACCTGAAATATAAATTGACCCATCGTCCCCGTCACGTGCGATACCTTCTGCGCTACTATCAGCCAGCCCTATTGTAGTAAGGCCGGTAACAAGTAATGCTGCAGCAGTCAGGCGACTACCGTCAAATGTCAAGTTGCTTGACGCAGCGAAGTTGCCTCCGCTATTGAACTGGACCTGTTCGTCAATACCAGCTACACCTGGAAATGAAGTCTCGCCTACAAGCAGATTAAGCTCAGCTTGGCTTGCCGTTACTTCACCAGTAATGTTAGGGAACGTGGTCTGAATCGTCGACTTAATAAGCCGCATATGATCATCAGCTTCGCGAATCGGGTCATCGCCGAGAGGCCAATCTGCGTTCAGCTCATTTATAAATGTTGCAGTCTCTAAAGGCATTTTTAACCCTCTTCCTCAATCGGGAGCTCTGTCCAGATTGTGTTTTCGTATTTGGCAACAAGAGCCTCATCGTATGTGAGATCATCCATCTCACTATACTGATCACGTCGTTCATCGAACACGAATAATAGTTGCCATTCCCAAGGCATATCAGCCCACCTTCATCGTTAGTGGAGTACCAGACCACCGTAGTGAGTCTTTATCCTCAACGCGAATCTCTTCAAGAGCTTCGTCGTATCTTGCCTTCCAGAGCGCAAATGCTTGAGCATCTTTTACAAAAGAGCTGATCTCAGAACATAAACCATAAATGTACGCATCTGGATATTCGTCGCTAATCCAGTTGTTTGGATCGCTAGCATTTAAATTTGGTACTCGTTGATAGTATGTTATCTCCAGGAAGCCATCATCCTGGGGCGGAAAAATTTGTATCTGCCGTGCAATGATCGTGTAGAAGATCTTGCGTCGAGTTGCATTCCCAAATTGAGCAGAATTTTGCAGATTGTTCATCTGCTCAGGGTTGACGTAACCGAGAGTCCTGTAGCTCGCGCCGTCAGGATTATTCTCCGTATTGACTTCGATGTCCCGTAAGCCGCCGAAATCGTCAGGTAACTGAAAGTACTTCTGCTCGGGATCAGTAGTAGTAAGATCCACTACAGATCGAGCTGACATGTCAAGCACCTTCAATTTTCGATTGATGCGAGACTCAACTAGCTGGATGAATGAATCAATCCTGCTTGTGACCTCGTCATCCTCTCTGTCAGTGTATGACAGTGCCAGTTCTGTAATTTCAGTATAGTCCATGATTATGGGTTATTGATCTTGTAGATAATGAAGTTACCTACCGGTTTAACACCACTCCGCTGTGTGGGCGAAGCAACCTTGTAACCGCCTTGCTGAACAGCCGGACCGAGCAAGCCCCTGGTCCTCATCATGACCAGAGCCCTGCGCGGATTTGTCATCTTCCGGCAAGCCATCAGACTGCACAGCAGGTTTCGCGAGCAGGAGTGAGATCTGCGAAGCCTCTGTCCCAGGCGTCGTGGTCTTCAGACCCGACAGGATGAGGGTTGTCACCGATGACACCACCTTCAGCATTGGCCTGACGACCTTCACAGAAGGACTTGCTTTGAGACAGACGTGCTGCCCCGATGTTGTTTTCCGATTGACCGGTACACAATTTACCTGGCATGATTCACTCCTGTACTAGGCACTTTTTGCCTTCTTCAGATTGGAGATACCGATGGAGTTCTTTTGATCGAATCTCCTTATCGGGACAAGTCAGATCGTAACCATCACGCAGAGCTTTCTCGAACATGATGTGTGGAATACTACAAAGCCAACGACCCCAAGTCTGTGACTTTGTCTTTCCCCCATCCTGCGCACCCAGATCGTGGAGCAAACCTGGATTCTTACGCATTTCAGCGTTACGTCTGAGGATGATCTCTTCGGACGGTTGAGTGACTTTATGGGTCAGCTCTTCAGTGTGTTCCTGAAAATGGAACTCACTCCGAAAGAGACCATCATAAACATCAGGAGCAGGCAATTCTGCCCCTGATGCTTCTTTCCACGGATCAGTTGACACGGCTTACGGGGTAACGTTAGCAGTCGGATCGATGTCGCCGATCATGCCATGAGCACGCTCGGTGTTGACAATCAGAGTCCAGTCGACTGACATCTGGCGATTTTCTGCCAGGCCGGTCTTGGCCAGCATGTCGGTACGATATCCTTCCAGGTAGCACATTGAAGCATACTCCGGATCGAGGATGAACACGAACGCCGAGTCGTCAGGGGCCGCAGCCTGTTGCAGCTGCTGCAGACGATTGGAGATCATGTCCAGGGTACCGAAATCGGTGACGAAGACGTTGACCGAACCCAGAGCTGAAGCTTTCGATTCGCTCTGACCCTGGTCGCTCATCAGCGTCGCTACGCGAGCAGATGAAGTGAACAGGTACTCGGAGAACTTCCGAATGATGCCAGGTACTGACATCATGATGGTCGGATCACCGCCTTCCTCATAGATGCTCTGAACCACGTCACGAACGTTGGTTTCGGTCAGGGCAACTGCTGAACCACCAGAAGTCCAGGCCGTGGTTACGGTCGTGCCGGTGCCACCGGAGTCGAAGCCGCCAGGAGTGCCGTTCTCGACTGAAGTTTCCAGCCACGTCGGCAGACCGCCACACAGACCAGGAGTCGCATTACCGTCGTCCGCCTGTGATGCCTGATTCTCCAGAGAGATTGCCTCGACGTCACGACGAAGTTCCTGCTGACGACGCATCAGCTGGTACGACAGTTCCTTCGCACGACCGATGGTATCAGATGCATCGGCACGATACGAAACCTTGACCACCTTGTCCGAAATCTGGTGGTGGTTACCGACACGGTCGCCAGTACGAGTATCGTTGCCAGATGCGTCAGCACCGTCGACGTTCGAGTTGTTGACATCCGGAGACGCCAGTTCATCACGGGTCCATTCCTTGTACTCGTTCGTTGCCGAGCCAGAGCCGATGGAATCAGTGAAGGGAAGTGGGATTTTCGAGATATCCCAGATTCGGTTCATTACGTCCTCACGAATGAGGCCGTTGACCAGCACGCCTTTAAGATCTGCGCTATCTAAGTTTGCTGTTGACATTAGCCATTACCTAATAGAAGTTCTGCTAC
>JAAUYL010095938.1_pt1 | contig 15213 bp, 11 predicted proteins | sample 7278011 | NCBI WGS metagenome assembly JAAUYL01 (sample SAMN14350225, study PRJNA611818) | marine sediment metagenome | isolation source: surface marine sediment (1.8m) | place: French Polynesia: Moorea | collected 2018-08
GTGATGTCCTCCCCCTGTTATGGCCTTAGATAATAACAAAATGTACCTAGCTTGTCAAGGGCTTATGAACGTTTAGCTTATGAAGGTATCCGAATCCTGGCCCTGGCTTTCCCATACGACGCTCCCCTGCGGGAGAGCGCGGGACTTCCCTGGCGGGAAGTTAAAGCAATTTCGATATAAATTTTTCTGGGGTGTCTGTTGCAGAAATTTCTAAACGGATAAATTCTCTCCATGCTGCCTCATTTAATAAACTTAAAGCTGCTTGGCGATTTTGACGAGCGATCGCTTCTATAACTCTTTGCCATCCAGACTGTAAATCTTCTATATTTTTATCTGATTTATCAACTCTCTTTAGCCAATAAATTGCTTTCTCAAAAATTGGTTTATCAGGTGAAATTTGTTTTGATCTCAATTCCTGAATAACTATTTTTAACCAGACTGGAAAAAGTTCAATCCAATTATGATATTGTAATTCTTGGAGTGCCATTTCTGTCATACCTAAAGCACCCCAAATACAAAGAGATTTAACAGCTAAATTAATATCCTGATTTGAAACTGCCGATTCCCATAAATTTTCAGCATAAGATTGAAATCTACCCTGTAAATATTCATAAGCTGACCTAACAGTATCAGCATTTGTGACTTTATAAACTGTCTCTCCTCGAAAATTTCTATCTCCGCGATAAGAAAGCCAATTATGAGAGCCAGATAAATGAACTTTTCTATCTACTAATACCTCTTTAGCATGAGAATTTCCTAACCAAAATATCTGAGCTGCTGGTAAATCTTCAGGAGTTCTAATTGTTAACAATTTTTCCTCAACTTGGGGCGACATTGGTTTAGTTTCTTCTTCTTGTTTTTCGGCAATTCCATACCCGATTAAAATCCACACTCCATTATTTGCCAACTTTTGTAAAATTTGCATAAATTCCTTATCGACTACTTCCTCAGTCACCCAAGGAGAGTAAATTAAAATCTGTTGAGTTGCTGCTTTGAGAGTAGATAAAAACTCCGGTATAATTTGGCGATCGCGCAACAAGATAAATTCGGAATTTTTGGGTAAAGTTTTCTTCCCTTTCTCTCTAGTTTGTTTAATTATTTCAATTCCTTGTTGCCGAATTTTTTGGAGTCTTTCCTCAACTTGCTGATTTTTTAATTCTAAAATTGATTCTGTTTGAGAGGCTATAGATTCAGGAGGCAAACCACATAATTCATTGAGTAAAATTTCTCCCTTTTCAGCGATGTCTTGTAATTGATTTGATACTGATTCTAAAATTTTATTTCCTTCTCTTGCTTGTAAAATTAACTTTTCTTCAATCACATCAAATATTACCAAAATAGAAATAGCTTTCCAGGTAATTTTATCGGCATCTTTATCCACAGAAAAATTTTTAACTATTTGCCCTGATTCTGGTAGATGAACACCTAAATCAGAATCCAATATTTGCTGTCTAAATTCTTCAATAGTCAAATTAGCAATATCGGGAGTTGTATTTTCAAAGGTTATAAAATCTGCTAAATTTGGCAGTTCTGGAGATTTAGATGTTGCAGCAGAAAGTCGCCAGTTAATTTCTCCATAAACAGGGTTAGTAATAGCATAAATAAGTTTATTTTCTGGAGGTTGTGGCAAGGAACCTTTTGTATAAAATTCTTTGCCTTCAGAAGTTATGGTAATTCTAGAATCTGGTGGATTTAGAGTTAAGGTTTGTAGAGATTGAAGAGTATTAGTAGTATTTTGAATAAATATCGGATCTAACTTTAATATTTGTGCTAATTCTACCTCAGTTGGTGGAGGATTAAATTCGATACTTGCTCTGAGAATAAATTCCTCAAGAATATTCAAATCTCGTTCTTTTGTAATTTCAATTTGAACCGGGGTTTGATATAGTTGATAACAAAATTGACGGGCAGCAAAAACTGATAAACCAGGGCTATCTTTTTCGATTTTATCAGCTAAATTATTTAATTCAGAGTCGATATATTTAGTAGGAGATTGTAGAAACATTTGTTTTTTCATTTATCAGTTATTAGTACCTACGACTACCATTCCCAAATCCGTATTTTTGGAGAAGTCTAATCAATACCAGGAACTTTTTGATAAATTAATTCAACCAGGCAATTAAAATCTACACTAGCAAAATTAACTTCTTCTCCCCTGCTATAAGTTTGAGAAATCCAAATTCCTTGTTCATTTTTCCGAAAACATTCTATACTCATCTGAGATTGACTAACTAATACATATTCTTGTAAACTTGTAGCAGTCTGATAATCAGCAAATTTGCCTCCTCTATCAAAGTTAGCTGTACTTGGAGACAAAATTTCTATAATTAAAGAGGGATAAAGAATAAAATCTTCATTTGAATTTAAATCCCGTTCATCACAAGTTACTGCTACATCAGGATAATAATAACAGTTAGCTTCTTCTAGTCGAACTTTAATATCTGAAGTAAGTACAACACAGTCATTATCACGCAGATGAATATTCAGTTCTGTGACTAAATTGCTAGCAATAATAATGTGGGGTTTCTTTGCCCCTACCATTGCATAAACTTGGCCTTGTCTATACTCATGTTTAATCGGACTTTCTCGCTCTCCTGCTAAATATTCTTCTGGAGAAACATAAAATTGACTTCGGTTAACTATCATTAGGTTTTACTCTGCTATTCATACTATTATATTATAACAATTTTATAAATTTCCAACTAACTTCATCACTTTTAGTTACAGTAGAGAGCGTTGTATAAAGCTCATCATTGATATTAAGAAATAATTCTAAAGCCGACAACCTGAGTAAAAAGATGAGAGGAGAGGAATTAAGCAGGATTTTCAAAACTTTTACCACCTTTGTTCCTGTTCTATATCCTCAGAGGAAAAATAGGAAAATTCAATGCCTAATAAATCCAAGATTTGCAACAATTCCTCAGCATCAATTCCCATAATTTATGTACCTTTTCTCAAACTAATTAATCTAGTCATTAAAGCACCTAAAACAAATAAAAACTTTTCCTTTTGTTCTAGTTCAACAAAAATTGGAAAAGCAGTTGCAATATCTTTTAAATCAACAGTAAGTGTCATTTCAGTTATCAGTTATCAGTACCTACAACTCTTAAATTAATTTCGTTATAAATTAACAGTGGGAGTATCTTGCTCCAAAACCATTTTCCCCTCCCATTTTCCCGAAGGTTTTTCGATAGTGGGAGTATCTTGCTCCCGAACCATTCGTTCAAACAAATTCGCAACCTAGAAGCTCCCACTAGATGGCATCAATGAATTAATTTCATTATACAGCGCTTTTCAGATTAAAGAATTCTGATTTCTTTCTTGAGCTAAGGTATACCTGAAAATAATTAAGTAAAAATCAACAAAACTTTAAGGTTCAATTAAGCTTAGATATCGGTGTAAAAAAGCAGAGAAACCTGGTTTCTTATGGGGTACCTTGGCGAGCAATCTGGTAAAAAAGTTATGTGGCAAGGAGAGGGGAGAAATATTTTCCCAATCCTACCAAATTTCTCTCATAAAACTTATTATTTTTTAATAAATACCCGGGAATGGGGTTGATCGAGGACTAGGTGCCCTTGCGCAATCTTTAAGTAGCGACCAGCAGCTTAGAGACAATATATTCAAGCGAGATCAGGCAATCTCTGCAATTGATAATGCTAATGAGGTAATTTTTGATAGTTTCAGTCGGCTTTGTTGCACAAAGAAAGGAAATAGGGTAAAAAAATATGCGTGGCAGAAAAAAACTACACCAAGGGTAGATATGAGTAAGTCCAGGTCCAACTCCAAGTACCGAGTCAGTAACTGGTCTGAGTATGATGCTTCCCTAAAGCACAGAGGAAGTCTCACTTTTTCGCTCAGTCCGGAAGTAATAGACCAGTGGGTAAACCAACAGAAAACAGGAGGTAGGGGGGCATCAAATACCTATAGTGATGTAGCTATTGAACTAATGGTTACTCTAAGTAGCTTGTATAGACTAGCTGGACGACAGACAGAAGGATTTGTAGAATCTATATTTGATTTGATGGAGCTAGATTTAGTTGTACCAGACCATAGCACAGTATGTCGTAGGGTCAGAAAGTTAAATATTGTAATACCAGTGATGCCAAGCAGTGAGAGGATTCATCTAGTAGTAGATTCAACAGGAGTCGAGGAATAGAGCTTTCTCTTAAAAGTTTTTACACAGGGGGAAAAATTAAAATGGCAATAATTGTAGGAACAGCTAATCGGGACCGTCTTATTGGAGAAATAGAAAATGATCAAATTAGTGGATTAGCAGGAGATGATTTCATTCAAGGTAATGCCGGGGATGATAGCCTATCTGGAGGCCCAGGTGACGACATTATTGAAGGTAATGCCGGGGATGATAGCCTATCTGGAGGTTCCGGTGACGACATTATTATCGATCGATCCGGTAATAACGAAGTATTCGGTGATGACGGAGTTGACCTCATTAATACAGGTGATGGGAATGACCTACTATTTGGAGGGAATGATGTAGATGTTCTAGGTGGTGGTTTAGGCAATGACACAATTTTTGGTGATGCAGGGAATGATTTTTTAACTGGTGTTGATGTGACGCTTGCTAATCCTGGTGCAGGTGAATTAGACATTTTAGTTGGTGGATTAGATTCTGACCGTTTCTTGATCGGTGACACAAATCAGCCTTTTTATGCCAGTGCAGGAGATGAAGATTTTGCTATTATTGCTGACTTCTCTGTGACAGAAGATATTATCATCGTTAACTCTCTTGAGGACACTGAATTAAGAATAATTAGTGAAAGTGAATTAGAAGGAGTTGGATTATTTGTCAGCACAGATGACCCGAATACAGATGAATTGATTGCATTTATTTCAGGAGTTGGTTTAGATCAACAAATTACCCTTGAAGAATTTGGAGAACGACAACCACCTGTAGCACCACAACCACCTACAGAGCCACAACCACCTACAGAACCAGAGCTACCTGTAGAACCACAACCACCTGTAGAACCACAACCACCTACAGAACCACAACCACCTACAGAACCACAACCACCTGTAGCACCACAACCACCTACAGAACCACAACCACCTGTAGAACCACAACCACCTACAGAACCAGAGCTACCTGTAGAACCACAACCACCTGTAGCACCACAACCACCTGTAGAACCACAACCACCTACAGAACCACAACCACCTACAGAACCACAACCACCTGTAGCACCACAACCACCTGTAGCACCACAACCACCTGTAGCACCACAACCACCTACAGAACCAGATCCAGGTGAAATTCCTAACAACTCTAATGACGATGATATCCTCAACGGAGGAGAAGGAGACGATGGCTTCAACGGTCTCAGAGGTAATGATATACTCCGAGGTTTCAATGGCGATGACACATTAATTGGTGGTGTGGGTAATGATACTATTAGTGGCGGTAATGGAGATGATACTGTTAATGGTGGTTATGGTCACGATCAACTATTTGGCCGTGCTGGTGCAGATCTGTTGTTAGGTCGTCCTGGTTTTGACACCTTGTTAGGAGGTTCTGGTGACGATACCCTAGAAGGAGGTATTGGTCGTGACAGACTCAACGGTGGAGCAGGAAACGATGTAGTGACAGGAGGAGGTGGTCTTGACCGCTTTATCTTTAACACTAACGAAGCTTTTCAACTACAAGATTTAGGGATAGACACAATTACAGATTTTTCCACAACACAGAGAGATATTATTCTGCTAGACCGCAGCAGTTTCAATGCTATCAACAGTGATGCAGGAACAGGCTTCAGTATTCTCGAAGAGTTTGCAACAGTTGATAGCGATCAACTTGCAGCAACATCTGAAGCAGTGATTGTATATAATAGCACCATGGGTAATTTGTTCTATAATCCTAATGGTAATGCCTCAGACTTTGGCAGTGGAGGTCAGTTTGCAACTTTGATAGGTAGTCCAATGCTAGAAGCAGAAAATTTCTTTATCAGAAATTAGCGATGAATCTTTGGTAAATACTGGACTGATACAGCTAAAACTGTGCATTAGTTATTTTTGGTATAATTCTTGTTATATTCTAATGCACCATTAAAGGTGTGTCAGTCCAATAGGGTATTTACCCTTTCCTAACGCTTAGAAAGTTTAATCACTTTGGGCAAGTTGGAAATAGAAAACTAAATAGTCTAGGAGAGCGATAAAAAATTCTTTCATTCACCCAAAACATCAGAAACTTCCACCAACCCTCCTTGACTACGCACAACATTAGAAACTTCTGAATACATATTTCCCACCATTCCATAATGTTGTGTAAATAACCCATGACATCCAACAATAACTAACAATTCTTGAGCACGAGAAAAAGCAACATTTACCCGTTCTGGTTTCTTGGCAAATCCTACTTTTCCCTCCTGATTATTTCTCACCATACTCACAATAATTACTTGTCTTTCCATTCCTTGAAATCTGTCAACTGTTCCGGTTCTAATATGTAGGGATGGAAAATTTTCTGGATTAATTCTCGACTCTATTAGTCGCAACTGGGCATTATAAAATGTGATAATTCCTAATTCTTTCCTTGGCAACCCCTCGGCAATTTTTACAGACCAGGATTTCTCCATTTCAGTACATAATTTTTCAATGACATCAACTTCTTTTTCGTTAAAAGGTGATGTTCCTTCTTTTTGTTCCATAAAACTTTCTAACTGTGGCATTTTCACCCAGATAATATGTCGATTTTCTGGAATAATTTCACCACCTAAATTATGAGCGCGTTGTTGGTCTGGTTCGAGAAGACCGCATTGTAAACGATGCTGATAAAATTGATTAATTGCTCCCATAATATTCGGGTGCATTCGATATTGAATGGTTAACATTTGTTTGATTTTTTCTGTTGCTGCCTCGAAGTGAGTTTTAAATAGTGACTCTTCTAAAAAATCTAGTTCTTCTTTGGAGATTTTCATCTCTTCAGCAATTTCTTCAACAGTATTATCGTTGAGCATTGGTGGTAATTGGCGATGGTCTCCTACTAATACTAATTTTTTGCCTTTTAATGCGGGAATTAATATTTCTGGGGGAGTACATTTACTAACTTCATCAATTATTACGACGTCGAAACTATTAAATTCTTCAGCAAAGCTCCGACTGGCAGCTTGGACGCAGGTAATACCAATAACATTGGCATTGTCAAGGTAAATTTTTCTCAGATCGTTACTGTCTTTTTCTGAAGGTTTTTTGAGTTTTTCTATCCAGTATTGGATAAATTTTTGGTTGCGGTTGAGGTTTGTTTCTTCTGTCTCTAATTCTTGTTGCCAGTTTTGCTGTTGAAGTTTGATTTTGTGTAAAAGTTCTATGGCAAATAATTCTGTTTCAGGAACGGTTGGTTTGAGATTTTCTGGGATGTTTTGCCATGCTAATTTCCACCAGTTTCTCTCTTCAATTAAGTTTGTTGGTACTGTTTGTTCTAATGCTGTTTCAATTTGCTCAATTTCTGTTTGGCAAGATTGCAGTTTTTCTTGGGATTTATCTGCTTTTTCTTGGATGGTATTGAATTTTTCTTGGAGAATATTTTTAATTTCTGCAAGAACGGTAAAAGGTTGTAGTAAGGGAGCGATTTTCTCAAGTTGCTCAAGGTTATTTTCCCAGGAATTTACTTTTTCGACAAAATTGGATTTATCGTTTAATACTTCTAATGGTTGCCACTCAAGATACTGTTTTACTAAATTACGAATTTCTGCGTTAACCTCTACTTGATGATTTATCTCTTGTAATTCTTGGATAAACTCTTGATATTTTTGCTCAAGCTTTTCACGGGAATTTGTTCCTTTTTTCTCGACTATCTCTAGTTCTTGTATGTAGCTTTCCAGTAATTCAGCATTTGCCTCTAACTGTTCCTGATTTTTCAGGATTCGTTTTTGATTTTCTTGTTTCATCGGCAGTAAAAATTCACGGGAATTATGGAGAATTTTATTAAAGATTTTATCTATAACTTCTGTGAAAGTTTTTGACAGATTATCTGGTTCCCACACCAGACTATATTTATGCCGATTTTCCTGGAAAAATTTTTGGATTTTTTCGACTAAGTTTTCTCGTTGTTGTTGGCTAATTTGCGGATAATTTGCAAATTGTTTAGCAAATTCTTGCCAGTTTTGATAATCTCTTTCTGACAAAACTATGGGTGGTTGACTCAAAGTAATCTGCAAAAATTCATCAAAACGATATTCTCTACCTTGAATATTTTTAAAGCCACGACTTGACTCTGCGTTTAATGCTTTTTCTAATCTTTCCCAATCTGGCAAATTATTAATAGGTTGAGCATAGTCTGGCAAAAGTTCTAATTTTCTCGTTGTAGCAAGTTTAATCAAACTTTCTGGTAATCGAATTAAATCTAATTGGAAAGCTTCACCGCTATCCCAACATTTTTTCAATTCCTCAAATATCCGCTCTTTACCAATTTTTACCCAAACACCTACTTCCCCAACAACTAAATCTATTTGACTTTTTTGCGTTTCTAATTCTTCTAGCTTTTTTTGCAGATTTTCCGAAACTACCTGTTGTTCCTGAATATCTTTTTTCAACTGCTCAAAATTACCATGAACCTGTTGATAAATCTGTAATAATTTCTCACTTTCCGACATTGCCATAACTGCCTTTTTTGCCACAGCTAAACCACTCTGAAATTCTGGCAATGAAACAGCCAAATTTTCCTGCAACCAAGCTGCTAAACCAAAAGCTCCTAATTGCGGAATTTCCCAACCAATATCTTTAGCAATATTTCGACCTAAACGCACATTCTCTACCAAATCTTTGACCGACTTTTCCTCCTGACAATAAGGTTGTAAACGAGGTAAAAAATTTATCACCTCCTCATCTTCCCAATTAACATTAGGTGCATAATTCAATAAATTCTCCAATCCCAATCCCAAAAAATCTAATTCTTTCCTGTCAGTTTCAAATTGCAAAACCTCACTTTCTAATTCTGTCCGACTTGCCTCCCAAATATTTTGGCGATCGCTCAACTCCTGCTGTTCACTTACCCATTTTTCTTCCAACTCCAAATAAGCATTAAACCTCTCAGACTCTACTAATAAATTCCGTAAAATTTCCACCCGTTGCAGTCGCTCCCGTAAATCTTTTTCACAATCATTAGCAGTATTTTTTAACCAAGTATCAATCACCCTATCTTCCAAAAATGGCTCCCCCTCTTCCTGCACTTTCTCCGCTTTTCCCTTGCGGACAGCACGAATAACCGGATTATGCACCAATCTACTCAAAGCATTATCAACCGCCAAATTTGCCTGAGACGCAATCAAAGTCCGCCCCCCTCGCAAAGCAACCTGATAACAAATTTCAGCAATAACAGTAGTTTTCCCAGTTCCAGGGGGACCTTGAATCAAAGCCAAATCTGGAACTGCCAAAACCCTTTCCACAGCAGCAAGTTGATTAGCATTAGCAGCAGGTAACAATAAATTCTGGGGTTGCAGTTTGACCGTCTTTTTCGGAACTCGCGCACAGGTAGCATCAAAGAAAAATTCCCCCAAATATGGATTATGACAGCGACCACTTTGTAAATCCTCCAGCGCTCTACGTTTCCGTTGCACCTGCATAATATCCCCAAAAGCAACAAAAAATAGAAACCCTTTAGACGGTATTTTATAACTCCCGCGAGCAATAGTTTCCACAACTTCACTATCCAACATTATCCGCACCTGACTTTTTTCCCAGTCAATAGTAGCGATCGCTCCCAACTTTTCCCCATCTCTACCATCCCTACCTTCCGGAGAAGTCTTAAAAAGCTGAATATCTTGATTTTTTGCCTCGAAAAGTCGCCGTCGAAACTCAATATCGTCTATCCCAGTTTCCGCTGCACCATCAATAGTTGCCGAGGAAATATCAATTTCAAAAGTAACCTTTCTCCCTGCACTACCATAGTTATGACTGAGAAACGCTACACAAAATTGACGTTTTTCTGCCAGACGTTGCTCTATTTCCACAAAAGTCGTCCAAATAGGAAGTTGGTCTTGTGTCGGTAGGCGATCGCCAAAAAAAGGCATTTTCTGGATAGACCGCACTGCTCCCAACGATATCTTCCGTCGGAATTGATGTTGTGGCAACAAACGAATTTGCAAAGCAAGACTAAACTCATCCTCTTCTGCTGTTTGAGAAATAAACTGCACCGATAATATTTTAAACACCCTGTCGCCATCAATATTAACTGCTCCCCTAAGTTTCAAAGTTTTTTCCCACTCCCCATCCTCCCTATCAGTCGCCATAGTCAGTTCCCAAATTTCCTCCCCCTCTTCCTTTCCCGGTGCTTGACGACGCACATAATATAAATGAGCATCTCCATCCAATATTTCAGACATCAATGATTCTGCTTTTGCTCGACGTTGTTGAAATTCTGGATATTTCTTCATAGCAGTTTCACCCAACTGAGCGCGAACAAACCTATCCACCGCACTACCGACAAACCGATAACCCCAATCTTGAGAAGTCAAAACTTTAGCAGACAAATTTTGTGTTTCCGTTTCCAACACCGGAGTTGTCGGAAGTGGAGAAATAATTTTGGCAGCAACTTCCAACTCCCGTCTACCATCTTCTGAAAACAGAGAAATTAAACCAGATAAATTTGTACCAGTCGGAATATCCGCAGTATTCAGCACCACCTCTAAATTTTGTCGCCCCGGTGAGAGATAACTAGAGCGCACCTGCAACCATTTTAAATTACATAAAACCTCACAAACCGAACCCAGTTGTAGCTCCCATCCACGTTCCACCTGTCTATTTATTTCTACTTCCCCAAAATCAAGAATTGTCGGAATATCCCAACTTGCTCCCTCCCACTCCACATTTTCTGCAACACCATTTAATTTCACCTGACTCAAAATGGGGTTAGTATTAGGTTCCGCAAATATAGCAACTTCCCCATTGTCACCACCAACTGTTCGCTCTACTGTTAAATTTTCCAGTCGCACTCCGGGAACTGTAATTTTTAATGGGGGTTCGGTTGCAGCAAAAATTGCAGTATCGGTGCCACTACCACGAATAGTAATTGATTTATCTATAATAAAAGGCGCTTTATAATCTCCTGGTTGTAGATTGAGTTCATCTCCATCTTTTACCATTTCCAGTAATTGGGAAAAGTTGGATGGGTTGGTTTGAAATATTGGCATTTCAGTTATCAATTATCAGTTATCAGTTATCAGTTATCAGTTATCAGTTAGTTACTAATTATCAGTACCTCCTAATGAAATAAATATTATATCAGGAAATGATTGTTTGAGTTTAAACGTAAAAATGCAAAATTTGGTAGGGGTTGGAGACCCAACCTCTACCATATAATATAGGTGTAAACACTACTTTTGCCTTATTTTGTATTACTAACCCTTTTCCCGGAATGAACTCATACCTCGAACAACCTGAATTTTGATCTAACTTTCATAACCAACTGGTGGCAGCGATCGCTAGAATTTTAATTCCACAGTTACTACCTAAATATCGAGTAGTTACCAATTTTATCGGTAACTCAAAACAAATTGCTATTGGTAGACCAGATGTTATATCATATCCGCTTAATTAGCGATAAAAAAAATTTTTCCTCCTCATACCTTCTTTCTCCCTCCTAACTCCTGACTCTTCCTTAATTATTTATAACTGTTCATCCAGATATGATATTACCGTACAAAAAAGTCGAGATGATGTACTTCCAGTAACAACAGCAGTTGCTACATCGACACCTTTGACTCAACCTTATTGCAGTAAGTATTCCTATGCAAAATGATATGCAATTTTTTCATGTGTTTAAAAGATGTCAAATTACAGGCGATGTAGCTGTTGCTAGAATCCGCCAACGTGAATACCTAAAAAAATAAACATTAAAACAAATTTAAACTTTTACATTTTTTTTTAAGTAATAAATCAATAGCTTTATTGATAATAAATAACATTTATTTGAATTTATAATAACAAAAAAAACGATGTAATTTTGCTAAATAATATCTCAATCTACTATTTTTAATTTATACTCTATTCATGGATATTTTACTGATAATTTTATCGCCTTCGGGAATGAACTTTGGGTAAAATTTATATCCATATGTTCTCCAAAAATAACAGTTATAGTGTTTGATATTTTTCCATAATGTTTCAAATATTTATGGATTTATATCTCCTAAATTGTACTCTAAAATATACTAAATATTTTACTAAAATGCTATTCATGTCGATATTTTATATTTTTTTATTCCTCTAAATTTTTGTAACTAATCTAATTTTATAACTAATGGTATTATCTATTCATTCTTCTTTTATAAGAATTTTTTATCCATCTGTCTTACCCAACGTATAACTGTATTATGATTAACCTTAGTTATTCTCTCAATTGCTCTAAAACTATTACCATTCACATACATAGTTAAACAATTTTCTTTTACTTCTTGAGAATAAAATTATACAAATTGACGACCACACTGTTTGCATTGATAATTTTGCTTACCTCGCCTATATCCATTTTTTATAATATTATTTGATTTACATTTAGGACAGTTAATTTTCATGTTTTCTATTCAGCGATCCTTCAGGTAAAATTTTATCTTTGATTATAAATCATCTCGCAATAATGCAATGCCATAGTGTTTACTTGAGCTGATAGCTGTATATAATTACAAAATCAATGGACACTCAGCACTTAGCAATCAGTAGAATCATTTTTTTTGACCTTGAGCATAGGATTTCAACCTAAGCCCAAAAAGCTGTTAACGAAGTTCCTCTGCAAAAGGCTAGGTGAATGCTAAAAGCTGATAGTTAGTTAAAATCAAAGGTGAAATAATTATGATTGAATGGTTCGGTATTGTGGCAAATGGTCAATTCGTGGGATTTCTTGCTCAAGAAGTTCTGGGAAAATTGGCTCAAGAAGAAACTGAAGACTATCTTAAAGATTTTTTTAAGGAATTTATTACTGATTTTACAGATAGGATAACCAATACAGAAAGAGAAACTCTAGAAAAAGCTACAGCAGAAGCTATTAAAGAACTTTCAGAATTAGTACAGCAAGAATTAGAACTTGCTGAATTAAATCCCAATCAAATTGAGGAATACATTGAACCTTTAAAACTGTTTCTAAAAAATGAGTCAGTTTTAGGAATTATTGGCAGTCCATTTAATAAAGATATTAAAGTTTTAGATAGTAAAAAATTGGCTGCAACCTGGAACAAAATAAATCCATCTTTGCCAAAAAAACTTGACTGGGTAGCAATAGCTAACAACTATCTGAAAAAAGTCAAAATTATGAGGATCAAGTCCAATGAATTACGGAAAATATTAGATGCAAAAAATTAGGATAAACTGGAAAATACAAAGAATGAAATACAGCTAGATTTTGACTTAAAAAAATATAGAAAAGGAATTATAGAACAATATGTAAATCTGAAATTAGACAGTTTATATCCGACTATTCATGCGTATCATCAATTGAAATCATGGGAAATGTTTATTCCTCAAAATGTCCGGGAATCTCAAGAAATTTTGCCTCAAGTGCATGAAATTTCTCAAGAATATCGGCAGGGATTAAAAGAGACTGGGAAATTTGGAGAAGATTTTTCTCAAGAACAATCGGAAAGTCTCCACCGGAGATATTTAGATCGACCTATTCGGTCGGTTGTGGAATTAGTTGAAAATAGAAATTATCAACATTTAGTGATTTTAGGCAACCCCGGATCTGGCAAATCTACTTTATTACAATATATTGCTCTAAAATGGGCAGGATCGCCTCTAAAAGATTTAGTTTTACAGCCAATTCCTCTATTAATTGAACTGCGGACTTATGTTCGGAACTATGATGCTAAAAAATGCAAAAATTTTCTGGAATTTCTGGAAAAAGGTAGTGGAGTTACTTATCATTTACCTCAACAACAAGTTCATGCAAAATTACAAAAAAGTGAAGCTATTATACTGTTTGATGGGTTAGATGAAATTTTCGACCCTATCAAACGAGAGGAAATAATTACCCAGATTCATCGCTTTACTAATGACTATCAAAATGTGCGGGTTATTGTTACTTCACGGGGAATTGGTTATCAGCCGCAAAAACTCATAGATGCTGATTTCGACCATTTTATCTTGCAAGATTTAGAAGATGAACAAGTTGATAATTTCATTCAACGTTTGCACAGTTTTACTTATCAAGACAAGGCGGAAAGAGAGAAGAAAATAGAAAGGTTTAAACGAGCAATTAAAGATTCTTCAGCTATGAAATAATTGTCGGAAAATCCTCTTTTATTAACTATGATGGCTATTTTGAATCGTCATCAAGAATTTCCGAGAGATAGAGTCGAACTTTATAATCAAGCTTCGCGGGTTTTATTACATCAATGGGATATAGAAATGGCATTAACCGATGCCAAAATTGACCCAATTACTATTGACTATAAAGATAAACAGGCAATCTTGCGTCGGGTAGCTTTTTTTATGCAGGAAAATAAAGCAGGTTTCGCTGGTAATTTGATTCATAGAAATGATTTAGAACAAATTATCAAGGATTATCTCAAAACTTTAGGTATTAACAATGTCAAAATTGTGGCTAGGGCATTAATAGAACAGTTGCAGACTCGCAATTTTATTTTGTGTTTTGTTGGGGCTGAATATTATGCTTTTGTCCATCGAACTTTTTGGGAATATTTTTGTGCGATGGAGTTTGTTTGGCAGTTTGAAAAAGAACATAAAATTTCTAAAGATGAACTGCTTGAGGAAGTTTTTGGTCAGCACTGGCAGGATGAAAAATGGCATGAGGTGTTGCGGTTAATTCCAGGGATAATTGATGCTAAGTTTGTCAGATAAATTATTAGTTATTTGATGGAACAAGATGGGGAAGATGAAAAATTTTTGAATTTATTTTTGGCTGGCAAGTGTTTGTTTGAAGTTAGGAGTCGTCAGAGTATTGGTGATGTAGGGTCTCGGTTATTAAATAGGTTAAAAGATTTGACTAGGTATAACCTTGGTTATTCTTACAAACCTTATGAAAGTTACTCTCAAGAAATTGATCCGAAAAATGCAGCCTTAGTTCGTGAAATTCGTACTCAAGCTCTGGAAGTGGTGGCTGCAACCTGGAGGAATGAACGTTTCACCTATAATTGGCTTAAACAAAGGGCAAAGTCTGATGATGATTGGAATGTGCGACGGGAAGCACTGCGACAAATAGCTACTGGTTGGAAAGATGAGTCGGGAATTTTAGATTTACTCAAACAA
>JAAUYL010096031.1_pt1 | contig 15192 bp, 19 predicted proteins | sample 7278011 | NCBI WGS metagenome assembly JAAUYL01 (sample SAMN14350225, study PRJNA611818) | marine sediment metagenome | isolation source: surface marine sediment (1.8m) | place: French Polynesia: Moorea | collected 2018-08
CCCCTCCAATATGCTAGTCCCATCATAAGTATGTCAAAAAGTGTGGTTACTCAGGTGCGAAAAAAAGGCACTTATGCCTAGGGAAAAGTCCTATGAAAGTGCAGTGCATAAGTGCCCCCATGTCCAATCTAGACAGGAAGTTAGCTGAGACTGCATGATTTCGACAAATCCAAAAATGTGCACTTTTGGAGGGAAACCACGTGTTGGACAGCACTGTGGGCATGGGACTGTCAGTGCTGTTTGTCAGTACACCTATAAGTGCTCTTAAAAAGTCCTAACAAAAGTGTAGTCATCAGTGTCAATTTTCATTACAGTTTCAAGACGACAACAGAGACTCGCTTGGCACTTGGCAAAAGCAGTGCCGTGCCGTGCCGTACCGTGGACCTGACGTCGGACTTCCCTCTACACCTAGGTCTAAAAGACGATGTAAAAATCTGCATCTCATTTAACCACTACCCAATGAACCTTTATTAACCTCTTTAAAAGACATTGTTAATTTTGACATATTGATACTGACAAGATTAGCAGTAACGGTGACAATTTTTCAGCATGACATATTTCGCATTTCTGCGTTCATTTGTACTATTGAAACTAGAAGGTATTCGTGCAAATAGATTAAACATTTTCCAATATCATTCATATCTCGGGCATTCACATATTAGATGGCTTCGTTATTGTAACTGGCTACTATTCATTAAGTATTAAGAATTAATAATGTTTCTCATTTTGGCAGGCAATCTTTTAATTCGGATTTAATTATTGTTTCGCGTGTACTCGGTTTTTCCTTCAGCCAGAACTTTTGGCATTCATCTTCTTCTTCTTCTTCACGGCTTGAACGCTGCTTGGAATCTGCATGAACGACGACAATTTGCGCTTCTTGTCCTTTTTCGAGGCCGAAGTGCCGGCCTGGGTCTGGGCACGGGGCTGTGGCGTCGCCGCGATGGAGGGCGGGGAGGACTCCTCGTTTCTCGTGACTTCAAAGGTCTTGTCGAAGTTGAACAAGCTATTGGTGTGGCATTCCCCATCACTGGCAAATTCGTCGCTACTATCGACAATTGGCAAAGCGGGTCTTTTCTCGCCTGGCGGAGATTCCTTGCCATTGTTGCTATCAGCTGGGCTCGATTCGAATTGCGTCGAGAGGTCCTTCATGGCCTCCTAAAATCATAATGGAAGTAGGGTCACTGCAAATTGTTTCCATTAACTTTTACAATACATTTGGCTACACGCACTTACAGCTGGACTTGGGTCCTGACTGGAGTACGGTTTTCATTCCTATTAAGTCTCACCTTTGTCTCCTTCGTGATCACAACAGTCGCGTCGATCAACTCCTGCAGTTTGCTTGCCATGTTCACCAATGTGGCCATATCAGGCAGACGTGGCTTGCTAGGGTTATCAAGTGTCTTCTGTTCAATCTGGGACTGCTCGTACAAGTACAGATCTTGGCCTGTCTTGTCCTTGCCCAAACTGTCCTCGGCGTAGTTGTTCAGCTCCTCCTGCAGAGTGATGACTCGCTTGGCAGCCTCAAGAGCCTGTTCACCGACCTGAAAGAGGCGAGCCAATTTTTAAAGTTTACCGGGCTTGGGTATGCACTTCTGTCCAGACTTACCGTGTGACGCTCGATGAGCTCGAGCCTCAAGTGGTACCGCTTTTCCACCCACAAGCCCTGGTTGGCCTGCTTGCCGCAATAATGATTGAAGTAGGAGTGACTCGCGTTCTTGAAGTTCTCCTTCAACTTCGGGATCCATTTGATGTTCTTGTCGAATTTCTTAGAACGATCGCAAAGTGGCAGCATGTACTTCTCCATGAAATCCTTGTAGCTCTGTGGCGTCTCCAGCTTGTGCCATCCTCGTGGGGTTGGCCGTCTGTTGAAATAATACATTTCTTTGATGTCTGTAGACAGTTGAGATATGAATGCACAATACTCACGATTTTGTTTTGTTCGGAGGTTTCCCTGTACTGAGGTGTGCCCTCACGTCCACTCTGAAGAGCTTGTTCATGGACCAAGTGACAACGTCCCCTGCATTTGGATTGTTGATACCCTTCTTGGCCATCGCCGTCATGATGTGCTTCGCGATGGTTTTTGACGTGGCAGGATTGGTCAGCAGGAAGTCGACTTTGGGGCCAAGCTCATCAAATGGCAAGTAAGCTGTCAATTTGGACTGCGCCTCGTTCAGGTTGAGATTCTTGGTCATGTCGTACTCCAGAAATGCAGTTTTCATAAGTGCGAAGTTGTCGACGAGTTGCTTGATGGCATTCTCGTGGCACTTCAGCTTGTCGGTGAGAGTCTGGAAAGCAACATAGCAGTTAGGTCTGAGCTGAGGTGCAGCCTCAAGTCTGGATAGACCTTGGCGCCTACGACGTGATTCAAAACAATTTGCATTTTACCTTGTACTGTGACTTTGTGTCGTCCATCGCTGTCTGTATTTTCTTCGTCAAACTCGCCTGAGTCGAGGTCAACGTTTGCAACAGCTGGACAGCATCGGCTTTCACGTAGCCGCTGACAGGTTTCAATTTCATGACATTGGCATCGAGGATACTGTTCGTCTGAAACTTGTTGTTGTCGTCGACGCACATGCTACTGCTTGCCAACGGAGCACCGATAATCGAGGACTGCCGGCTCACGTTGTTGTTTTCGGCCTGGAAGCTGGCCTCAAGCTGCACTGCGGGCCGCAACACCGTCCGCCTCCCAAACACAGATGATAGTGGCTGGATTTTGCCGGTGACATTCAAGCCATTCTCTGAGTGCCCCAATGACTTGGCCTTCGTCAACCGTTCAGCCTCAGCTTGAGCGGCCTCATTCATTGTACGGTTGGCTTCCTGTTCCTCAACATTGGACAGCCGCTGGAGTTCAGCAATCTCGACCCTCTTCTTGTCAACTTTTCGCATGTCGAGTGATCGCTTGGCCTTTCGCCGCTTTTCCATCAGAGCCATGGACTTTTCCGAATGCTGCTTGCACCACTTGTCTCGCGCCTCCATGAGCCCGAGGATGTGCTTCCGTTCAGACGTAGCCTCGCGTTTTGTCAACAACTTGCTCTCCTCGAGTGGCGGGAGCTCCTGGTCGATGTTGGCCTCAGTGTTGTACGCAATCTCCTGCAAGTGTCAAAACATTGAACGTTGCAATATATTCAACTACATTTATACTTTGTATTCGTTATAGATTACCAATTCACGGATTTCGTGCACCAGCTTCTGGAACATGAACCTCTTCTTCTCCATACTCGGAATGTCACATTCCTTGAGTGGCAGCTTGCAATGGAGCAATCTTAGGCTCAACGGTCTCATGTCGTTTTTGTCGAGTGGCTGCAACAAAGTGGACTTATTAGGGGACTTGGGTCTAGACTGATGGGCGGACTTATGCAAGTACTTTTGCTGTTGTCATTAAAATATTAACAAATAGTTACCTCCTTCGTCAGTGACTCGTTGAGTCTTCCGGTCAAGGTCTTGTTCATGCGGATCAACGTTGGCAGACGTGCCAATCCTCTTAACTTTGGTTCGTTCTCGTCTAGGAAGAAGTCCAGCTCGTCCTCCTTGTCGACATTGTTGTTTTTCAGAACGCCTTGTACGGCTGGCCGGGCAACTTTCTTCTTGCCATCATCAGGCTCATCAGGCTCGACATCATCAATTTCCTCCTCGTCATCGTCGTCGTCTCCAGATTCAGCACCTGCCTGTTGTTGATCGTCAACACGTTGGGCATCCCCTTGGTTCGACTGCTTTTCTTTAGTGCCGTCTTGCCCCGGAGGCTCGAGCAGCACTTCGTCCGGGACTTCAATGTCGGCCTGGATGATGGCGTAGCCCTCCATGTCATCGTTGACCGTGGCCTCATTCTGTGGTACGGCGACGTCTTGCAACTTGTCACCGGATTCAACGTTTTCACTTTCGCTGGCGTTCTTCGGGCCCTCAGAAGATTCCACCTCTGGCACTAAATCATTGACCTCGGCATTTTTGTCCAAGGTTGCCATCAAACCTTCATCCGGCACCAATTGAACTGTGTCGTCATTGAGCTCGCTCTCCTCTACCGTGACGGTCAGCTTTCTCGGTGGCGAGGACAACATCATCAGCAGGTCGATCATGCTGTCGTCACGTCCATTGCAAACGGCCTCCTGCAAAACGGAGGTTCAGACAGAAGTCTACGATCAGGTTCATTTACGACGTACAAAGTTAGAAACACTCACCGACTCACTGATTGTAGTCTTGTCCCCAAGGGTCATTGGAAACCATTGGTACTGTTTGTCTGTTCCGGATCTGGTCATGTACTTGAAGCCGGGGTGAAGGAAATCTCTGTTCTTCTTGGAGAGAGTCTCGTAACAAGCCACCTTTTGAATGAAGGAGTCTCCTTTCAACTGCGAATTCAAGTAGCCGGTTGTCGCCATGATCTGCAGCTGGCTGCAACCTGACACAAATGAAAATTGGTTGATTATAAAAATTGTCGACAACCACGAAATGTCCGTGTGAGCACAGGTCCACACCGAGGCCAGCAAAACATTCTTACCGAAAAGCACTCGGCAGAAGACGAAGCACACATAAGGATTTGACGTTTCTTCATACTGCAGCGTCACTGACTCGTATCGAAGATTTCCCAGATTCTTGCACTTTGAGTTGATCCAAGGGCACTGATCGATGAGTGGCTTGTCGAGTGTACCCTTCATCATGATGTACTCGAATTTGTCGCTGCGGCCAGAGAAAATGATAGCTCCGGCTAGGCAGTCGCCCTTCTCGAATAATTTTTCGACCTCGGTCTCCGAAAAATGGCGGCCGCTCGCTCCAAAAGGCATTTCGCCGATTCTCCCTCTAGCCAGATCCGCCTTTGGGACGCCATGAGTGGCGTTCAACTTGAGCTTGGCTCTACCGGACTTATACATGGACTTTAGCTTGAACTGCAGTGTTCAGATCAGTCTTTTCACGAAGTGATGCTCGCTTGTCGATTTTCGTTTTTCAAATTTCGACGAAACCGTTTTCATCCCAAAGGGCACTTTTGTTATTAACAGCAAGTGCGCTAAATCCCGCGCAAAAGTGCCCTCATCAGCGCCCCCGCTAATTTTCAAAAACAAACCAGGCGGACAAGGCGGACAACAGCTGACTCTGAAAAACCAAAACAAAAACAAAAGTGAATTTGCCAAGAAGCGTGGACCTCGTGCGAGGCCGTGAACGTCCTCGATTTCAACAGTGAACACATGTCACGAACAAATCCGGAGACAAGTGGATAACGCAGCAACAGTTACAACACATACTTTCGAACCTAGGTGCACAAAACAGGCCGAACTCGTCGGCATGCCCGCCTTTCTCCAAACACGGGGAAGTTTTCCCAAAATACCGATTCTCGCCAAATCAACGAAACTCCATCTCAAGGTAACCTATCGGCTAATAGAACTCAATGTCCAGTGTGATAAAGGCACAATTTCTGTTCTCATTCAGTGGGCCATCACAGAATTCGGACATCGAGTAGTGAAAGGCAAACGAGTTGTTCCTAGCAGACGAAGCCAGCCTCGCGAGATTTCGACACCGGCAACATTGGCGAAATCTACGTCAACGAGTGAGCTAACGCCCAAAGACCAGACGGTCACGGACATCAGCATGGTCGTGAAGATCATCAACGTAAGTACAGGGGGGGACTTGGGGTGGGACTTGAGGCGGGACTTGAGTCTCCAATTAGGCCTGTCCCCTCACACTTTCTCATTTATTGTTCACATGTCTTCTACTCAGGTCAAGAAGTGTGATGGCAAAGAGGCCAAATCTAGCAACGAGTGCATTTCTCAACTTGACGGAGCCGACACCACCGACAGCGAGGAAGAGGAAAGTCAAGTTTTCCAAAGCTTCTCTTATCGACGCGACAACGAGAGAGAGGAACATGATAACTACGGTGCCTTGATGCAGGCTGCTAGATCCCTTGAGCCCACCAGGCAATTATACCGATCCAGTGCCCTCACGGATCCATCGACTCAAGACGCCGACGACGTTGCACTTCAGGCTGCACTTGAGGCCTCACTTCAGGACCAAAGGCGGTTGGAGAGAAAGCGGCAAAGAGAGGCACCCACGCAGCCTGTGACAAACACAGCTCCTGATCAACTAGACATGCTGACGGAGCGCGTCATGACAATTCAACAACGCCGACGTCGCCGTGAACTAATGGAATCGTGTTCGTCCAGTAGCCAGCCTTCAAGTAATCGTCGTCCGATAGCATCAAAGCTGGAAAGCCATGGCCAGGCTCGCTGTCATGAAGGCCGTGACGAGTCGGCGACAAACGCAAGCTGCACATTTCCCTTTGAGCCCCACATTCAGTTGCAAGTGTTGACTGAGTCCAAAAAGGGCACAGAAGTCCAGGCAGAAGAGCAGCCAGAAGTTGTCGTGATTGACGAAGCACCGATGCCACACGAGCCTCGATCGCAATTGCTTGATGACGAGGCTGACCTCCCTGATGAGCCGCTTGTCAGCTATGAAAGTGTCACTAGCAGTGGGAGTGCTGTGCTCGCTGAAGATGATGATGGCATCGCAGACGAACCTGACTACGAGGACAGAAATGACCTGCGCAATATGACCACTGACCGAACAGCATTGAGACGCGCGATGGAGGATGTTCTAGTCGGTCATCCAAGGAAAAGGCGGCGAACACTATGGGGTGAACAACGTCACATCACGGACGAAGTGGTAAGTCATTGAATCCGGCCATAAGTCCCGTCATAAGTGTATGCTCAAGTGCACTCATTTCTTCCAGTTCGACCGCGTCCTCGACGAGCACCAACAACTACTCATGGCGTGTGAGCGGGAAACACCAGCTGAATCGGACACTCACGTTCATGAACTTCTGCACTTTCCGGACAGGGAGATGCTAATAGCTGACCCCGACTCCGTGTTTATGAGACTTCTCACAAAGGCCGCAAAACATTTCATCCCGTTGAGCTACGCTTCCATCACTTGGAACATTATTTGTGACCTCTTCGAACTGTTCACCGGTGAACGTCCACGAGGTTTTCAAACAATGAGACAGCGAGTGCTGGACCGTCTGCCAGGATGCACACTACACTACAAGCTCCTTCACCGACGCACAAGGCAAGTCAGATATGTGGAGGGAGTCAGGTTCAAGAAGAAGGCCTACCCTCCCAGCAAGTACAAGCTACTGGTATGTGAGACCAGAGCCAACTTGAAAGAGCTTCTGAGGTATCATGCAGAGGAGTTGCACACTGGCGAGATGTCCCAAGAACTAACTGAGATTGTCAGCCAAGGGCAAGTGCCGATCCCGATTCACCTGTACATTGATGGAGTGAGCCCGACCAGCACAGGGTCATGGCGAATGCTTTGCCAAGTCATTCGAGTTGCCGGATGCAACCACATTCTCAACTACTCCACTTTCGTTTACGCGAAGGACCACAAGATCACGGCCGATGACATCATGGAAGGCCTGTTGGCGGACCTGCACAGGAACCCAAGTGTGAGTGTCGAGCTACTTCTATGCGACATGCCTGAGCGGCAAAGAATGTGTGGCTTGACCAACTTCAACGGTGAGCACGGATGCCTAACTTGCATGAGTCGCGGAGAGAAACGCGAAGGAGGGCCTGGAATGATATGGCCAACGTGGACTACTGCCGGACAGTTAAGAGATGATGCCAGCTTTCGAACCCTGTCTCAGGCCGCTCAACAAATTGGCTGCTCAGTCGGTGGAACTAAGTTCTACAGTCCACTTCTTCACATTCCCAACTTCAGCATCTGCGAGAGTGTGGCTATCGACAGCATGCACCTGTTTAGTGGAATCTCCAAGTTCCTTTGGGAGCGTCTTCCGCAAAAGTTCTTGAGCAAGAAGAAAACGCAAGAGTTCTCCGAGAAGATCAGTGAGATCTACAATGACATTGTACTGCCGTCTGACGCCAAGCGTGAGACCAGGTCCATCGATCCACCGAACTTCAGAGCTAACGAGTGGAAGCAATTGGTCGCCCTTTGTGGCCTCGACATCGGAGATGAATGGGGGCGGCTCGGTTTTGAAGACGCTCGCAAGATCTGGCACAGGTACACATACGTACTTAGAATGATGGCCCAAGGCGACAATTGGTATAACCACGGAAGTTACCATGGCAAAACTGTTGAGGCCCAGGTCAAGCTGCTGTACAGTGACATTGAGCGAGTTCTGGGGAAAAATGCCTGCACACCGAACATTCACGCCCTATACCACATGCCGTTGTGGCGAAAACGCCATCCCTTGGGAGAGATATCAACGGAGCGAGCTGAGGCTTTCTACGGACGCAACCGGAAGTCCTTTGCGCAGCAAACAACCTCCGTGGGAAAACAAATCCATGTCAATACTCTCCTTGCCAGCCTCGATGGACATGCCTGTGAAACGAGGTTCAGATTTAAGCCCAAGACCAAGCCCGGCGATATGGACCACATCATGGTGGATCGCAAACGCCAATTCTGGTACTTGATCGAGACTAGCAATGGCGACGAGAACTTCTACTTAGCCCGCCAGATGTACTGCTCATCGCACTCCACAAATGATCCGGTCCTGAATTGGGGAGACTGTGGCATCTTCAAAGTCCTCGGAATGGACAAGGTGGCTAAGCGCATCTCGAAGGACTCCATCATTGCCAAGGGCATCCTGACCAAGGACAGCATGGTGCATGTGTGGACACGAGACCTGCAAGATTTTTAAGCCAACATTCACTTGCCGCCAGGCCTTGAACGAAGTCTACCATGAGGCCTACCGATCATCCAAGAATTATATTAAAATGGTTGTCAAGTCTTTAATTGGCAATCAATGTTGTCATTATTCATTAATTCTCGAGAATATTATATTCATCATTACTATGTCAGAAAATGTCATTTGCTATAATTATGTGCCAAGAAAAACATGTTTATCTATAATCCCTTACTTATGGAAACTAGCTGTTACCTATGGAATAATTGTATGGTATAAGCGATAATTAATTACCCATCAATGGTATGAATAAACATTGCTCACGCAAGTAATAATATGATCAGGCATTCGTCAATGTCATTGATCTATGGATTTCATCAATTACATTTTCTACTCGTTACTTGTCTTCCTGTTGTCTGTTGATTTGCTTGCAACAGTTCTTCGATAAGTCCACCGACAAGTGCACCAATAAGTGCAGGCATAAGTGCAGGCATAAGTACACCCCTGTGTGTGTCAATTTTTGCGGCCGAAACCAAAACAAAGATTGCGTGTGCGTGTCAATGGAGCCTTTTTTTCTTGGGCTACTTCTAGACTCAGAAGTTGTCGTTGTTGAAAGTGAAACACGTGCGGGTAAAAGGCAGAAGGCCATTTAACAGTTGCTTGGAATTTGTTGACAGTTTGACAGTTTGGCAAGTAAAGGGTTCGGTATGGAAAATAGCACATCATGTCACATGTGATTGCTGCTCGGGGCTTCACGATTCGTTGATAACTACATTAACTGGCGGTGAAGACAGAAATTACACGTGAGACTTTGATCAAAACTTGTGCCTGGACTTCAGCTTGGCCAAGAGTCAAAGAATGACAACGTCACGTCGAACTTCGCGGCACCCTTATCGCCGGCCAAGCAAGAGGCCAAAGACTAGTGTGGCTGATCCCAACGATCAAGTGATGGGCATCATTGCTTACTGTGTTTCCTCCGAGGTCTTCTTCTATCTTCCGATCGAGCAAATTGGTGCCACTGTTCCATTGAGATTGGATATGAAGCTCGACATTGGCGCTCTCAACATCAACAACTTGCCGGTGTCGCCACTCGTGACAATTGTCGAAGGCCCCGATGACCCTCAGCACGTGGGTTACATTGCTGCCATCTTGAAGCGAGGTAAACGATTTTTGTGCACTGAGGTCTACGTGTAGGTGCAAGAACAAGTGCTTATTTCTTTCTTTCAGGAGTTTGTCAAGAGTTCGTCGACAGTCTTGTTGCTTGGATGAACTTGGCCAGACAGCACTTGGGGCTCGCTTACCAGATTTCGTCGATGTCATTCTGAAGCGAAAGAGAAACCAACGTGATAAATGATAAGTGATCACATTCTTGCATTTGTGCTTACCACCACCACGCGAGAATAAAGTGAAAGTGGTATAACCTGAACATTTGATTGAACTTTTTCATTTCTTTGAAAACTCCAATCGTCAATGTGAGAATCATTCATCTTTTTCGGTTTGTAACACACGTTTATCAGTTGCACATAAGTAGGAGTTCAGTCCCCTCATAAGTGCATTGATAAGTGCCCCTCTCTTCTTTTCGTTCGAAATGTGTGCGTAGAGCTATTCGCGGCATGATTCAAAATCCGGGCAGCTTGGGCAGAGAGGGCAGCAATTGGCGATGCTTTGGTGCTTTTGTGAACTTGGCCTGTAATGTTCGGGCTTAATGTGTTCGAACAAAAATCTATGTTTTGTTTGCACAGGTGAAGTGATTTTAGGAGCGACTTAAATTGATATTTCGAAAAAGTTGTGAAAATTGGGCGGCAAAAAACAGAAACAGAAGTTGTCGATTCGTGAACAGAAATATTTTCGGATTCGAAGAAAGTGATCGCAATCGCGAAATTTTGTCGGAGTCCGCTTTGACTCCCGGCCAGAGGAAGAACACTGTGTGAAAGAGCGAGGTCCAAGCCCAGGCTCGTGACTGAGGCCCACCATGGCGTCCTCGGCTATCGATCGTGACAAAGAGGCCGAGTTTGAAGAAAAACTGAAAGATCCAGCATTTCGATGGAAAGGCGTCATCATTTACTCGACGCTCGAGGATGAGTACTGCTTCATGCCTTTGGATGGATACGAAGGAGGACAAGACTTGGCTACCTTGTCGAAAGTGAACCTGTACAAGAAGGAACTCAGCCGAGGCGACAGAACGGAGGCGTTCGAGTTGACTCCAGCCGGAGAAGAATCCGGCGGCAACGCTTACATCTTCCTTCGCGTCGATGACGGTAAGACTTGTCAATGCACCTGTGGCAGAACTTCTGCCTGATCGTAAAGGCATGTTCTTTCTTTTACAGATTGCGAGGATGAATTCATCGAGGCAATTGTCTACTACCTGAACTCCGTCATGACCAAAGTTCCTCTGACCGAGCGGATGAACACCTACAAGAAGTTGCTTTGGTCTCATCGCGATGCCTTGTTCGGAGACTTTCTCTACATGAAACGAAAGTCAAGCAGGCCGGCTTGGCTGTGGGACCCCAGAATGACCCGCGGAGTTGACATCAAGTATCAGTCGGTAAGTGTAGCGAGGATTTCGGCGACAAACCAGGGGCACTTTTAGGTGCACTTATGAGGGCACTTTTTATGTGACTTAAGGGGGCACTTATGGCGGGACTTGTGTTTGGAGTCAAGTGCCCCGTATGATGTGAGTGCCGAATCATTTCAACATCCTCGACATTTTGCAGGATTGCATCACATTCGGAGGCCGTGTCCGTGTCCGAGCCCCCGGACCTGATTCCGTCGCCTCGAGCGTCTCCCACGTTGGGTCGCTTGACAACCTGCAAGATTTTGATGAAGGTCCAGGAGACACCGTTTCTGAGAGTAGCAAGACCGTCGCCGAGAAAGAGAAGGGCAAAGATGAGACGACCGCGAAATCAACGGCTGAGCCAAGCGAAGTTGATCCGGATCGCCCCACTACTGAAGGACCGCCTCCATCAGAGACAGAGGCCCAAGACGAAGTCCAGCCGGAGGAGGAGGCTGCAAGTGATGCCGGAGCGACAACTTCCGGCGGCAGCCGCACAGTTTCTGAAGAGGAGATTCAGGCTGAGATGCAGGTAAGCTTTTCATAACGTTTAAAAGAAGTTTGTCTTACGAAATGCTGATTGAAGTTTGAGACGTCATAGAATCATAAATTGCTTGTTGACCTTGCAGAATGTCGACATCCCGGACCAGTTGAGCCCGAAGCTCATCGCGTTGTACAAGGAATTGCCCGATCAAGAAAGCGATATCCCTACCCACGAGACTAGACCGGCAGATTTCAAGAACCTTGTCGCGAGGCTACGTCCATTCGTAAGTCTCCTTTCAGGCGTTAGAGTGATATGATGATCCTTTCAATCAATAACATTTTAGGAGAATGCCTACTTGACCTCCATCAACAAAAAGAGGCTGGCTGCCGTCACAGTCAATAAGGAGTGGACGGCCAACAATGTAAAGAAAGAGATGAATCGCATCACCAAGCACATGGCCGATCGCGACAGGAATGAGGCTAAGCTGAAGCAGAAGCGATACAACGCCGCCAAGTCTAAGGCGTTGGCCAAAAAGCGCAAAGCTGCCAAAGCCAAAGCTGCTGAGGAGAAGAAGGCTGCCACTGCCGAGGCTCGTGGCCGTTTGAAGACTATTGCTTCTGCGAAAAAGTCCATCTTGTCGATGATGATGAAAGTGCCCGAGACGATGTTCGACGATCCTACAGGCACACCTAGCTTGACGGAGTCACCCATGGATACACCTGAGGATCAACCCGAGGGTCCACCCGAGGCTTCAGGGCAGGCCTCAGTGCCGCCTACGGTCGAAGAGGAAACTGGCGGTCCCGAATCCGAGGCACGGCCTTCGCCTGAGCAAGACGTTGCTGAAGAGCCCCCGCAGCCGGGTGACCAAGATGACGACGATGACGAGGAAGTGATTGTGCAACACAAGAGCCGCACCAGAAGCAAGAGACCTGAAAATACCGGGCTCCGCGCGATTAACAGAGTGAGACGCGAGTTAACCGTGGAAGAGGAGGACGAGAAGTACATCCACGAGATCTTACGCCACATCAGCGACATTTACAAGGAGATCAAGTCCATCCACTCCGAGCAAGAGCGCCAGAATAAGGTGAGTACTTTTGAGTGCACTTCTGATGGGACTTATGTGTAATGTTATGCGTTAACGTCTTTTTGCAGAACATCAACACCCACATGGTGAACGTGAGCAAGGCCATGATTGTGATGGCCAAGACGATGGAGCTCATGAAGTTGAAGTTGATGAAGCAGGATATGGCGAACGAGTTGGTTTTGGCTGATGCTGAGAGGAATGTCACCAAACTTCTCCCCCTCGGCTTCCTTAATGCTGCCACGGACAAGCTCTTGACCAACGAGTTGACTACAAAGGTTATCGCTACTCACATCTGGAGGGGCCTTGACAGACAGAACAACGCGGATCCCACACTGACCGACATCGTCATCGCTTCTGCCAAAGTTGTGTTTTCCAACACCCTGCGAGCCTTCCTTTTCGTTGACAGTGGGGCACGCAGGTAGGTCTAAGCATAGGTGTACAAATGTGTGCAAGATGTACCAGCAAAGTGTTTTGCTTTATATTCCAGCGATTCTGACGAGGCCAAGCGAGGATGGGACAGGCTGCCAGTGCCTCAAGGGTTCATCGACCTGATGGAAAATTACGTCTTGAAGCGTTGGAGTGGCAGGATGACCCCACCGAAAAGTCCAACGGCCAGAAAACGCGCATGGCTCAATATCCTGGGCGGCCACTTTGGAACTGAAAGAGAGAAATACTTCGCCCATCTTGCTGTGCCGTTCACAAATGCGTACGACATGGTCGTCGACAGGTACGAGCGGAGGCTGACTTTCCACCAGCAGAATCATGTAAGTATCTGCGCTCAAGTCTAGGCAGAAGTCTGGGTCCAAGTGCAACGAATCGAGAAGTACTAAGTGATGTTTACATGTTTTGCAGGATCCCGTTCGCGAGAACCGAGTCGTTGTCGTCCCGAGCGTCCAGCAGGAATTGGAATGGTTTGCCAAGGCTAGCAACTCTGTCAGCAATGTCCGCGACTTGATGGATTGTCCGGTCACCAACAAGGTCTTGAACTACAAGAAGTACAGTGGACCCGAGTTCACCGAGGATGATGTCACCAAGTGCATTGCCACACTCGTCGAGGTCCGCTATGGCGTTCCCGCATTCGCACCGGAAGTCCTCCACATCGACGAAGACAACCTCCCAGATGTAAGTCTCCACACAAGTCCTTACTCAAGCCCGTGTTTAATTGTCTTCGTCATACATTTTTAGGCCGAGGTTATCGAGGAGGCTCGTCGCCAGGTCCTTGAAATCCATCAAGGAACAGCCGACTTTACCATGATGGGCCTGGAGGGAGAAGATGAAGAGGATGAGTTGGAAGGCGAAGATGTCCAAGATGAACCGTACCAGCCAAGCACTTCTGCTGCCAGATCGAAGAGGCGTGCCAGCAAGTCACCTGGAACTCCCCACAAGAAGAAAAAGTAAGGCGAGAATGTCAAAAGAGAAGTGTCCAAAATGCCACTTATACCACAAGCAAGCCAAGCCGAACTTGGGCACCCAAGTTCAAGCACAAGTCCCAAGAGAAGTCCTTTTGTTTCCCCACCCACCCCTGCACGTCTATGATTGAACAAAATAATTAAACGAAAGATAATCTCGTAATATAACCTGAGCCCTCCGCAAAGTATAAAATAATTTTAGTGTAACGCTAGTTACAATATGATAGCTAAATACGTTGAAGCCAACTTTCTTACAATATTGAAAGAAAATAGTTAACCAGCACATTTTAAATGAGCCTTTGTTTTAGGAAAACACGAAAAAGTAAATTCGCTTTAAAAAATACAAAACTTTAGCAGAAATCCAGAAGCAAGTACTAAAGCAGTAGTAAGAATAGAACATTTGTACTTGGAAAATCGGAACAACATTGACATGTAAAGTAACAACGTTAACAGCACGATATTAACAGTAAAAGAGTTAAACGAAGAAGAGATATGATAATAAACGCAGATTACAGAATGCCAACAGAAATGTCCTTGTAATCGCCGCACCGAGGTACACACCCAAGTCCATACCGAGGCCTGCAGAAGTTGCGTTCTTCTTGAGGTTGTTGTCCGCAATGGTTGGCCGAAATAGTTTGACATGACATTTCTTGCTGGACACAGTCTGCCAATGTACGAGTAGAAGGCAGTTGAATGCTTCAGTAATCCATTATTTGAGTTGATATGAATGAGTGTGGCCCCGTTTCGAAAGCAGTAGACGGCTCAGTGGCGTTGTTGGAATTGGACAGTCAGCTGACGAACTTCCGTTACATTTCGAATCAAGAAGCACTTATTGTACTTGGACACACTTATTGCTAGTGCAGTACAAAAATGGCATGGACTTATAGTAGCACTTTTGTCTAGACTTAAGTACTGCAATAGTGCTGTGCCAAAGTGCTGCCAAAAATGCGCACTTTAGACAGACTTATGTGAGGACTAGCAAAAATTCTCAGCTATAAGTCGGACTGTAAGTGTGGTCATAAGTACTTCAAAATATTGGAGGGG
>JAAUYL010053892.1_pt1 | contig 15180 bp, 18 predicted proteins | sample 7278011 | NCBI WGS metagenome assembly JAAUYL01 (sample SAMN14350225, study PRJNA611818) | marine sediment metagenome | isolation source: surface marine sediment (1.8m) | place: French Polynesia: Moorea | collected 2018-08
AAAAAGCATGCCAGTGGATGCTTGAAATCAACGCAATTTTTGTTTACTCTTTTTTGGAGGTGCTGGACAACTCCTGATGGTCTCAGGACATGAAACGATCTGAGAAGAATCGCGGCTCCTGCATGTCCTGCCCCCATTTGCTGCTCTTCTTGCAATAGAGCGACTTCGGGTTCGAACCCCACCAGAGCCACAACTGACGCTACATGGGCTCCAGGACCTCCAGATGCCCCATGAGCAGTTTTGCTTACGAACAGTAGTTGCAGAAGTTGTAGAAGTAGTAGTAGTAGTTGTTGTTGTTATCGAAGTAATTTGATCAACTGAAAGGAAATTGATTTTGTATAAACAGTCCTAAGCAATGCATTGATCACACACTTGTGCACTGCTTGAAAGGGTCACCCTTGTAACCAGATGGACAGTAGCATTGAGCAAAATTGTTTTGCGGAGTGCAGCCAGCATTTGCTCCACAAGGATTAGGATTACAAGGATTGGCTGGAAGACAGCTCAAATTGACATTGTCCTTGACGAATCCATTTTTGCATCTGCATCGAAAAAGATTCCCGCTAGAGATGCACTCCTCATTTGCGCCACACTTGGCTGACTGGCATGGGTCATTATTAGGTGCAGCTGGAGGTGAGTTAGGTTGCTCAGCAATGCCTATTATAAATTAGGTAAAACTGTATGCATGAAAACATTCAAAATGCTTGTCCTAAGTACCTGTTCTCAATCCTGTGGCATTTTGAATGAATGACAGGATTTCACGGTCACCCACGCGAATGTAAATTGCAGGATAGTCACTATTGCCACACTTTCCAATGCCACCTTCGACAATGCCAACCAGGACATAGCGATCTTCAACATCGATGAACTTGACAATAGGGCCTCCTGAATCACCCTTGCAAGAGCCCGGTCCACCAACCTCAAGTCCTGAAATGATTCCAAATATTATCACACAGCAATCATAGCCAACACCTGCTGTCACACCTGCACACATCATGTGGTCCTGGAAGAGGTCTGGCAATGTTCTTACAATGTTTCTTCCATCCACTCCAGACCTTCCTGAATGGGTGGAATTGCAATATGTCTGGGAGAACACAGTTACTGATGTTCTTCTCAGGAGACCAGCTGAAGTTTTGTTGTCTCTTGATATCTGTCCATACCCAGTCAAGGTTACAAGGTCACCTGCAATCAAAATGAACTGGAACAATGGACATATTTAGCTTCATAGTTGTGTTACCATTGTAGTGATCAATATCATCAATTGGTTTGGAAGGAAGACAAACTGGGAGAGCATAGTCATGGAAGTTAATAGGTCCACCATCAATTGTTATGACTGCCACATCATAGTAGGCTCTTTCTGCTCAATAAAAGTGGATTGAATGGTTTACATATACCAACTTGATGTTACTGCTAGATACTTACTAATTTTGTATTTTGGATGCCGAACAATGGATGCCATGTCTCGTTCAATGACAGCTCCCAAATTGTCACTGTCATCCTTGACATCCACATCGCTAAATCTCAGCCTCCTCCTTGGTTTCAGAGTGCAATGGGCTGCTGTCAAAACATGTTGTCTGGTAAGCAGTATCGCCCCACACTCATGGAACCACTGGTCATTCTCATCTGTGTAGCCAATTGAGACCATCCATGGCCAAGATGTTTCTGGGTTAAATCGAGACCCGAGGTTGTTGGCAGCCACAAAAGAATTCTTGAGACTGTAGTCCACAATACCACAGATCTCCTCAACAGTTCCATTCAGGATATCCAAGTGGATTGTAGTGTCATCAATATTGAACTGGTTGTTGGAGTAAAGGCTCTCATTTCTATTGCCAAGTGTATTCTTTGGACATTTGGACATGTCGCAGTAACCCCATTGTCCAGTTTTATGCTCATAGTCAGGAGGACCAGAGTTGTCAGTAGAACACCAGTATTGGTCATTGCTGTCATAATCTCTGCCAAGGAAAATTAGGTATAAATATTGTATAAGAAAAATACAGGTATTGACTGACGTTGTGCAACCATTGTAGAAGGTAGATTCCCCAGCAAACTTGAATGGAAACTTGCACTTTGCAGTTTCTGTAGTGGACTTGACGGTCACTTCACAATCATCAGTTGAGGCACTGATATGAATCAAAATCAAAATCAAGAGGAAGATACAGGTACGTTTGTTGTCCTCCATTTTGGACTTGTCAAGCCATAATTTGCTTAAAACTGGTCTAGGAAACTTTTGCCAAGTGCTGCACCTACTTGTACAAAGAGTATAAAAGAACTTTTTTTTCTAACAAAACTGGTTTGTAAAGCGTGGACATATATGTAAAAGTAGCATATCTACATATTTACCTTATTATAAAATGGATATTTCTATTTGTACTATACCATCTTCAGCATTCGACGATGCAAATAGGTATTCTACATAATGTGCAGTTGTAACATTGCTGCAGCAAAATCATGGTCATTGCAAGTTACCCAACCAACTATTTTTACTTACCAAAGCGTCGACCGGCATGCTCGCGACCAGCAACAGCGAGCACTGTGCAGGTCATCGGCTACACACAGGTTTCACTCCAAAATAATTATACCTGTCTCCTTTTGAGCGTCACCTCTGTTTTAGCAGAAATATTTCTCGGCCAATTCAAAACAATAAAGTTTACCGTCATGGAGTCAAGCGTTTATAAAGACTACAACCGCTCCTGCCTGTTCTTGATGGCCTTCATCAGCTTGGGCATGATTCTCAGCGGCTCGCTCTACTATGCCTTCTTTCCGTGCGAGCTCAACACTGTCACTACCTGCTGGCAATGTCCAAGTTCAGGCACAACACGAGACCCCCCAACCACGACCCCGGCGGCGGCCAGGGCATCACCCCGCCAAGATCCCGATGGCGCCAACAAGGTCCCTTCCATGATGAACGCTAATTCAAAGGAGAACGCTGTTGACGTTGTTGAAGTCGGCAATGGAGGGCACGGTTGCTCTTCCCAATCTTGGTAATGGTTCAGTTGTCATTAAAATACTAGAAAATATAATAAATGTTTCTAATTAACAGGACAACAAGCTGATCCAACTACCAGCCGACCAGACACAAAACAATGCCCAGCGTAGCAAACAAACCGAACCATAGACCTTGCGAAGTAGGGTCGCGTAGAACCCCCATTTGGTATGGTAAAAAGTTCAATTTCCTAGGTTGATGGGCAGGTCAGCGTTACCGAACCACATTTTTCATTTCTTTTGAAATGGGTCGAGTCATGGTTCGGTATGGTAACCGAACCATAAATTTTGGGAGGGTGAGCGGTACGGTTGGTGCAACCCTACCACGAATGTAACGAAAAATGGTTCGGTGACGCAAATTGAAAACCAAACCAAAACCGAACGATAACCGAACGATAACCGGACGAAAACCGAACCAAAACCGAACCAAAACCGAACCAAAACCGAACCAAAAACCGAACCAAAAAATCGCCGGCCGCCCCTCCCCGCCCCCCTGCGGCCCCCCGCCCCTGGGCGCCCCCCCCCCTGGCCCCCTGGCGCACCCGGTTGCTGTATTTGGTCCCCTGACCATTCATACTATCGTCTGGGCTCCTCGTACGTTCCCCCTGTACACTGCGTACCCCCTGTACGCTGCATAGCCCCCCCGGGGTCACGTACCCCCAGGTACCCCCTTGCAAGCAATCAATGGTATATGTAGCATGTACGTATTGTAGTGCTGAAATTGTTATATTCTTATACAAGATATAATGCGAATACTATCATAACTGCTTCTTTGTTTGAATGCTATAATGTTTAGCTTGTTAAAATATCTTTAGCGTTAATATTTCTCTTAGGAAAATATACTATACTTAACGTGTTTCTGCTATCACATAGAAATTTTGAAGGTTGGTCTAAATGTTTGAAATCGTAGGGTTCTTCTTAACGTTGCTGAAAATCTTCTTTGTAGTAGATTACTCTTCTAAAATTCGTAACTAGGAGTTCCCTGTTAGGTCTCCTGTTCGTCGTCCTTATTGTCACGTTTCTTCTGGTCGGATTTGCGGACGTAATCATCGGACTGCAAAGTAAAAGCGACAGTTCCAATGTAGGCAAGGCACATGAACTTATCTTAGCCATTTATCATACCTGTTGTGGCTTGGAAGCCTTCCACGGCTGGACGTTCGGGGGACCCATCTTACGCAAGATGCCGGAAGCTCCCTCGCTGGACGTGGAATCGGAAGAGAACTTTGGTTCGTTCGACGAAGATGTCGACTCAGTCAAGATCGAAGAAACCTCGGGGAGGTCGACTTCCATGTCCTCGTACATCTGCATCGGGGTCTTCTGGCGCGGGGGAGCATGAGACTCCGACTTCTTGTTGGCCGTCTCGGTCACGACGGTGTTGACCTCCCGAGATCCGGACGCAATGGCAGTCTCGTCCGTGGACGGGCTAACCGCGACCACCTGGTAGTGCGTGCTGATGTTTGTAGATGATGAAGCCGTGGCAGACAGATCTATCGGCTGCTGCTGGCTCAGTCCTGTATTCGCGATGGCCTGAAAAGTTCCATCACGGAGAGACATCAGCATGAAGAATGATAATAACTTTGTTAGATATTTACCTGTGCAAGCATGTCACTGCTAATGAGTTGCTGTTGTCCTCCAGGCTGTTGAATGATCACGGGGGACTGCGTGTATCTCGGCTGCAAAGGGTTCAGAGAAACTGTTATAACGTATCACGCAAACAAGTGAATAGCTTCCACATAGCTTACCTGATCTTGCTGTTGAACAACGACAGGTTGACCAGGTGACAAGTGCTGAGCAAAGTTCGGGGTGAATACCATCTGTCCGTCCTGGGTATAGTAAGGACAAGCATATCATTCCACACATTTACAACATATTAGTCAATGAACTTACTGAGCCCACAGTTGCGACAACCTCCGTCGTGTTCAATGCAGTGGCGTTATTGCCGCTGCTACTGCTGGTGGAGATATCATTGATCTCTCCGAACAGATCCAGGACGGTGGGAGCCGAAGCAGGAGTGTAGTCTTTGGCGACGATGATTTGGGTGTCAGTAGCACCAGACTTGCCTCCAGTGGCCGTCTTCTTCCCTTTGCCCTTGCCACGCGTATCAGAAGACTGCTTGCCTGTGGCAGGGCTTGAGCCACTTGCTTGCTTGCGTCGCTTCATGGGTGATGACCCCGAACCAGAGTCGTCATCGTCCGGGCGGCGGTCACGCTTCCGAGGGCTAGACAGAGACGACAGGGACTCGGTCTCCTCATCTCCCTCGTCACTATCTTCATCGTCCGGGTCTGGTTCAGTGTCCAGGCCATGTTTCTTAGCGTACTTGGAACGCCTTCGCTTCAGCTTCTCCTTGTGAGTGGCCGCTTGACTCGTCATCTTCTTCTTGATCTCAGCCACCTCAGCATCGCTGGGATGCACAGTGCTAGTGACGAGCTGAAATTGGAACAGTTCATTGACATTGTACCAACATCAAAAAAGACCTGATCGAGTTACCTGCCAAACCTCCAGAGAGAAGCGTGGCTTTGTGATCCCAGTCTCGTTGAGATCTCTCTCAATCTGTCGTGCGGTGCTCATGTCGTCAAGTCTGTGGCCTTTCTTCATGGAAGGGAAGACAAGTTCCTCGATGTCGTCCGGGATGACCTTGTCTTGGACGTAGTCCTTGTCGTCAGGCAGGACCTTTCCTCTCTTCTGGCTCTTGACCTGGTTGACCTCCTTCTCGAAAGGCCAGGCTTTCTCCATGGACTCAACATGAGGGAACATGTGCTGAAATGTAATCAGTGCAGTAAGAGATGCCAACACCCTACCATTAATACAGTTGACAGGGTTACCCTGTGATCCAAGAAGAAGTCGAACCTCTCCCAGATGAGTTTCTGCGCCATCTCCTGCACGCTGTTGGAGTTGGTCACGTACTTAGAAGCGAGCAGGTGGGTCTTCTTGGACGAGCCGCAGTGGTGATTGAAGAAGTCCGCGTTGTCACGTTCTCCCTCCACCTTCACCTTGTGAAGGGTCACAAGACATTCGTCAGCAATCTTGAGGAGCGGCTGGGGCAGGGGAAACCTGCCGAATTGCAGCTTCGAGGCCGACGAACCAGTGGCCTTCGCTTTACCCATGTGGCACTGAAGGCGTTTCGTGACGACGTAATCCATGAACGTCGACATCACTGTCTCCCAATCGGCCTTTGTGGAGGGAGCGCATGTGTAGACCAACTTGCAGATGTGGAAGTAAAAGAACTTCTTGACGATGGGCCTCTTCAGAAGCCAGTTAATCGCCTCAGTGTAAACCGGGATGGGAAAGAACCTCATCAGGGCGGCTTCGGAGAAATGGTAGCCGGGGGCTGGCTCGTCCGACGACGCGGAAACACCTGAGGCCGTCGAGTAACGTGGAAGCTTCACCCGCCTTTCGCGCGGGTCCCTGTAGGTGACGTTTGCCAAGTCCTGCACGGTCGCGTTCCCCTGCTGGAAGTCATGAATAGCGTGAGCCAGCTCGTTCAGGCCCTCGAACCTGGTCAGGAGGTCTGCCATCGTATCTTGGATTTTCTGCAACATGAGATACAAAACGTTAATGCTCGTGCTGGGATGACGCTCCCACTGCAGGTAACTCACCTTCAGCGTCGCGGATTGATCATCGGGGACCGACTCAGTTTCTGTCTGGGACATGGCATCTCTAGTCTCCTGGACGTATCGTTCGGTACGCTTGTCTTTCCCATCACTTGGGATGTCCTCGACGGGTATATCAGGTCTTTCCGAACCCGCTTTGTCAACCTCCGGTGGCTCCTTCGTCTTGTCTTCCTCCTCGTCGAGATGGCTTGACGGCTCGCGAATGACCCTGTCGCTGGCGTCGTCAGGGTCAGGCAACTCGACCTCTGGCTCTTGTTCGACCACCGTGACGCTTGGGCTGCGCTTGTCGCGAGTCTGTGAACAGTTGTAGAAATGGCACATTTAACAACGATATCACTACTGCCCAACGCAAGGTACATACCTGTTGGTCCTTCTTCTTATTGGTCGCCTTTCCCCCGGGCATGACCGACCGTTCGCTGTCTGTCTTTGGCTCGGTGAGCTTAGACATGGTTGAGGGCAGTGATTGATAGGACTTGCCACGTTTGGCCTGGCCCGATTTCCCGCCCTTCACGGCGATCACTTCATCGGCCAAGTCGTTGATGGGTCTACCCTCGGCGTCGACACTCTTCTCGGAAGGGGCGACTTCACCCTCCTCGTACAGCCTGAGCGGGATGTTCCGGATGCCGGGAATGAATCGAGGTCCAGTTTCCATGATAAGCTGGACGACTTCCTCTTCCTTCTCTTGCGAGGACATACCATCGAGGTGCGCGTTCAGACGGGCAACGAGGTCCTCGAGTTCCTCCAGTGGCATGCCTGAAGAAAAGCGAAATTGTGCACGTCAGATCGATCCCTACCATTTCAAAATTGGTATGGTCTTACCTTCTCTCACGATAGCGTACAGGTACACTCGCTGTGGTGGTTCTCCTGGCGTCAGCTGCAAGACCACAGGGCTCAATCGCCTCTCCTGTGTCAGCTGGGTCACTCTGTGCGATTTCAACAGGGATAGCACACCCTTGCGACGACGCTCATCGAGGAGGCTGTGGTGCTGGAATCTTCCTGACTTCGAGAAATACAGCACAAAATCAGAGTACTCTCTGACGTTGCCAATGTTTGGAATGTCTGAGTCGCTGCTAGAGTCTCTGGACGCCATCCTGGCACTGGCGTTTGGATCGATTCGCTGCACTGGACCACTTTAATTTCGAAAAATCTCCTTTCAAATTTCGTTTGAAAAATTCGATTTTTTCGAATTTCCAATTCTGCTGGGAGCGAGTCAAAACAAGCAAACGTTTTGGTTCAGTTTTTCGTTCGGTTTTCGTTCGGTCTTCGTTCGGTCTTCGTTCGGTTTTCGTTCGGTGTTCGTTCGGTTTTCGTTCGGTCGATGACTACCGTACCACGGGAAATGGAGAACTGAAAAAGGAAAAAGAATTTTCCACGTTAACTTCAATTTTGAACTATTCTAGGGGCCTAAAACATATATTCCTGGTAATGTTACTTAGCAGGAGTCATTCTTTAATAACTTATTGTAGTCTAGTGACAAGAACAGTTGACATATCGTTAGGTATTTAGCGACTCTTCAAAGTGTAATTGGTCGCATCGCAGTTCCTTTCTCGGACAGTTCACTTCATCTTCCAGTCGGCGTCGTACCCCTGGGGCAACATGTCGGCCATGATCTCGCGCAAAGTGTCGACGCTTCCCTCGCAGGTGTCCACGGCATGGATGGTCCCTTTGAACCTTGGGAAGATTCGCCACATCTCCTGAGCGCACCACTCCTGAGCTATCGGATCGCGAAGATCGTCCTTGTACAGCTCAAGCTGACGGTTCAACCTGGACGAGATAGCGTGGACGAGTACCATCTGGGCACCTACGCGAACCCGTGCGAACAGGTAAGCGATCAGGTAATCCTTGGTGTCGCGATACCTGACACCAATTGGCTTTACTGGGGTCCCAAATTCGTTCTTGCGGACACCTTTCTCGAGCTCGTAGTCAGTGAGCGGGTACCCGATCGCAATGTTGTCGAACGAGATGAGCTCGAAGCGAGACTTGAACGAGTTGTAGGAGCCATCCGGCATCTTGTAGCGCGGCGTGTAGACGATGACATGGCTGAACGTTTTCGACGCTGGCTTGGCAAGGATCACAACAGCCTTGCGAATTCCCTCTTGCAAGGTTGGCTTGTCTCCTTCCTTCTCAGGAGACTTTTCACGCTCTGGGACCTTCGCTTTCTTGGGTTTCACTTCCTGGGGAAGCACAACCACAGGCATCGATTGGCCACTGGTACAGGGCTCATCCTGTGTGATGCAATACATTGCTCAGCTCTGACCAAGTACTTCACGGTCACGTCGATCAAGGTCCTGCGATCTGTATCGAAGCACACTTCAACTTTTTGGAGAATGAAAAGCAGATTCGTTTTCCACGTTTTCGATTTGTTTTTGCGAGTCGATTTTTTCCGCCTTTGTTTGGGTCAGCTGTTGTTTCCTTGCAGCGCTATCCCAAACGAGAAGAACGAATTTGCCTCCTTCCTTTTACAGGTACTGCGCTACTTGGTAGGGTTAGGACTAACCGAACCGAAACCCACCCACGGCTCGGTCGACAGCCATAACAGTGACCGAACGAAGAAACCGAGCGATGGTTCGGTTTTTGGTAAGGGTCTGTTCGTAAACAAACAAACCTAACCAAAAAGTCCCTGTCAGATGAAAATCCAATTTCTCGAATTGTTCAATTTGTCAAGAAATCCAGCATTTCTCTGTGCCAACAACAGTGAAGATGCCATCCAGAAAACGCCTGTCGAAGGCCTACAGGAACTATGTCAGGGAGCGACGTTTCTGGAAGCGGCGACGTCGCTATGAGGCGCTCAAAGAAAGTGATGATGAAGACGCTAAGGAAGCTGCACCTACCCAAAGTAAGAGAACACTGTACACTCCTCGCGCCCACAAGGATAGCACGTCAGAGTCGGACGACCAAGTGCCTGACACACAGGATCTGTTGATGTACGCGGACAGCACACACAGTGATGAGCCGAAGAGCACAGATTCTGAACGTGTCCATTTGCCACCAGAAGTGCTGACACCTGCAGAACTGAAGGCACAGAAGGCCAAGCGTCCCAAACCAAGCAGCCAAGGTGATGGTGGGGGTGACCAAGAGCGTACCGCGGGCACTTCGTACAGGCGGGAGCAAGCAACAGTGAGTCTCACGCAAGACGAGTGGATAGAGCCAAGACCAAGCACTTCGGGTAAGTGTGTCAATGTAAAATGTTGATGAATCTGCAATGAGCCTATGTCTTTTTACTGTCAGGTTCTTTCATGGGAGGACTGCCCCGAAGCCCAGCGAAAAGTATTGCCCTGCAGGTCGACCAAGCGACAGAGAACATTAGCGGCAAGATGGACATGGACATCCCAGTGAGACTGAACCTTGGTTCGCAAGTAGCGGAGACCCAGGAGAACGACCAGGTGGATGCCATGACGCAACAGCTGAGTCAGGTACGCCTGACGATACAATTGCGTGTGAACTGTCGCTGCGCCAAAGAAAAGGGTCCAAAATTGTATGAATGCGATTGAGGCTCTGTTTGTAACTTGGTCATGATGTTGGTTAATAAATCACGATGATTTGGTTCCTTTCAGGACGACCTGAACGACAATGACAGTATCATTAGCGGTTGGTCTGACATGTCTCCAGCGGCAAGGTCTTTGCCCGGGTCCGAAGTGGAGGAGCATCCGGATGTAGATGATGTCGAATCTGTCGATGGGGTGGAAGCCCCTGTGCCAGACTATGCTAGGCCTATCCTGTTCCACATACTGTACGATGACCCAGCGAACAACGCGTTTGCCATTGAGTTTGTAAGGGACAACCAAATTGGAGATGTCTCAAGGCGCCACACTGTTAGGATGTGGAAGTTGTTTCTCAAGTACCACTGCCGGGGGACACCAATATCGTACGACACTGTGGAGCGACGTGTCTTTGAGAACCTGCCCAAGATACGCGTGTCATGGAAAGTCCAGAACTTGCAGACCAACAAGTTCTTCACAGGCACTGGAATCAGCTTCCCCGAGAAATCGTTCGGCGACCGTGACGTCTACGAAACGCTAATGGTTTGGGCTCGTGCAGATCTCCGGGACCTGATACGTTTGCACGCGGGGATGCATATGAACCTGTGCGACTTTGTTCATGAAGGCATCATCCACTATGAAGAGGTCGGGTTAACCTTGACGTTCGATGGAATACCTCTTTCCAACACGTCTCCAGACACGCTCAATGTCATGGCCTTGATGGTCAGAGGCTGCAGACGGGTCTATATTGCTGCGGCACGGGTAGCAAAACGAAGAGAGGCCAAGAACCCCAACGACTTTCTCGACACGTTCGTTGAGCAGGCAAATGAGTTAGGTGTCACTGTCGACTACTTTGTCGCGGACGCGCCGATGCGGGCTTTCCTCAAGTGTATCAAGGGACATGCCGGAAGGCACTCATGTGAGACTTGCGAGGCTCGCGGAGTATGTATCGCTAGAAGGATCACGTACCCGGCATGCATGGTGGAACAGCGGACGAGGACCATGCAGAGGTGGATTGAATGCGTGGCAGACTTGGAGGAGCAGAAAGCTGCCGGAAACACCAGGATAACAGATGTGAAAGGCGTGACGGGACGTAGCCCCCTGCTTAGCTTGAAGGACTTTGACATTGTTCGCAAGGCCCCGACAGACCCTATGCATCGTGATTGGCTCGGTCTGGCCAAGAGCACGTTGTGGCGACCAACAGTGGGGATCGGTAAATCTGGGGCCATCAGCAGCCGTGGACAACGTATCACCCAGCGAGTCTCGCAACACTACCGTTTCGTACGCCTGCCCAGTGAGTTTACCCACAAGTCCAGGCCAATTGAGTATCCTCATTTCAAGGCGCAAGAGTGGAAGAGCATGGTCGTCACTTCCTTCATGGTGATCTGTCAGGTGGTGACGGAAGAGGTTGGCCACAAGCTTGCCCACATCTGGTGTCTCTTCACCTTTTTGATCTTCCTGTACAACAGCCCGGAGTGGATCTTCAACCAGTTCCAGACCAAAGACCTGGAAGATTTGCAGCAGCAGTTCTACGATGAATTCGAAGAAGAGTTAGGTCAAGCTGCATGCTCCTACAACCTGCATGCATTCTATCACATGCCACTTTCGCGCAAGTGTGCCAGGTCTCACAACGTATCCACTGAGCCTTTCGAGTCCGCATATGGTGAAGTGCAGACGTCCTATAAGGCTGGGACACGCAACGTGGCCTTGCAAATTGTCCGCAACATGATGCTGAAGGCCATGAACCACACGCCCGAATACTGCAAGCATCGGCTGATTCTCCTGCCCGAGAACCAAACACGCAGCGATGACTCCATCGTGCTGGACGAGAGACTCACGTACTACAAGATCAAAGCGGTGAACGAGAACACAGTGACCGTGCAAGAGATGTTGACGTTACCGTGGTCCTGTCCAACAGACCCTACCCTTCCTTTCGCCCTCGTTGGTGTACAGAAGTTTGACAAGTACAACGACGTAACGAAACAGTTGCCAATCTCTCTTCTGAAGGGTAAAGGTGTCCACCTACGCAACGGACTCCTCGTGCCATTTTATTGGGATTTATTGTATAGCTAAATGACATTGCTGTGTGTACTTCAAGTGGTTCTCTGTCTTTATTCAGTTACCATCATGGCGAGAACAGAATCAGGCACTGACTGACATGTACTTGTTAAGTGTATTCATTGTTCGGTAACGCTAACTCGACTACTCCTTCTTCTGGCCTTTGTCTTCTTCCTCAGCCTTGAGTGGTTTGGCTAGGGGCTCGTCAGACTCCTGCTTCGAGTCCAGTTTACCACAGGTGCAAAGGCAACGGCAATTGCACTTGCAACAACCCAGACAGGTGGCCTCAGACAACTCGACCAAAGCTTGTGCCTTCTTCGCCTTCAGTTCCTGTTCGTACTTGACCAGGGCAGGATGCTTGATCTTGTTCTTGGGCGGGGTGACGCGAACCATGCTCTTCCAACGGGCACCATACTTGAACCTGTTCATTTGGTCGCGTGGAGTCGGGTTGGCCATGCGATGACGACGACGTTCATAGTAGTCCATCCTGTCCTCAAGAGGATACATCTCGCTGAAGCTTCGAGTGTCGACTACCCCAACATCGTGCCGCGCAAATGCTGAAATAAAATGACAACATCAGTTCCCTTCAGGCGAACACTACACTGTCCAATTCACTTACGATTGTTGGGTGGCTCATGAAGACCAGCCCACTTAGATCTCGCCTGCATGCGACGCTGCACTTGAGCCTTCAGCTTTGCCTTCCTAGCTTGTTCTTTAGCCACTGATTCAGCTTGGGCCTTGCTGGCAGCATCTCTTGCTTGACGTATAGCGGCCGCCTCGCGCATGGCTTTCTTGTTCTCCTCGTAATCACAGGCCCTGGTTAGAAGAATGGACTTCTTCTTGGCCCTCTGGCATGCCTCAATGACATCTCCATACTTGGACACCTCCTTCTTGGGGGTTACCTGGGTAGGTGCCTGTGTAGGTGCCTGTGTAGGCGCGTCGTACAAAGCCTGTGTGGTTGGCCCAGGACTCACTTTCTCCGGGTCAGACATCCTCAACACGCACAAATGCCACGCGAAAGACACAAAATCGAGAAAATGGCAGCTAAAGTTACGTTTTTCTTTGTTTTCAAAACAATTTCACAAGAGTAAACAAACCCTACCACAACCGAACCAACAACCGAACGAAAAATTGAAGGGGGAGGAGCTTAGCGAGAAAATTTGGATGCCTTCAATTTTTCGTTCGGTTTTTGGTTCGGTTTTCGTTCGGTTAGTCAATTTTGGTAGGGTAGTGAAAAATCGGTAAATTTTGGTTCACCTCCGGGCAGGGTAGATAGGACCCTCTATGGTTCGGTCACCAAAACCGTACCACGAACCCTACCATGGATACTCATTTTGGTTCGAGTTGCTACGCTGGGTGTGAATCAAAGTCAAAACGTCAAGGAGAAGCGTGCAACAATTGGCTCATCACGTTGATTTTTTTGGCACTTTCATTATAGCAGGAGTGCTAGGGACAGTAATGGGCCTCAATAATATCTTGAGTGGGGAAAACGACTTGTACCAGGCGAAGAATATTAAATTGCTAAAACAGATCCAGCCCAAGAATGAAGAACTTGACCGCAGACAAAACGAAATTGACAGCAGGCAAAAGATCATCAAGGAGCTCAGGGAGGAAATCATGATCAAGGACAAGGTGATTGACGTCCTGAGGGGCAAACCGGAAGTCCAGAAATCAGACAAAGACTTGGACGTGTAAATATGTGAATGCATTTCAAAGCTGATTACAAAATAAATCTGGAACTAACAAGGCCACATGCTCCTCTCTCGCAACATTTAGGGCTTGGTCCAACTTAGTCCATTGCCAAGCATTGTTGTCATTGTTAAAGTCCAGATTGAAGATGTCAGAAGAGTAGGCCTGATCGTCCCATCCTCCCACAATCATCAAAGATTTGCCATCAGGACTTGTGACAGCATCAGCATTGTCAATCCCTTTTGGCAAGTCTGGTCCATAAGTCCAACCTTGATTCAAGTCCAGATCCAGCATTTCAGTGGATCTCTGAGCTGTGCCATTGTTCCATCCGCCAGCGACAATGACCACCTGGCCTCCTCCAGGATTGCTGAGGACTCCACAAGAGTGGAGTCTCCTGGCAACCTTCAAGTCTGGACCCTGGACTATTCTTGCTGATGATCCTGTCAATGTTGGCAAGTCCATGAAGTAGGTGGATTTCAGGACTCTACCGTTCCAGCCTCCAATCATCATGGCGGTGGTTGTATTCAACTCGACCAAGCAATGGGAGTCCAGTGCCAATGGCAGATCTGGTCCAGGTTGCATTGTGAATGTGACTGAGTCATCGCTAATGGTGACAAGTTCGGTTTTCTTGGAATCTCTGGTGCCATTCCAACCACCTGTGATCCACATGGACTTGCCAATGTCAATGACAATGCTGGCAAGTGATGACCTCCTGACACTCATCCTCTTGTCGACCAAGATCCACCTGTTGGAGGACGCGTTTAGAAAGTAGCATTTGTCAGTTCTCTCTCCTGCAGTCAGGTCCAAGCCTCCACAAATCAATGGAACATGTTTTTGGCCATCATGGCTTAAGAGTCCAATGGTTGCAAACCTCAGTTCAATAGGAAAATCGGGTATAGAGTTGCTGCAGCTTCTAGTGGCATCATCAAGGGGGATGAGCTCACTCTTGAGAGAAACTTTCTTTGGGTTTCCTGTTGCGACCAGGAGAGTGTTCAAGCTGGACAATCCATCTAGGTGACAACCAACATATGGATCACCAGTAAAACCATCCAGACATTCACAGAGGACAGCCCGTCCTCTGGGGTGGCATTCAGCATTGGTCCCGCACTTCAAAAACTTGCACAGATCTCTGTTGGTTGGAGTTGAAGTTGTCACAGTTTCATCAATGTTGACTAAAATGTTTGTAATTTGGAATGCGATTAAGAACTTGAAAAATGTTTATGGATATTACAAGCTGTTGCTTCAAAGTTGGGATCACTTCTTTCACAGGAATCCAAGCAGTAGCCATAACTTCCTTGGACGTGCTCATGGTAGGGTGGTCCGCTTGTGTTTGTCGAACACCAAAATCTTGGTGGATCATTGTC
>JAAUYL010035300.1_pt1 | contig 15177 bp, 14 predicted proteins | sample 7278011 | NCBI WGS metagenome assembly JAAUYL01 (sample SAMN14350225, study PRJNA611818) | marine sediment metagenome | isolation source: surface marine sediment (1.8m) | place: French Polynesia: Moorea | collected 2018-08
GGAAATGCTGCTGGTGCTGGAAATCAACTGAGCCCTTTGCTCACCTCAGCAGACCAGGAGCTGGAGAAGGGCCACCACCATGTTACAAAAAAGGGGCAGGAGGAAGGAAAGGGAGAAAAAAACTGGAAAGACCAAGGTTATACAAACACAACACACAACTCCTGACACAGTAACTAAGTTGCAAGCGCAAGAAAACAAGGAAATGTTGAGAGGAGGACCCAGTTTTAGCTGCCCAAACATTGTAGAGGGGTGTACAGGAGTGTGTAGCTGCCAAAGACGGTTCTCGTTCAGAAAGCAAATCCTTTAAGCGGTTGCAATCTACTACTAGAGACATCTGTCTTAGTTTTGACCAACTTTATAGCCGTTGGTGTCGGTCTTTGGGGAGATCCCACCAGGTACTTTATGCTGATGGAATGTACGGACAGGGTGTCCCGTAAGTTGTGAGCCATCGAACGACCACTTTTCGAAACACCCTGTAGTGAGAAACTGGAAAAATGTTCGCACATAAGTAGTACATGTACGTGTAACGTAGAAGCTGCTAAGCTGTGAGATATAATGGTCAAGGTTGTTTACTTCTGCCAACCACTTGAGTAAGATGAGCTCCAAGGTAAATAGACCCTTTCCTTCTTCTGCTGAGACTGCAAAATCCGCCGCACAACCAACCTTTCCATTATAGCCACCTTGATTTTTGAGAGTGGATTAACATATTTTCATTTATTTTTTTCAGGTTCCTGAAACCATGGACAACCACTGACACATCCAACCTTCGCAAGAATAACAACAATAACAAAAGCAACCCCAAAAAAGTAAATGATGAATTGACAAATAACCAAGGAGTGACAGTGTAGTGCAGTGTGTCGAGCGTGGGTGTGCGCTGAGCTGAGCGCTATGCAGGTCAACGGCTGCTGCTGCTGCGTCTGGGCTCCGCGCGCGCCGCTAGCGCGCCGCCGGTCAAATCTGAGCGCGAGCGCACGCACTCAACGCACGTCAGCTGTTGTTAGCGCCGCTGCGACCCAGCACGCATGACCGCGCTGAATTTCGTCGGAGGCAGCAGCTCAGCTAAGAAGGATCAGGAGGCCACCACCAGCAACGACGGTACCAACAACAACAACAACAAACCTAACAACAAGAACAAGAAGAAAAGCAACAACAAGAACAACATGCCGCGCAAAAAGACCGCGGTGATGACCGATCAGGAGAGGGCGGAGTTGCCGTCCGCTCTCTTCCTGCTATCGGGTACCAACCCGTTTCGAAGGGCGGCAAAATGGCTCACAAGCTGGATTGTGTTCGAGTGGATAATCATTATAACAATCATAGGTAAAAACTAAAAATAGACAGACCATTGAAAGGGAAAAGTTTGGCTGTTTTTTCCCCGCCGCCGGGATGATGCTACAAATCTTTTGCCATAAAAGGCACGGCTGCTCTTTTTAGCTTTCACCCAGAAAAATAGGCAGGCCCGGGCGCCCCATAAAAAGTCGGAAATGGTATTGCTGGCAACAAAACTGAAAATGCTACCCCAGTAGGAAAACGGCTTTGACAAAACTGCAAATTCTGGGAAATTCGAAAGCAATATCATAGCATGTCATATATAGCTGAAGTTTGAAGGTACGATTATGTAGATGACTAGGGTCTTGAGAATCTCAAGATCAGCTTTTTCTAAGGAGACCCAAAATGATTTTGACCCGGAGCGGCGCGAGGACTTTTTTGTGCTGCACAAGCATTTTCCATGATTGGCCAGGACGGTCCTCATCATCTGTGAAACTTTTTGCCCAACAAAAAATCTTATTTTTGCACACGCCAAGGTTCCCCGCATGTCAAAAAATGATGCCTTCAGCTCCCTCGCGGTCTCATCAGTAATACAGAACACGGAAGAATAAATGTTGATATGTCAAAATGGGACGCTTAGCGCCGTTCTCCTACATAGAAGAATAGCATTGCTATTCTGAATTTCACGAGAAATCGTACTGCCAGATCTGAGGGAATTACGAATGACGAAGGAAAAGGAATTAAGTGTTAAATTCCGTGACTTTTTTTCCGTGAAAAAAGGCCCGGCTGCGAGGGAGAAAAATATCCTGATTTGAGGCTCGCGTGCACGAGCTGCTAGCTCTGTAACCTTTTGTAACCTTTAGGGCCAGCCAGATTTTCCCTGAAAGAAATGAAGAGAATGAAATTTTGTTTTGAATGCCAGCCAGGTCTGTTATGTAGATGATGACGTGTAAAGGGAGAATATTTCAGAGAAACTGCGCCAATCCGAAAAGTTTCTGAGCTCCTCTCTACGTTGGAGAGTGAAACCGTAAAAACTTTTGCTAGGCCTCCTTCTCCTTCTCCTAGTCTCCCTCTTTTATTTTGGGCCACAGCCGATGTCATCTATCTATTGTAAATGAATGAAAAAATAACATATTTTTAATTATCTATTTTCAGCCAACTGCGTTGTCATGGCCTTAGACGAGCATTTACCCAATGGAGATAAGACGATATTATCACAAGAACTGGTACGAAAAATCTGCCTACAATTTTTAAACGCATTTTGACTCAACAAAGGTGGATATATGTATTTTCACGAAAAAAAATATTTATTTGTTACATCCAAGGATGAAATTGGCTCCCGCTGTTTTTGCCCCTATCTTCTAATGGTTATAAGCAATGCTGCCGCCGCTGCGCGCGACCTTCTGCTTTTTTCTCCTTAATCTCTTTTCACAATGGACTGAGAATGTAACTGGGTGGAACATATCTTTTGCCTTGCAATAACTTATCCGACCCAAACGATTCCCAACCCTTGAAAATTTAGTGGCAAGAAAGCCAGAGCGTACGCGAGAGTTTCCCCGGGACCACTAGCTTGGAGGAGCTCATAATGCAATGCTCTTTGCTGTAATAATTAGGTTAGTTTTTCTTCACAGTAACTGTCTGTATTCTGCGAATGAAAACATCTTACAAGATCGTTAAATGAATAGATAAAATGCCAAGTTGTGACCTTTCTCGGTGTAGATTTTTACTGGGAAATGAAGTCCTCTCTTAAGAAAAGAGTGTTAATAAGTAATGGCTACAAAGAAAGACATTACATTGCATTGAGATGTCACGTAAAATAGTTCGACGAACATGACTTTTTCGATTCTCCAAGTAAAACACGAACGAAAATAATGCCCTCTTCTCTATCTTATCTTAAATTGAAAGCAATTAAATGCAGTATATGTTCTGTACTGCTCTTATTTTCCTCTACATAGACGTCGGTCTTGCGAATTAGTATGCGGCTCGGCCGCCTCGCAAAAGCGGGTCGCCGGCTAGGATCGAAAAAAAACTGCAATGCTTTCAGGACAGTCGACCATAAGCTGGTGGGGGCAGGCGCTTTTAGACCGACGAAATACATATTTGACCTACTTAGATGGATTTTGCTCCCCTCGAAAAATTGCACTTTTATCTCAAAACGTCAATCAAACTGACTTGGTCAAAAATATAATCTAAAATCTGATGGCCTTGGTTTGGCTATTATAAAATGTTTTCAAAACCTCATGAATCTGTTGGAATGACATGATGAATTTTTAAACACTTACTAGGTACCTCGTACTTTTTTGCTAGCTACATAACTTAGCCAGTATGTACCAGCAATTCTTTCACCAAGTAGACGATTCGTTACATGTGCTATCGATTTCCTATCCAAAAGTAGTAGCGAAAGAAAGATATGGAGTAGAAAGAGTGAGTTGAATAATAGCCAAATACCTTTAAGGAAAACTCCTTATATTTCATTTTGCCCGCGAGGCAACCACTTGTCAAAAGGAAGGCTTCGAATGCTTGAAACTTAAAAACTAAAATAAGATACAGTAAAACAACACAAAGCTTGATTTACCTAAGCAAACCTCTTCCCCTCGTATCCAGAGCAGAGAAGGAAAAAAGTTTACATAACAAAGCTAAAAGCGCAAGACCTTGACAACGTTATCATGGTTAATCCAAGACATTGATGGGAATGGTTCGGCAATGTCTTCAGGTACATGAGACCGGCCAGAAATGTAGGTCTTACGGGCTTACACACTCATTGTTGTACTGCATGTTCGTGTAGCATTGTGGATGTTTGCTCAACAATACGCCAGATGGAGAAAAGGCCGAGCCCGAGCTAGTATATAAAGTATATCCACCCCTGGTCAATATAGTACTAGTACGAGTTGTTTACATCTTTCGGGCCCTTTACTGTATTTATTGTTTTGCTCCCTCTGTGATTGCAGGAAGAACTGGAGCCTGTGTTCATGGGCATCTTCACGGTGGAAATGGTGGTGAAGATTCTCGCCGACGGCTTCGTCTTGCACAAGGGCAGCTACCTGAGAAACCCCTGGAACATCATGGACTTTATCGTCGTGGTTTCAGGGTAAAAAGCACTTTATCGCCCTCCATTCAGGGCAATTAACTAAATATGCTCTTCACTTCCAGGTTTTTACCATATCTCATACCCGAGCCCGAGGGCTTGGAAGAAGAGGAGAAAGGCGAATCTGGGCCGGATTTGTCAACCCTTCGAACTTTCAGGGTGCTGCGCCCCCTCAAGCTGGTCTCGGGCGTCCCCAGTAAGTATATTTATTTACCTTTTTACCCTCGGGCAGAAAAGGACCGAGCCATTTTTCACCTATTGAATACATTTCTTTCCAACATAAAAGTGGTATTACATAGCAGACCAAAACAAGATTCTTTTATTTGTGTGTTTACACTCCAACACCCACCCAGAATGGGATCCTCAATTTCTCAGAGGATATCATGATATATAGGCTACCATTATTATGGGTCATAATAGTCGGCCCTGAAAGGCATGCGTGTCTTGTCATGACGGCAACACCCTCACACATGTAACACATGTGGCCGGGCGGCCCGTTGTTTGCCAACAGACAAACAATAAAGAAACGAATCGCCTTAATAGTGCTGAGCGCGTGGTATTATGGTAACAGCTAACAAAAGCAATACAAGCAAGCCAGCAAAGAGAAAAGACTTGAGCCTTATGTTTTCGGTCTTGTAAACATCTTTGTTTACGTTTTACTCTTTACAGGTTTACAAGTGGTCATGTCGGCGATCGGCAAGGCCATCGGTCCGCTGGTCAATATCGCTCTGTTGTTACTGTTTGCCATCATCATTTTCGCCATCATCGGACTGGAGTTTTACGCCGGAGCCTTGAACAAAACATGTTACGACTTGTCAGATCTGAACAGGATCGTTCAGGAAAGCGAGGCAGGCTCCCCCTGCCACGAGGGCACCCATGAAAAGGCTCCCATTGGCAGCTATACGTGCAACGCCAACGACTCAATATGCATAGGTATGAGCAAGACTGTTCCCCTCCTTTGACTCTGGCTGGAAGCTAATTGATTAATTGCCATTAATTACAGAAAAATGGGAGGGTCCCAATAGTGGCATAACGTCTTTCGACAACATCGGGCTGGCCATGTTGACTGTGTTCCAATGCGTTACAATGGAGGGCTGGACGCCTATTCTATACTGGGTATGTTGCAACGCCGATACATATCACACATAACGTGTAATGCCGTTACAATTTTTCGTTACAGACCAACGATGCCTTAGGTAGTGTTTTCAACTGGGTCTTCTTCATTCCACTGATCGTCGTGGGCTCGTTCTTCATGCTCAACCTCGTTCTTGGCGTTCTCAGCGGGTAAGAAATTACTAACATAGAATGCATCCTGCGAATTCTTCTAGCGGTGAATAAAACCCGCGCACGCATAGGCATCAGTTTCAAATCAATCACCCCGGGCCTGTCTGTTGGGAATTCCAATTTAAAATTCGCTTTCCCTCAAATATCCTAGCTATCTGGGCCAACTTTACAGAAAATTGTGTAAAGTTTGAGATCGAAAATACCTTGCCTATCTATCTGTTCGCCTGCAAAAAGATGGATTGAGCAATAGCAAATCCCGAATCTTGGCCCAACTTTTTGTGTTGCTTTCTTCCCCACTCAGCTGAAGATTCCCGTCCTTGATACGTTGATAGTACACCGTTTGATTCTAGCCCCGGATTGTAGGTACATAAATAGTTATGTAGGTCAGCGAAGGCCCGAGATTCAGATTTGGGATTTGGCAATTTCTTATTCCATTTTCCTCCCTTTTTTCCCATTCTCTGCGATCTTTCGATTTGCTTCCACGTGAAATCGTTGGCCACCAGGCCAAAATGCCCAGAGGATTGTATGTATAACATCAGAATTGCTAAAGAAAAAGATGGAAAAGAATAGATTTTTTTGCCCGCACTTCGGTCTTTGAAGCGCTTGATTTCACAAGTTTTTTTCCTCCCATAACCACAACTCTGAAACAAATGAAATAGGGGATTTTTGGCTGGGACGCGGCAATCACTTCCTTTTCCTTCTTCCTCCTTCTTGACGTGATGAGATTCTAAATGACCTTTTTTCCGTCGGTCTTACTCAAAGGACCCCTATATAACTAGTATGTTGGCCGGCGGCGATCTTACTTAGGCGACCCCCATCATACGAGTATTACTACATAAAAAAGCTGGTCGACCTTATCTAAACGTCCCTCCCCCTCTATTTGATGTTGCACTTTATATCCAAGTCAATTACACTCCTTTTGGCGGCCTTAAATTGCGACCCCTTAGGCATTCGTTCGTGCTTGTGCTCGTGATGGGGGTCCCTCTGTAATACCGCCAAAAATCATGGTGGTTATTGAGTGCTATTCAGGGAATGCTCGACAATATGGGAGGGCTTTTTATGAATTGGTGGAAAATGTCAAAGCAATTTAGATTAATGAGGTTCAAAGTTTGTTCACAAACGCGCCGTGGTGGCAAGCATTCTTTCTCTCCCGTGTGCCCGCATTTTTGTTCTCTAATGGGACTACTATAGTTTCCCGGGCTTTTTTAATGTTTATTAAATGAATATTATTTTAATTAATTTACAGAGAATTCGCCAAGGAAAAGGAGCGAGTCGAGAGTCGGGCCGGTTTTATGCAGCTCAAGGAGCAGCAGAAGCTGGAGAAAGAACTCAACGGGTACGTAATGGCATAATTACCTTCCTTCTGTTCTTCCTAGACATTTGGCAATTAGGGGGCTAATTCATTTAATTTTTTGCAGCTACGTCGAGTGGATTTGTCGGGCAGAAGATCTCGTTTTAGCGGAGGAGCGAACAACGGAAGACGACCGAAAACTAATTATGGAGGCGCGGCAAAAAGCGGCCGAGAAGATGAAGAAATTGAGCAACACCGCAAAAACCGACAGTGTCGAGACCAATTCGATGGAGGAGGACGGTAAGCGATTGACATTGCCAACAACCTTAACATTGCCAAAATGGATTTGGAGGGGATTGGATTAGCATATGTAAACATGATTGTTAATTGCAGGGAGTTCCAAAGACCGAGACACGACAGAGTTTTGGCGCAATGAGAAGCGTTTCCGGTTCTTTATCAGGAGGATCTGCAAAACCTCAGCCTGGTTCTGGTTGGTCATTGTCCTTGTCTTCCTCAACACCTGCACGGTCGCCGTCGAGCACTACAACCAGCCCAATTGGCTCACGGACTTCCTATGTAATTAATGACACCCTTGATTACACTTAATTACATACTTACATGCATTATTTACATTACAGTCTACGTGGAGTTCATGTTTCTCGGGACGTTTGTCTTTGAGATGATGATAAGGATGTACGCTCTTGGACCAGTGACATTCTTCAACTCGTCGTTCAACCGATTCGACAGCATTGTGATCGCAGGCAGCCTTTTCGAAGTGTTCTGGGTGAATTTCCACGAGAGGGCGGGCAGTTTTGGCTTGTCTGCCCTTCGAGCCCTCAGATTATTGAGGGTGTTCAAAGTGACCAAGTAAGTGCATTTTTTGAACACTTCCGGTTGAATGTGATCACAAGTGATGACAGGATAGTAAATTGATCGGTCCATTGGACCATCCGTCTTGTAATTTGAGAGATCGGAGATCGCGTTCACAAACTTACTTCCATTCCTTCGACGTCTAATCTATTTCCCGTCTCGATGACAGTTCCTACAATGTTGGTATCAGGCGAAACCAAGCACCATAGTTTCAAACTTTTAATAGCCTTGTAGGCTTATATTTATCGGGGAGCTGGAATGGAATAGTTTCTCTCGTTTCTATTTTCACTTAACCAATTTGGATAGGCTTTCTATCCCGCGATCCCACCGCGGTAGTTTAGTTTTGGCTGGCAGTTTCATATCTGATTCAACTTTTCGCCACTAATTTTATCAGGCCATAAGGCCGAATGTTAGTTACCTTGATGGCAATCTTTCCCTTCATGGATTTGCTTCATAATGTTATCAAGCAGTCAATTGTGACGTTGTCATCTGAATGGGGATGAATTTACTTACCAAAAGTATAAGTAATTGTGGCATTGGACATTAAGGCTGGGGCATATCGCCAGCAATAACAATGACTTGTCAACCTTGAAAGTTTCGTGAACCATCAAAAATGTCGCCCTGGGGGGAAAAGTGGTCCAACTTGGCGATTGTATGCATAATAGCCACTTTATTTTTATCTCTTCCCTTTACTCTCTCTAAGAAAACCATGCAAGCAGCAAGTACCAAAGTGCTTCTAATCATGAATAGCAAAACTTGTAGCCACTTTTCCAAGAAAATAGTTTAAAGCTTTCTTATCTTACCTACTTTCAATGTACAATTTCTTTTCAGATACTGGTCCTCCCTGAGGAATCTTGTGATAGCTCTCATGAATGCCATATCCTCAATTTTGTCACTGCTGTTCCTGCTCTTCTTGTTCATCTTCATATTTGCTCTTCTGGGTAAGTCTTACACTACAACCTATCTAAACATAGATCTGGCACTATCAATGTGCAACCTCTTACAGGAATGCAACTCTTTGGTGGTACCTTCAACTTTGAGTCGGGGACGCCAACGTCAAACTTTAACTCCATCATTGCGGCCTTACTCACCGTGTTCCAGGTAAACTGTTAATTAATGACACATTACTGACTTTGCTGCAATCATAAGACTGCTGGTTACAAAAACATCAAAGTGGCAGAACAGACTTGTATGTATCCAGTATGTAGCATGGCTAGCAGCTTCATTCAGATTCAGTGCACTTCATGTCCCATAAGACTCGGGATGGAGACTATTGAATAATCCTTTCAGCAGGGTGCTATGTAGAAGGTTAGTACTTCAGTGTAACCTCAGATTTAGAATGGTAGGTAAGCACATTACCTCCACTATACTACGCTAGTATGTAAAACAGCTACTCTGTTATGCCTTACTCTCTAAAGCTGCCACTAAGGTATTTAGGGGTACATAACTGCAACCACATTCCAAGCTAACTTCAGTCCTTCTCGGGACACATGGCCAGATTAAAACACCTTACTCCTTCATATGCTATCCTTATCTAACAAAACAAACAAAAACATCAGCAGTGTGTATTTGTAGTCCACAGGATTTTGGCTTTAAACTGGCAGAAACTCTGCATGAGAGAGAGCCCTATATGTAGTTTAGCTACCTCGTAGAAAAGGGGGGAACCTAGAGTTGATGGCTGGAGTAAGATAGCAAACTTCGCCCCCTTGCTTTTCCTTCAGTTTCATGGTAGCTACAGATATATACCTTCCTACTTACTAATACTACATAAAGCCTGGCTAGCAAATAAATATGCCATAGAGAAAGAAGGTCGCCCTGTTGGAGGCTCGGTTAGACATGTCCTTGCTCGGTTTAAAGCTGCAACTTTACCAGGAGTATCTAAGTTAGTCCTATGTTATGTCTGGATGTGGATAGATAGGTAGATACCCAGCTACACTATTATTTGCGAAGGAAGGGAAACGTCTGAATTATTTAGCAAAATACAGAGGAAGCAGGACCACGCCAAGAGGAAAAGTAAAGAAAATAAATACGACTCTTTTACTTTCAGATTTTGACAGGAGAGGATTGGAATCAAGTCATGTACACAGCGATTAATGCCAAGGGGGGTCGAGAGAATGGCGGCATGGTCTACTCTCTTTACTTCGTGATGTTAACCTTGTGCGGAGATTACACACTGCTCAACGTATTCTTGGCCATTGCCTGTGATTCTTTGGATCAAGCTGCAGCCTTGACGGAGGCTGAAGAAGCTGAAAAAGAGGTGGGCATATAGGTAATTACAATATTGGGTAATGATGTAATTAATTACCTTAATTACAGAGACAACGAGAAGCCGCAGAACTGGCCCTCAACGGTGGGGACGCACAGCAAGTGGAGAAGGAGGAAGAGGAAGAGCTGTAAGTTTTGATTAGGCCTATAAACTTCTAAATAGCCAATGGCAAGGCAAATGTCACTCACAAAACTTTGAGCAGCAATGGTTTATTCATAGTACATGCCTGCATATTTAGTGCCCAGATCTCTCTTTTCCTTCCGTATGAAGGATGATGCTTGGTTTATTTACTACCATGGAAACCTAGATACATAGTAAGTAAGTATCTAGAGGAGGAACTTTCAGTGTGCGCGTAACATATGGTCTGTATGTATTTATGTTAGGAGATAAGTTTGTCACAGTTCTCCTAATGCCTTGTCAATCTGAGTTTGGTCCATGCTAAGCCTCATGCTGTCTCCTTAGTGATGTGTACTTTGCTAGCTCTGCCTCTCTCATACTACAAGTATCAAATGCGATCCATCATCAGTTTGAAAACCAACCATATAGATATGCACAAACAGTCACACACATGTCTAGATCTATCCATGTATGATGATAAAGAGGGGGTGTTAATGTGTGCAATGTGTGACCATCATAATATCTGGTACTAGGAGATGATACTAAAGTGCAGAGATGGCAATAATGAGAAACAGCACAGCTGGAGAGCATTTTGCAGCGCATTTATTAAAGCAACACAGACTCCATCCACTAGAGGGAGAAGAGAGCCCAGAGGACATGAATGTTTGTTTCATGAGAACGGAACGCAAACGAGGCTTTTGAGGTCAAATGGACTCTTAGGGAAACTTTTCTGAACTTAGCAAGAGCAGGATTAATAATGGCTTTGAGAGAGACAGACAAACAAAACAAGTGCATTACTTTGCTAAATACTTATTTACCCACATGCTATGGCTTCAAAACAAAGCACTCTTCTCAAGATATGCGGGGAAAGCCGAGCAGGAGCTGGATAGAGAATGAGAGTACTTAGCCGAGGTTAAGAATGCCACTTAGCAACCTCATTATGAATGTAGAGGCTGTGTGCCAAAATTAAATTGTTGAGATGACTATTGGACGTTTGTGAAAAATTGATCTGTGATCATGATCAGCTGTGATCTTTTTCAGAGATCCACTGGCGGCCGCTCAATTGGCATTTGAGAGGGCAGCAGAGGCTGCTGCAAGAGCGGCTGAACAGGGTGAAGTCGATGAGGAAGAGGACAAGGGCGATAAACCAATCTTGCCTTACTCGTCATTCTTCATCCTATCCTCCACAAATCCGTAAGTGATCTCAATCTAGATCCAGATCAATTCGTTTCTAACTAACGAAGATCTTCTTTTTCAGACTAAGGCGTTTCATCCATTGGATTGTCACCAAGAAGCTGTTCGACATGTTCATCATGTTTGTGATCGTCCTGAGCTCGATCGCTCTGGCATCCGAGGATCCGGTCGATGAGAAGTCAGAGCGAAATGTGATCCTCGGGGTGGCGGATTACTTCTTCACCGCCATCTTCACAATGGAGTGCACATTAAAGGTGAGATCACTGATCACACCTTGATCCTCTCTTTAAATGATCCAATTGTGCACATTTCAGATGATCGATCTGGGTTTTGTCCTCCACCCTGGTGCCTATTTGAGGGACTTCTGGAACTTCATGGACATCACTGTCGTGAGCTGTGCCCTCATCTCTTTCTATCACACACTGGCGTAAGTATCCTTGATTGACATTGATGCCAAACCGGAATTGATGTGACCAATGCAATGTCATTCTGCAGAGGTACTCCAACTGGCCAAAAGCTCAAATCCCTGAAGCTGTTGAGAGTGCTGCGACCACTGAAGACAATCAACCGTGTTCCCAAGCTCAAGGCTGTTTTCGACTGCGTCGTGATCTCACTCAAGAACGTACTCAACATCCTCATCGTTTACATTCTGTTCCAGGTATTCATAATCTTTATGGTCTCGCCAATGTCAATGACATTCAAATTGTGATTGCAGTTCATTTTCGCTGTTGTCGGCGTCCAACTGTTCAATGGAAAGTTCTTCTACTGTACCGACGAGAGCAAGCACAATGCTGAAGAGTGCCAGTAAGTAGATTGACACAATGTTTATGTATTTTGATAGATCCTTAATGTCCAATGTCATTGCAGAGGTTATTTCTTTATCCATGATTCGAACAATGCCCATCCACCCGAAGTTGTAGACAGGGTGTGGGAGCGGAAACCCTTCCACTACGACAATGTGTTCATGGCAATGTTGACACTGTTTGCGGTCCAAACATCAGAGGGTTGGGTTGCGTAAGTTCTGTTCATATATGGTTCACATGAACACTTGTTTGTTCATGTGCTTCAATGTGTTCATGCACTCACTTTCGGTTTCCAGGATCCTGCAAGACTCCATGGCTTCCACATACGAGGACGAGGGCCCGAAGCCCTGGTTCCGGGTCGAAATGTCCATCTTTTACATCGTGTTCTTCGTCGTCTTCCCGTTCTTCTTTGTGAACATCTTCGTCGCCTTGATCATTGTCACGTTCAACGAATTGGGCGAGGCTGAGCTCCAGGATGACATGGACAAGAACCAAAAGTCCTGCATCGACTTTGCCATCCAGGTATGTTCCAACAATAGGTCCCTGATCCAGATCCAAGGGAATCAAAGTTAAACTGTTCCAGGCAAAACCGTTGGAGCTGTACGTTCCGGAGGAACAAAGTGGAATCCGTTACCACATATGGAGGCTGGTCACTTCGGCTCCATTTGAAAATTTCATCATGCTGCTCATTGTCTGCAACACGATATTGCTCATGCTAAAGGTGAACCAATTCAAGACACCTTCACAGAGTTTGGATGTAGAGATTTGTTTGTTTTTTAGTTCCATGGTGCCCCCTGGTATTTCACCGAGATACTGAGCTATTTCAACTGGGTATTTACGTTATTGTTCACAGTGGAGGCCGCCTTCAAGCTACTGTCATTTGGTCCCAAGGTGAGTTGAAATAATCAAGAGAGTCAAGTTTCAAACGCATTTTCTCTATATATTCATCTATGCACACCACTTTTTCTGCCCGAGTGTTTTATCATCATCTTTTTCAAGTCTACCAACATACTTTAAATCAGTAGTTGATCTCTGCTATCTTAGGAGAGTGACAACAATTCTATAATTTCTCTTTATACAACATCACATATATTATTGCAAATACTTAAGATATGCGCTAACAATCTATTGACCATGCTGACCACCGTCAATCATTTCTTGCTTAATTATTTTGACTACTCTCACTCACTTCACCAAGATGATTTCAAACTGGATTGCTCTATAATGTTACTTATAGATGATCCACAGGTGGATTGGAAAACAAAGACCAGGGTAAAATTGTAAAACAGTCAATCCAGACCAATATATATGCTACATACTTAGAGGGCAGTCATATTCTTAACTAACTTTCACATTCAATATGTATTTGATTTGCTTAGACGCAGCTACTACTTGCTATTTCTACCAAATATCTTGTAACATCTATACCCATCACACTGTCGTTTTCAACGTAGTGAGGCCCAAAGATTATTATGTTCACCCATCAAAGTCATTGTGCTGAATGTCCCAGGTATTTCCAGATCCGATCTTGGACTGGGGATAGATTGTTGGACAATCAGGTGTCTCAAAATTGTCAGAATTAGAATATTCGAACTGTTTTTTCTGAAAGAAGGCTAAAAATAAGTGTACGATTTTTGTCTACCTCTAGAAGCACTACAACAATCGCCTCCATCAAACACACACAAAAACATTAATAAATGATCAAAACATACATTTATGCATGCTGTAACAACATTTATAAAACACAAAAAATCAAATCAGATAAACAACCACGTGAACCAGAAAGAAACTCATAACACGACTCAGATTGCATGTTACACATTGCTGAATTTTAACATTTCTCAATGAATCTCTAGCTCAAATCCGGAATGAAGAAGATTTTTGTCAGTCAATGACTTAGGAATAGAACAATCATTAACAATTAGTTTTATGGAAATTTTGAAGAGCAATGGTAATCTGCAAAAAAGAGACACAATAATCCACAGAAATACCAACACCAATTTGAAACACAATTCAGCCACTAATAGAATCTATTCCCAATATCCCAACCAAAGTGATATGTCCGTTTCTTTTTCATTGTTGGAAATTCATGTAACTAACAAGCATATTTATCATGTACTTATGATGGTGTATCTATCTTCGACTCTATTACTTAGCCAAATGTCTCTTTACATAGTGTCATTAGCTAATAACAATTTGTTATCTGTATGAATTGAGAGGAGACATGATGATCTAATGCCTTGTCATTGTACTTTCCAGAACTACTTCAAAGACTCTTGGAACACGTTTGATTTCATCACTGTCGTGGGCAGTATTATCGACGCCACAAAGATGGTTTCAGTGGGCTTCCTAAAACTCTTCAGGGCTGCCAGGTTGATCAAGCTTCTAAGAAGATCTGTCAGTGTCCGGATTCTGTTGTACACCTTTGTGCAATCCTTCAAAGCGCTGCCTTATGTCTGCATGCTGATGGGGATGCTCTTCTTCATCTATGCAATTGTTGGCATGCAACTCTTTGGATCACTGATCATGGACCCGTCAACGTCCATCGAGAGGCACAACAACTTCAGGCACATCTTCCAGTCCTTGATGCTTCTGTTCAGGTATTTAATGTCACTATTTGGATTAATCACTGAAGGAAGCTAACGGTATCAATGTCAATGTCATAGATGTGCCACGGGAGAGGCCTGGCCGGACATCATGCTGGATGCCACCGCTGACAGACCATGTGATCCAATGTCAATAGAACACAATGAGACGACGGGCGAACCTCTCAATCCGAACCAGACTTGTGGATCGATCATGACATACCTCTACTTTGTCTCCTTCATTTTCCTCTGCTCCTTTATCATGCTCAACCTGTTCGTGGCTGTCATCATGGACAACTTTGATTACCTAACCAGAGACTCTTCCATTCTGGGCTCTCACCATCTGGGAGAATTCAGTACCTGCTGGTCGGACTACGATCCCAGTGGAGTGTAAGTTCAGGCCGATGTTAATCCAC
>JAAUYL010029138.1_pt1 | contig 15175 bp, 13 predicted proteins | sample 7278011 | NCBI WGS metagenome assembly JAAUYL01 (sample SAMN14350225, study PRJNA611818) | marine sediment metagenome | isolation source: surface marine sediment (1.8m) | place: French Polynesia: Moorea | collected 2018-08
CGGTGCATCAGGTACAAGTACTGCTTCGTGGCTTGACTGACCGGCCTCGGCTCAAAGTCCCAGTTGTGGATGATCCTGGCCGGGGTCGGCGACATGGCGTTCCAATGGCATCCAGGACAGAATGAGAGTCCTGAGAAAAGAAATTTTGAAATTGGTCATGTTTTCTCTTGTACGCAAAGTCGTTGTACCTGTGTAATCACAGAGCCGAGGTTGGCGTTTGATATCCGTTCGGGAAAACTTTATGTCACATTCGCAGCATCGGTATTTCAATGCCGGCAAAGCTCTTTCGGGACAAATGTCCATGATGAAGTCGGGCTGCGTCCTGGCCTTGATCGCGACGCACGTGCGCATGATGTTGTCCATGCAGGTGGCGTGGACGGAGAACCCACAGTCGGAGCAGAACTGCGAGCTCTGGAGCTGGACCCAGATCGCGTTGCCACACTGCTGACAATAAACTCCTCGGAAGTCGCTAACGCCGGGGACCGTCAGGTTGTTGCGGAACGAGACGAAGGTGTGGCCACGAGTCTCGAACGAGTTTGCCGATATCTCGGTCTTCTCCTTGAGGTCCTCTTGGCGGATCTGGAGCTGGATCAACCGGTTTACCATGGCCTTGCGACTGGGCGTGTTCTCGGTCGTTTCCAAGATGTTCCGCTTGCAAGTTGAGATGGCCTCGGCGACGTCCTCGAGCGTGTTGAGCGAGGCCGTGGCAAAGTATTCCGCGTCGGCGCTGCTCAAGCTGGCAAAGTCCTCGTCGTCCGACTCGCTTTGACCTGGATCAGAATCAGAATGATATTCCAGGAGCTCGATCGCCAACGATGGCCTGCTCCTTGTGGTATTTTGGGTGCGATTAGAAATGAAACTCAATAAAAGTTGAACGAGAGACATTTTTCAAAGGATTACATGTAGAGGGTTTGCAGTTGGCAACGATTAAACTAAACTAGTTTCGATTTCGAAAACTATTATTTATCAATCATCGATTCGATTGCAAGATGATATTAAAATAAACAACGATCGAAATCAAAATATTTAATACGCACCTTGATCCGGTGGACCTGACCAGTTGCCTGGCGGGTATTCTTCTTGGTGTTGGGAGAACATTGTAAGTACTGGCGAAATTAATGGGCTTGGGGATCGAACTGGTCCATGGTCTTGACGACAAGGTTAAGGAGGTCGAAGAACGTGTTGACGCTGACGCGGAGAGTCCTGGCCTCGATGCAGCTAAATCGGACTTTCAAAACATTCCCGTCCACGGAGAGCTCTTTCGTCATGCCCGACCTCTTGGGCTCGGGGTCGACGCGCAGCGAGTTCCAGGCAATCTCGGCGTGTTTCTCAGAATTAAAAGGCACTTCTAGATTCAGTTCCATTGTTCTCTTTCTCTTTCTCTTTGCTGTTCAAATTCTTGTGGATTTTGGTGGCCTCGGCGTGTTTCTCGGCGACCTTGTTGAAATCTTCCAACAGCTCTTCCTTGGACTGGAGGAGATCGTCAATCTTGGACGTGAGTTTCGCGCTTAGCGTTTGCAGTTTCTCCACGTTCTGGTTGTACTGAATGACCTGTAATAAATAGAAAAATGATGACATTAGAAATTAATTACCGTAACAAAAATACATAATGTAGTATTCAAAACATTTTAGATTGTTAGTTGTAAGTTATTTATTTAACTTTGTGGTATTTTACATACAGCTCGTTGTTTGTTGGTTGTTATTGCTCTCATGTCTCTTTCTGTATGAATATGTAGAAATGTAGATATAAGTTTTCTTGATTATCAATTATCTATTGTTTGGTATCTTCTGTGTTTCGTCACAACGAAGATGTCAGTGCCATGGCTAAAATGCCTAGAATAATGCCAGCGATAAGTCGAACACAGTCCTCAATTCGGTTAGACTCCATAAGCTCGGGAAGGACAGAGACAAGGGAGATGTGAAGGAATCCTCCAGAGGTGAAGGGCACGACAAAGAACGTCACAGAGTTCACGGGGAGAATGGTGTCCAAGGCCAAGGCCATAATTGCACCGGCTATGCCCACGAAGGCCGTCGACAACTGGGCCTTCGCGGCCTCGTACCGTGTGAAGCCAGACTTCATCAGAATGGCAAAGTCGCCAACTTCATGGGGGATTTCGTGGATGAGGATGCACAAGGTGGTCATGAACCCAACCTTGACGCTCACAAGAAAAGAACCGCCGACAGCGAGGCCGTGGCAAAAGTTGTCGACGCAATTGGCGGCGAGGTTAATGTAGCCGCTGGCGCTGATGTGGCTCTCTGAGGTCTCCAAATATCCACCCACGATCTTCTCGGCAATCATGAAGGCAAAAAGACCGTAAAGGACAAGTAAACCGATGGCCTCAAAATCTTGATGAGAATTGGCGGTAGCGTAGGCTTCAGGCAACAGGTGAAGAAAGACATCGCCGAGAAGGCTGCCGACAGCAAAGGCAAGCATCCACTTGAGAACTCTGCTCTGATCTTGACCACTTGGATCTTGCTTCTTCTTCTCCATTTTGTTATTGTTGTTGTTTTCACTGGAATTTTTGGCCTGGACTTGACGTTGTTGCTGGTTTGGCAAGAATAAAATGGGGACAAGACCGCTAAGGCCAACCAGGGCCGAGCACAAGGCTGCGCAGAGCCAATTGTGATTGGCGGCCTGACTCGAGCTCAACTTGTTCGACATGTAACCGATCCATTGCAAAGTCGTTTCAGCAGACGTGTTCATAGTAGTCGGGGTAATTTTTTAACATGAAACTCGAGACGTGGACGACTTGCAGTACCTTTTCGTATAAGCCGTCGCTCTCCCGAGAGTCGTCGTTGTTGCCCGATTCTTCAGAGCTCTCGCCGTTATCTTTTGACTCGATGACCTCTTTCTTGGCCTGGAGATAGGGAATGATAACATATGAGATTGATTGCGAAACGTCAAAACTGTGTAGCTTTTTTGACTATTACCTCGAATCGCTTGGCAAGCTTGAAATCCCTCGAGATCAGGGACAAGTCTTGATTGCTCAAGCTGGACACGTCGACCGTGAACACGACGTCGTCGGGGCCGGCGTTGTTCAAGTCCTCGAGGATTGCTTCGGCACTCGGCGGCTCGGGAAGTTGGTCAAGCGGCGAAGACTTGCGAAGGCCGAACATTTCTGATCGTCATTTTAGCTGTGGAGAAGTATGTAGCTGGCGTTTTAGTCAAATCTGTTTGCCATCAGAGTAGTCCCAATAATTCTTTGCTAACGCTATGTTGTACAAGCAAGTTTTTTGCAGAGTCTATGCCTGTGTGGGAGAGGTTGATCACAGCACAGCTAACTAATGCGCTGGCCGAACTTTATGAAGCTAACGAAGAAGAGTTCAGCACATGTGACACGCAAGTTTTGACGGAGCAGATCTTCTGCCTCTTGGTCGTTTTACGAGCTACAATATACTGATGCCAAAATCATGCTTATTTTTCGCACACTTATTGTTATTTTAGGAATTCTGATTTCTGAATGGATTTCTTTTGGTTGCGAAGTCAAATTTTTCCTATTTCAGACTTTTTGCGTTGAATTCAAAATGTCAAGAGCGAGGGTCTTATCTTACTTTAAAATTCAGGTTGGCCTAAGAAAATCGATGTCCTCGTGTCACACGGCAATTGCACTATGGTCACCCACTGAAGCAAGCACTAATTACAAAGGCCAACCAAAGCCAAAGGCCAACCATCAAAGACCACGGTTACAAACACTAACAGTGAAACAAGTGTGATTTAGATTTTGTGAAATAAACAAGTCACACAGAGTGTTTCGATACCTATTGCTGGAACTCGCCATTTTCTACTTAAAATAGAGCTGAAAAAGCCAAAACGTGACTTTTAAAAGCCTAACCTAGCAACACTATCACAAATGCCAATGATCGAAAGAAAGTCATCAAAAATGTTAAAGGAAACTTGTACCTCAATTCAAAAATTATAGAAGTCATTTTTCAATAAAATTAACAGTTTTGCACTAAAACTGTATTTTTAGAAGTTTGAAGGATTTCAACTGTAATTTGAATCTGAAATATGCATTTTTGGCTTAAGCTAGAAATGAGATTGCCCGACATCTTTTAGAGCGCTGTTGTTTTTGTAAAATTCTTTGTTTACTTCCTTTTCCTGCAAGACTCCGCTCTGACAAGGTAAGAAAATGGCTATTTTTACACGATTTTTTCCTTCTGGACCTTAAGGCGTTGATCATTCTCCTCGCAGAATGACCAAGCCGCAACGCCAAGTGTCTTCAAAATTTACAAAAGTGCTTTTGTTTACCATGTACCCCACCCAACCCCCGTGAATTTGCCAGGTCCCAATCTCAGACCTTTTCTCTCGAATTACAGAGAATAACTCTGAGTAACGGTTGACCAAACTAGACAACTACAGTCGACAACAGCAAAATGGCTCCCAAAGCTGCCGCCGCCAAGAAGCCCACTCCCAAGAATGCCAAGAAGAAGCCCGGAAAGCAGTCTCTTCGCGGCAAGGGCAACATCACCATCGGCACCGGCAAGGCCAAGAAGTCCGCTCTGAAGTTCGCCATCGACTGCAGCCACCCCGTCGAGGACGGCATCATGAACTGCGGCGACTTCGAACAGTACTTGAAGGAGCGTATCAAGGTGTGTGCAGAATTCTACATGGCGTCTCGTCAGACTTAAAGAAACTAATTTATTCGTTTCTCTTCAGGTTGGAGGCAAGACCGGCAACTTCGGCAAGGAGGTTAACTTGGTCCGCGAGAAGAACAAGGTCGTCCTGACGTCCGTTGTTCCCTTCAGCAAGCGGTACCTCAAGTACTTGACCAAGAAGTACCTGAAGAAGAACAACCTCAGGGATTGGCTCCGTGTCGTGGCCTCGGCCAAGGACGCCTACGAGCTTCGTTACTTCCAGATCAACAATGACGAGGAGGAGGACGAAGAGGAGAACGAGTAATGCCGTGTCAATTTGTGATTACATATTGAGTTTAATAAAATGCACACTGCTCTCGTGAAAGCAAAAAAAACTTGCTTGCAGAGTTATTATTGGAAGATATATAGCGTTTATTTCTTATAATCTCAATAGCTTATACAATGTTCCAACCTGTGGGCGGTTACTCGCGCGAATGTAACGCTCTCAGGCTGGCCTCATGTAACACTGCCAATGCCTTTACAAAGTAAGTATCGGTTTTCTTCGCTAGGTAACTACTAAATACAATGCTTGTTTCGTTTCTATTATCATCTAATACATAGTTTCTTAAATGTAATGCGCGTGAAAAAATATGGGGGTTGTGATGGGGAGGCGGAGGATATTCGTATACATTATAGAAGAGATAGATAAAGATCGAGGGAGAGTTCGACTCAAAATTCTTCTTTGACGATCGAGCGGACCAGGTTCGAGTCAAAAGAAGTTGCTGTTGACACTCGTCCCGCTGATGGGATTCACAAATTGTTCGTTTGTTGCTGTTGTTTTCGTCCACTTATTTTGTTTTTTGGTATTTCGTTTTCATAGTCATTCATTCTTCAGTACTTCCACGTGTTGCTGTTGAGGCCGCTTCCCCTGTAACTTGCAATAGCTCAATTCGGGTGGCCAACGTCGTTGACACCCGCGGGGGCTGGAGGCCCCTCAAGCCTGGGCCCGGCCTGGGCCTGGACCATGCAGGATCTCGCGACCGACTCGAAAAGCTTCTGGATTTCGGGTGCGCACTGGACGAACTCGTGGCTCCAGAACTTGTAACTTGGGTTCTTGATCAACTCTATGAAGGTGATCAAGAGTCCTGAAAAACGAAAGCAAAAGGTTATACAAATATTTTCAAAAGAAAGATTATGTCTGCTTCTTGCCCCAAGGATGAGGTCTGTTGACAATTAGCCTCTCGAGGAGGACGCGAGTGATCTGCTCCTGGATGGACTCCTGGTTGGCTTCGGCAAACAGGTAAAGCAGGGTGCAGGAGAAGTAGTGCGTGTGGCTGTTGGGGTATCGCAGCTGGTTCGCGATGCAGTTAAGGAACAAGTAACGGCCCTCAGTGTCCATGTCGACGGCGAGGTTCTGGAAAATGTCCATGTGGGAGGAGTGCGCGATCGTCGACATGTTGGGCTGCAGCCCCTTGGTACGGATGTACTGGATGGCCGAGGTGCCGACGTACATGACCAGCGCGTTGATCAACTGAATGTTGTAGCGATTTCCTGTAAATGTAAAAACAATATTAAATACTTTTAAAAAATATGCAAAACCACTTAAGCTATGTATAACTTACCTGGAGAGTCTCCCGTGGAAACCTGGAGGTTGCTGCGCACCTCCGATAAAAAGTCGACCGGCGAACGGTTCTTCAGGTAGCTGTCCAAGTCTTTCTTGAAGTTGGGGGCCAAGACGGCGGCGTAGTTGGCAACTGTCCTGGGGGCGATCGCGATCTCCGGGAGCAGCTCCACTTTCAGGTTGGGAGTGAACGGGTCGGGGAGCCTCATGTTTCTCGGGAAGGCAGACAAGATTAGGTTCCTCATCTGGAATAGAAAGCAATTTGCAATGAATGGCTTGAAAATTCCCAAGATATACTTTTCGTACCTGAATGCAATTGGGCGGGATGACGTCGCAGAAGTTGTAGTGGTAGTCGCACAAAAACTCCGGGAAGTCGTGCAACAGGACGAGGAGGACGCGCAGGGTCCCGCGGTAGAGCCTGTGCACGGGCTTGGCGAGCTCGGCGTTCCTCAAGAAGGGGCTCAAGAACTTGAACAGGTCGACGAGGAGCTGGGCATACATTGGCCAACCCTTCTGGTTCTGAGTCTGGGCCAGGATCTTTCCCAGGAAAACTCGGTGCGAGACGATCTCGAGCCAGGCGAATGCGAAGCCCGGCGCCTTGGAGGGCCTGAGTATGTGCAACATGTTGCAGTAGGCCGTCAGGACCTGGAAGTTGATGTTCTCCAGGATGACGTCGGGCGAGTTGAGCTCCAAGAAGAGCATGATGAAGATGCGGTGGTAGGGGACCTGCTGGAAATTGGTCGTGCGCACGTCGTGGTCGATGAGCAGAACGCCGGCGACGATGCCCAAGACCTTGTTCAACAGATTGACCTTGGTGACGGTGTTCTGCGTCTCTCCCGAATGCTTCACGAGCAGCGTGATCAGTCGAACGTAAGCGTCCAGGGTGTGGAAGCACTTCGCCCGCACGAGGGTCGGGCTGTTGTTGGGCTCCCCAAGGGCTCGGTAGCAGAGGTCGACGCACATCTGGGTTGACATGCGGAAGAACCTCGTGATCAGGTCGTCTGTCTTGAGGATGCCGTGCTGGTTCATCAGCTGGACGAAGATGACGAAGGCCTGGCGCGAGTCCTTGCCGGCCTCGCGGCTGTGGTAGGCATTCACCCACTCACGGAGCAGGTACTCGGTCTTCTCCAAGAGGCCGGGCGGGTCCTCGAACTCTTTGGCCTGGGCGATCCCGGAGTGAAGTTGCGCTGTAGGGCCCGATCGAGCCAGGTTCTGCTCCAGCCTTTCCGAGGACATCTTGATCATGTCCATAAGGTGGATGAGGCCGTCGGGCGGACGCTGGTTCTGAGCTGCAACCTTTTGCAGGGCCTCGATCGTGCCAAATAGATCGCTCTCTATGATTTGCGCATTGCTGCGATCATCGATAAGATACATCCTGAAAGCAAGTAAAAGAAAAATATTTATTTCGAAAATCAAAGAATTTAGTTTTGACTTTACTTACCTGCAGAGATGCATGGCAAAGACCGTAGCTCTCGGGTTGTCATTGATCGAGATGACGGAAGCAAGGTGCTTGTCAAATTCAAAAAGCCTAACGAGGCCAGATCTGATCAGGCAGTCGACGGCGTCGGGGTTGTGCTTGATGTCGTCGTGGGCCTCGATGAGGGCGGTGGTGACGCGGCCCATGACCCAGTTGGTGCCATAGGCCCGCTCGTCGGACAGCGCGCGCAAGACCAACAAGTTGGCATCCCTGTATCGTGCGAGAGACTCGGTTTCCACTGGCTGTTGCATCTGCGAGGTCAGTCCCTCGAGGAGAGCCTCGACCGCCTTGCGAATCAGGAGGTCGACGGGACTGGGGTCCTTGGTGCTCCTGGCCAAGGAGAGTCCTTCCACGAGGGCGTGAAGGTAGTTCATGTGGGGGCTGGCTGGCAAGGAGGTGCAGTTGGATACGAACGGCTCGACCTTAGAGAGAACCTCCTCAAGGATTTGGACACACTCCTCGCTCGTCGTCGGCTGGACGGCGACGGCGGTCCCGGCGGCGCCCTGGCGGCCGTGCTGGGACCCTGCGCCGCTGACGCTTCCGGCTGCCGAGCTGCTGGAGGCGTCGGCGGCGTCGGGACTGACGAGGGCCTTGGGTGCGATGGAGGCGCACTCGCCGTCGGTCAACGGCTTGAAGCCGGGCACGTTGCGGGCGAACTCTTCGTAGACGGCAGACTGCTTCGCGGTTACTCCCCCATGCTTCAGACGAATCGCCTCTGGCATCCGTTCGACCTGGTAGTTTAGGGCGACGGGGTCGCAATACGCCCGCCCCTCCTTTCGGGCGAGAATGCGAGCGTTGTACTCTCCCGACAACCTTTTGTCGATCTCGGCCGTGGCCTTCTCGATGGCCTTCTTCTGGATGAACGCGCACGCCAGCTCGACGTTGTCGTTGGCGACGACGGCCACGTTCATCTCGATGGACTCGGACTGCTCGGGGGTGAAGTTCCGGCCCAGGGTGAGCATGAAGTTCTTGAGGTGGCTCTTGATGGAGAGGAGCAGGTGGTCGCGGCACGTGATCATCGCCATACCGGAAGTCAACGTGCGCACCATGTTGTGGGCGCCCTGGCGCATCCGGTTCTCGTCGTGGTCGAGGCTGAAGTCCTTCTTGACGATGTGCTCGCAGGTCGTGAGGGCGATACGGATGGCGCGATCGATCACGGGCGCTGCCCACTCCTGGATGGATTTCTCGATGGCGATCTTGATCAGCTGGTTCAGATCGGGCAGGTCCTTGAACAGGTTAAGCCGGCTGTCGACGCTAATGTGGGGAACGATGGCGTTGAGGTTGCTGGTGCTGATGTCCGTGTAGTTGAACTTGGGTTCCACGGGGCGCATGAGGCTGGCCTGAGCTTGAGCCTTGGCCAAGGCGGATGCGTTGTCAGACCCTGAGGCCATGGAGGTTGCGGGCTGGACCCCGCTGCCGCCCGCAAGGCTGCCTCCCAGGGGAAGGGGGCCGCTGTTGGGCGGCAAGAAGCTGGCCTGTCCGCCGGGCATCATAGCATTCGATGGGAGCTGTTGCTGTTGTTGCGGTGTGGCCATCAGGATGGCGCCCAGCGAGGCCCCAGCCGAGCCGGGGGCGTTGCTTCCTGCCGGCCCGACCATGCCATGCTGCATCCCTCCAAGCTGCATACTTCCAGAGTTCATCGAGACCCCCATGGGGTCACCCAGGCCGCCGCCCATCGGCGGCACCCCTCCCATACTGCCCATCGAAGATCTGCCAGCGTTCGACATGCTGCCACCCGGGGGCATCATCCTCGTGAGCGGGGGGTTCTCCAGCATGCTGCTCTGCTGCTTGGTCGTCGTCGTGATGCCGAACGAGCGCACATTGAGCATCTGGTTGAGCTTGTCGTAGTCCTTCAGGAGGTTGCCGGGGTGCAACGTGTTGAGCTCGATGTTCAGGCTCTTGCAGAGGACCTCGATCTCGAACTTGAGGTTCAGCTTGAGGTCGTGCTCCTGGTGGAGCTCGGCCAATAGATTCATCAAGCCCATCGTCCAGGGGCAAGGCGGCTTGAACACCTTGGACTTGCTGGCCGACTCGAGGACTTTGGCGACGAAGGGGACGACGTAGAGCAACTCCTGTTGACCATTGTGATAAGCCTCGATCACGAGCGGTTTGAGGTCGAGATCGACGAGAAGGATGGGCTGGTCTTTCGCCAAGGTCATGAAACCGAGCCAGTGGCCCAAATTCTTGAGGAGGCTGCGGTCGCTGAAGTTGGCCGTGCTCTTGTCGCTGCCGAGCAAGATCTTGATGTTGCTGTACGTCTCAGTGAGGACCTACACGTGATCACAATGATGATTTAGCAAATGACAACAATGTCAAAGTAAATGAAACGTTCTAAATACCTCTTTGTGGAGCGGCTCATTGCAAAGACAGTCCAAAAAGTTCGCGTACAAAGAATGGAAATTGGGTTCGATGCTGGCGCGTTTCATGACCAGATACTGAGCCAGCCATCCCGTGTAATCCTCGTCCTCGCTCTTGAGTACTTTCAGAAGGTCCTCCTTCTTCTGCCCCATGTTCATCACGCTCAAGTTGTTGAAAATGAACGCAACGCGTTCTTGGAGTTTTTCCTCCGGCACCTGAAATTGTGGGGAGAAAAAAAAGTTGTGAAATGACAAAGAATTATCTGGCAAAATGTTATATTTTTACCTGCACGTGTCTCAATGGAATAATTATTGTCATGTTTACAGGACATTATTAAATTGTATCGTTCAGGGAAGGCTAGGACTGCTTTCTCGGGGTGAACCGTGGGTATTGAATTTTAGAAATTCGTGGCCTTTGTCAAAGATTCTTTAAAAGTGTCTTGGAAACGTGAAAATTATTACTTCAAGGCTTTTTTTCGAAAGCCAAAAAAAGTTTGTTTGTTTATTTCCTGGTTCGATCTCAGCTCTCAACGCTCTTGAGTCCCAAAGGAAACTGAGAAACAGACGCGAGGAGATCATAATCATTATTAAAATTAACGGCTGAGAATTTGGTGTTTGGTGTCTGGAGTTTGGTGAGTCACCTGAAATATGGCTCCGCCTTCAATCACGCCAAACAACGCATTTAAATCTGCTTAAATCTGAATATTTTCCTCCTTTGCTATTGGGCAATCGGAATTTGTACCTTGCAAAATATCAGTTTGCTTGGCTAAGTAAAGCAGGAACTCCAAAGATGAAAAATTTTATTGCAAAGCTTGGGGAAATCTCTCACCTTACTATTTGCCATTCTTTTTTGCACTCATGGAATTTTCTGTTCCTTTCAAAGCCAAAAAGTGCAATCTGACGTAAACAAAACGGCCCAAAGATAATTGCTTGATATCAATAAGTCTTGTCTGTGTGCGTCTCATTTGCAAGCCTACGAAAAAGTGCTTGCAAAAGGCAAAATGCTATAAAAAGCCGCCATTGTTTATCAGAACAACGCAATTTGGGACATGCATGTAGGTAGAAAAATACTTAATATTTACATTGTACGTAAATATTTACCTTGACTTCAGGCTTCTTCTGCCCGGCCTTCAGCAACGTGTCGATATTGGTGGTGTTTGCAATGGAGGGCCTGTTTGCAGCCGTCGGCCTCGCTATGGTGCTGCTCGTCGCTGAGGATGACGAGGTTGCTGCAGTAGCCGCCGTCGACGAGGCTCCAGGAGCGACAACCTTGTTTACCGAGTCGGTGGAGGCCACGGAGACGCCGCCCAAGTTCGGGATCACGCTGGCATCGCCCGGGGCACCCGGGGGTCCACCCCCGGGGGCGGGATCGGTCGGTGGCTGCTGTTTGTTGTTACCCGGGGCCGAACTGCCGTTGATGATCCTCTGTAAATGCAGCGGCAAGACGTCACCCGAGGGCTTATCGGGCGGCGCCTGGCTCTGACCCCCAAATTCAATCCACTTGATGAGATGCGCTGGGAAACTCTTGAAATGCCCGATACAGGTCACGTGCTGGCAATACTGCGGGTAGTCCTTCAGCCTGGACTTGAATCGGTCGAGAGCGGCAATGCCAAAGAAGTACATCTTGCTGTCGGGGCTCTTCCTGACCGCGTCCAGGACGAACCTGAGTGCCAGGCCGAGCGGGATCATGGTGACAAGGCCGTGCTCGATGATGCCTCCGAAAAGTTGGGCCGTGGTGTGCAGCTCCTTCTCAGGGTATTGGGGGAAATACTTGTACTCTTCGAACAGGTTCTTGATCATGCAGTTGAAGACGTCGCGCTCGCGCTTCTGGCTGGACTCTTGGAACTTCTTGAGCAAGCCTAACACCTCGTCGATGGTCAGGGTCGGGTGCGGCGGGTGATTGTAGATTCGCTGGAAATAGCTGTTGGCCTCGTCCTCGACCTCCCGAGAAATCGGGCCTTGGAGGTCGGGGAAGAGGCTGGACAGGTTCGTCATGCCTGCCTTCATCTGCTCCATCGTGCCTCCGCCAGCCGTCGGATTGGAATTGTTCGCTCCTCCATTCGAAACAGCCGCATTTTGTGATCCTGCCTGTTGGGAGAGTCCAAGGTTTGGCGCGAAAATCGACGGCGAAGCTCCGCCGTCGGCGGGATTCTGAGGGGGCACGGGGGCTCCTGGCGCACCGAACATCCGACTAGGCGACCCCGGGGGCGGCTGCGTTGACCCCCTCAAATTAGAGGGGTTGCTAAAGGCGCTTGTGCTGGTGTTGCCACCACTTCCGGTCGAAGCCGCAGATCCGATTGGTCCAGTGCCCAAGTTCAGCCTCTCTCCGATCTGAGACGCGAGGTTGTTGAGAAGAGCGTCGTGTTGCATGCCAGGAGGGAAACCGCCGCCGGGGGCGTTCGTTGCCGCCCGCGGGGTAGGCCTGACAGGTCCACCGCTCGATCCAGGGGCACCACCGCCACCTCCACTTCCGGGAGCAGCTGAAGGTGCAGCCGGTGGCCTCACCGAGGACGCCGCCTGGCCTCGATTTTGGGCGGCGGCCGCTGCTGCCTGTTGCAGCAAAGGCTGACAATTTTGCACCATGTTTGAGATGGGTTCACGGAGGTCGGTGCCCACAGCTCCAGAGACTTGCTGGAGTGTGACAAGAATCAGAGCGAGACTCTCCTTTTGCAAGTTGGCCGCCGTCAGGTGGTCCTCCTTTAGCGGCGTTGACAAGATCGTCGGGATCTTCCTCTGAAGATACTGTACTACAGCCTTTACGAAGGACTCGCCGTGCTCCTTCATCTGGTCGCCGAGCCACTTGTCGAGGTTGAGGTACTCCCTCCTCGCCGCCATCACGGCAAGGTCGATGACAAACGGGACAGGTTTGGCCTGGAGGAGGTAGCTCAAGGCCTTCAAGTCTTGAGCAAGGTCGAGGATTCTGGAGAGACGGTTGTGCTCGGAGTCCATCTCGTTGGCGGCTTTGCTGTACCACTCTCCCATGGAGTGCATGACAATCATCTGGCAATTCATCGTCGTCGTCGTCCAAACTCTTGTCAATACCACCGTGCTGTTGGGGTGGCTTGCCAAGATCGTCTGGATCGTGTTCACGAGCAGCTCAGTCCTGAGGTTCGTCGTCACTTGCTGGGGGTTCTGGATGAGGCCAAGCGTGAGGAGGTCGGGACAGTTTTTCTGGGGCACAGCGAACATCTCTTTGACGGAATGAATGTGGCCAGCCTCGGCCAGGTCGAGGAGCGTGCTGATCAGGTCGATTGACTTCCACGGCGCGATGTCCTTGTTCTCTAGATCTGGCATGACTTTGAGGCCGTCGAGAATGACGGGATGGTGGGTCTGCTCGCCGAAGTTGAACACGTCTGGGTTTCGTAGACAATGCTGGAACAGCGAAACTTGGCCCTCTGTGTTCTTCCACGGTCGGTAGAACATGTCGACAGGGAATGGGCTCTGAAAAAGAGGGAAAAGGCCATGCTACGTTTTTTACAGCCTCAAATGAAAATAAATTAAACCCACGTTAAATCCTTGGACTTTGAATCCCATCTTCAAGGCTTCCAAGAGAAGGGTGAGCCCCTGGCGGTCCTTGATGAGGAAACCAGGGTGGTCCAGCTCATAGATGATCTCTTTCCAATGCAGAGTCGGTTGCAGCTCTTGCACTGCCTTGATGAAGACGGCCACGTCCCAGGTCTTGCCGAGCTCGGCGCTCTTGTCCTTGTCCCAGATCGACGTCCCGGTGGCGTTCATGTTTTGCAATGTGGCTGGGTCGTCCAGACCCGTGTGGGTGCGCACCATGACCCCGATGATTCGGGCCACGGTGGCCGCGTGAATGTCGGGGCCGGTGCCCAACTGGCGCAATTGCGCCTTGCATGTTTCGACGTTCGACGTGAAGGAGTAGCCAAGCTCTCGGATCAGCTCCGGCAGCGAGGTGTCCATGTGAGCCTTCGCCGACGACATGATGTCATTAATGCACGGCTCGAGGAGTACTTGGTCCACTAGTGCGGAATAATTTGTGTCTGTGTCAAATGAGACGTCAATCTGCAATGGAAAAAGGACATGTCGTAGTTAGATGTTTGCAAAAATCTTGCCGTCGCCGCTAGCCGGCGTCGAGGAGCCGAGATAAAATCGAGTTCCACTTACCAAATTGTGAATTTGCGAGAGGTCGGCTTCTGCCTCGGCACCTTTATTCATCCTTCCATACGTGATCCCCGGGGTTCCGAAGACGGGTTCTTGATGATGCCGATGATAATTCTGCTACTGCTGCGAATTTGTTGCTGTCGAATTTTGGCACCGGCTTCTGATCTAATTTTAGAAAGTTCCTACAGCAAATCGGAGAGCGCAAGGGGCGCTCTTGGCCCGACATAAGGCCAGTGCAGGCACAAAGAGGCCGGTAGACGTCTCCAATCTTAAAACGGCGATGGGATGGGGGTCTAATGTTTGAAACAAAAGTTCCTCGTCGCATTCAATTTTCTGCTTTTTTTCTCGGCTGTGTTTCTTTCGCTCGTCTGCTTCGTTGTAGGACGCGTATTTCGATGTTCTGCTGTAAGTAACAAAGCAAGCAGTGCCAGTACTAGCCACTAGCCAATGTGAGCACAAGCGGCAGAGCGAAGTTTGCCTAACAAGATGGCGACTGCTGGAGAAGCAGCGCGGCGCCTCTACGTGTTTGTGGCGGCAAATTCAAATCGGGCAAGCTCTACCACGTGTGGCCTCACTGAACGATTGGAAACTTTTCAAAATGGAGTATCCAGGACGTGAGTCATGGACATCAACATGAGCAGCGAAAAACTGTTAGTAAAGCCTCTGGTCTTTCAAAAGTCGTTTGATGTTTCTGTTTAACGACCGATGCCAAAATTCGACTACAGACACACCAAGGGCAGTTGTCTTCAGACTTCAACAATTTAAAGCTCTTTTTCACTTCCGAGATTCCGTTTCTCGAAAAGATACACTGGTCTTCGAATTCTTCCAAGAAATTCAAAAAAATGTTAAAAATCAAGATGGACGCCAACGAAACAAATCGCTGGAAATAAATAAACAAATATTTTTAAGGAAGCGCAAAAGCTGAGATAACGCTGACTCATTACCCGTTAGCCGTCTGCCAAAGCTTTGAATGCAAGAACAACAAAGTAACTAATTATACGATCTGACTAAAAGAAACAA
>JAAUYL010013693.1_pt1 | contig 15157 bp, 6 predicted proteins | sample 7278011 | NCBI WGS metagenome assembly JAAUYL01 (sample SAMN14350225, study PRJNA611818) | marine sediment metagenome | isolation source: surface marine sediment (1.8m) | place: French Polynesia: Moorea | collected 2018-08
CTAACTGATAACTGATAACTGATAACTGATAACTGAAATGACTCCTAATAAAATGCAAATATAAAAGATACTAAGGGGGAAGAATTCAATTCAGCATCTGCAGATCCAACAAAACTTAAACTATTCATCCTTAGACTAACAGGACATTCAACTTCATAAAAAGTAGGAGCTAAAAATTCATAGATATGAGTTGCTGATGAATCTAGATCGCCAAAAGATTGAATAAAATTTTCTGCTGACCAAGTATGCAAACATTTACCAGTAGAAACATCCCATAACTTAATAGTTTCATCTTCGCTTTTACTAATAATAGTTTGACTATTTTGGCTCCAAATTAAAGAATAAATTTGAGCTGTATGTTCATTAAAAATTTGTAGACATTTACCCGTTTTAATATCCCATAATCTTACTGTTAGATCGTCACTTCCAGTCGCTAAAAGATTTCCATCTGGACTCCAAACAATAGAATGTATTTCTTGAGTATGACCCTTAAGAACTATATGTGGATGTGGTTGGGAATTTACCATTGGCAAAAGACGAACTTTTCCCCATAGATCGGCGATCGCTAAAAATTCTTTATTTGGACTAGAAGCTATGACGGAAATATTGTCTAATGTTGGCATTTGCATTTTCTCTAACAACATTGGGTTATGTAAAATATTTCCATCTTGTTGTTGCTTTTGTGATTCTTGGTAATTCTGGTCAGATAAATCTACAAAATTAGTAGGACAAATACAGGAGTTCTTATCTACCAACTGTGACTGATTATTTTCATGGCATTTGTGTTGATTAGTTTGACTTGCAGGGCAAATTTTCCCAGGAACTATTGCACAAAATTCTGAGTGTTTGTGGTTAGTTTGATTTAATACTTCAATAGCTTTTTGGGAATAGTTATGAGCAGATTGACGACATTCTATTTTGTGAGAATAAAGATCGCCAACCATTAAGTCAATCTCTAGTTTCATACACAAATTAATTAGATTTTCTATAGCGTAACTACATAATAAATGTTCGTTAGCTTGTAGTTTATTTAAAATTAATAATAATTGTTGTTCGAGTGCTTGAGTAGAACTAAATATTTTACTGAGTTGTCTGGCAATAGGTTCGATAATTAGCTGATTTTGTCGTTCTTTAATGGAGCGTTTGCCAGTGGTTATAATTAAAGAATGACTGATAAATAAGTTTAAGTTAGTAGTAGTTAATTCAGTAACAATCTCTTCAATTAAGTAGTTAAGAATGTACTCCATTATTAGAGGTTCAAGTGTGTACATACTTAATTTTTTCTTGACTAGAGAGCGCCAGATGAGAGCTTCTAAACTTTCTAGCAGATTAACTTTGGAAACTGCTGGCAGAATATCGGTTTCTAATTTTTGTACGTTAGTCCAGTCTTGGTTAACTGCCAACCAAACCATGATTTTTTTTTCTAGTTCTGAGAGACGATGAAAGTGTTGGTTGAGGAGTCGGCGAATACCATTGAATGTGGCAGTATTATGTTGGAGAAATTCTGTTAGGTCTCCATCGAATAAGTCTTTGATGGAGGTGATAACTATTTTTAATGCTAGGGGACTATAGCTGTAATATTGGCTTAGTTGTTGTTTTTGTGCTTCTGAACCTGATATTTCTTTAGTTTGTAGTAAGGTTTTGGCTATGTCTTTTGAACCAAATAGTTGTAGAGATCGTACTGCTGTATCTATACTTTCAAAGGCTGCTACTTCTGGGGGTTTTTCTCGACTGGTGAGAATGAGGCAGCTAGAGTGGGATGTTTGGCTAATCAACTGAAATAGTTGGCTATAGTTTTCGTAGCCAGAACGATAATGACCTGTACATCCAGGTTTTAAAATAGTTTCGACACTATCTAAAATTATTAGACAGCGTGAGTTCCGTAAGTATTCAATAAGTTTGTTTAGTTCTCCTTGAGTACATTCTTGGTGGGAGAAAAATGAGATAAGTTCCCTCAACATTGTTTCTAGTGGGGGAGAGTGGCGGAGCGATCGCCAAATTATATAGTCAAATTCATTCTGTAGTTGTTGGGCGACTTTTGCTGCTAATGCTGTTTTACCAATGCCACCCATACCAAGTAGGGCTATCGAGCGACAACGATCTGCGATAATATATTGTTGGAGTTGGTTTAGTTCTTGAGACCGTCCGTAAAAAACGGAAACATCTATGGCTTCTCCCCAGTCAATTGCTTTTGGTTTAGAGAGTGTTTTTTTTGTTTCTGTGGAAGGCTGGAATATTTGCTGTTGAATATTTTCGGTTTTGGCAAGACATAATTTCTGAGTGTCAAATTTTTGTCTCAGCAGAGGGCGAAAATTTTTCTTGGTTACTTTTTCATTCAAGACACTAGAAAGATTTTGCCATAAGTTCGCAGCTACTCCTTTAATGTAGTCTGGATCGTAGCCTGCTTGCTCGGCAATTTCACAATATCCTTTACCTTCCCATGCTTGAGAAAATACCATTTTTTTCACAGCGTTCAAGGAGCCTGGAGGTAGAACTGTCTCCAGAACTTCCAATGCTTCTTCGACTTTCATTTTTACTTAATATTTTGATATATTTTTGATTCTATCTAAATTGATGTAATTTTACTGTTACTTCGGCGACACCTTAAAATCTTATCTACAAATACAAATATATATTTGTAGTTGAATAAAAAGTCATGTAGAGGTACGAGCAACCCCCACAAGTTATATCGTACCATGAATTTTTTGCGGATGCAAGGGGGTAAATCTTTGCCGATTTTTTTGGTAGCTTCACAAAATGCAGGTTTTCTCATTTGACTTTTTCTTTGGAGTGCTTGATAAAATGATTTGTTTCTCGGAATTGGAACGATCGCTTCTCTATTTCTCCTACCACTCACTTTTTCTTTCGGGGGTGCTTCATCAAATGTTTTTTCTGGGAATTGGAGCGATCGCCATAGCGGAAGGTCGCCCTATAGCTTTTCTTAGGTCATATAATCATCCTTGACTTCTCCCCGCGAATCGAGCGACGGGGATTCTTTAAGAAGCAGTCCAAAAATGAACTCTTAAGGGCGTAGTCAAAGCGCCTCTAGTTAGTTGACTCAAGTTAAGCTTAAGTCTTCCAGATACTTTGCGGAGGATATTTGCTGCACCATTGCAATCAGCATTAATTAAATAGCCCGCAACAGATTGATACAAACCTCGTTTAATACGTTTTCCTGATGGCTCCCAGTTGTCGGGTTTTTCACCGTAGATTGGGAGAACATCATTATCTAAAAACGATGCTTTTGAGGTATAAGATTCCTCAGTTAAGATAAATTGCAATCCATATAAATTGCATAGTTGTTCGATTCTGTCTTTGAGTCTTGCAGTAGGAATTTGTACAAACTTTTGATTAGTTTTAGTTCCTAATTCAATGGATTGTTTTTGACCTTTATTCCAACCAAAAACCACTGTACCAATTCTATGTTTAAGACAGTAATTTATAACTAATCGCGCTGTTTTATTGACGGCATCCCGCATTTGGCGATTACGTTTTTCTGTGATGCGAGCCAATCTTTTAGACCAAAATCCTTGAGGTTTATTTTCTTTAATTGTAGCAATTTGTTTATTGTACCACTGATTTTTTGACTTGAGATGTTTCCCGTCAACAATAAAGCTATGACCTTGAGTATCTACACAAGTTAACCAGTTGTCTAAACCGTGGTCAATAGAAAGTGCCTGACTAGCATCTAGCTTAACTGAGTGAGTTTTTATTTCATAAACAAACTCGGTATAAAAGCAACCGTGACGGGGTAAAATCCTAATTTCTTTAATCAAGTCCCAATCTAAGTTACTTGCCATCGGAATGTAGAATGCCTCCAATCCAAACCATGCTTTAACCTTGCGTCCTAATGGAACTCTAATTCCGACTTCCGAGAGTTTCAACCATTTCTTAGGATAAGAAACAGTAAATAAACCCGGTTTTCGATAGTTCGGTGGTTTGGGTTTATCTGTCAGTTCACCTTTCCAAAACAGTTTTAATAACTCTTTAAAACTACTGAAAGATTCAACAACACCGTTACATATTTGTTGAGCGCTAGAGGCATACATCGCATTAAAGTGTCTGTTCCATTTCATCTGCCCACAAAGTTCACCTTTTTTGACAAATCGATTTTCTTTAAACCAAACTTGTCGAGCATAATAAACAGAGCAATTAAACACCTTGTTGGCCTCACCGCACAAATATTCTAATACGGCCCATAGGTCTTGATCTGGATGCAATAAAACCTGTTGGCATCCATAACTTTTTGCTTGTTTCTTAGTTTTTTTGCTCATGTTTCTATTATCATCAAATTGTCGATAAATGTAAACCTATCAACATGAAAAATCAGCAAAAAATATATCGACATGGCAACCATTCAGTAGGTTTGGCTCATGTCCACTTAGTTTGGATTCCCAAGAGACGTAAAAAAGTATTAGTGGGCCAAGTAAAAATAAGGTTAGCAGCTATCTTGTCAGAAGTGGCCACAGAAAAAGGTTGGTTGATAAAAGGGCTAGAAATAGCTCCAGATCATGTTCATGTGCTGATAGAACATGGGTCAGATGTAGCAATTCACAAAATAGTCAGAGCTTTAAAAGGCAGGTCATCCAGACTGTTGCGACTGGAGTTTCCTGAGTTATGCAAGCTGCCTAGTCTGTGGACCCATAGTTATTTTTATGACACCACTGGAAAGGTTAGTACAACTAAGGTTTTGGAGTACATTAACGACCCTCATCACGGCGACTGAAGTCGCCGAGTCGTTTTTCCGCCCCGATGCATAAAAGACGGGGCTACCAAACTCCCGAAATTTTTCCGTGTCTAGCGATTTTTGGAGTTGAATAAAAAGTCATGCGTAGGTGCGAACGACCCCCACTGATGAAATCGTACCATGAATTTTTTCCCGATGCAAGAGGTAAATCTTTTCCGCGCCGATTTTTTTGGTAGCTCCACAAAATGCCGATTCTCTCATCGGTTCATCTGTGGCAAAACTTGACTATTCATCTCCTCTATCGTGGTGCTTCAGGAAATGTATTCACTATTGCTCTATACGCAATAGAAGAAAAATTCCACTATTCATCTCCTCTATCGTGGTGCTTCATAAAATGTATTAACTATTGCTCTATGGGCAAAACTGATAACTGATAACTGGTTTGCCGATGTTTTGTGGTTGAATAAAAAGTCATGCTTAGGTACGAACGACTCCCACTGATTAAATTGTACCATGATTTTTTTCCCGAGGCAAGGGGTAAATCTTTGCCGATTTTTTTGGTGCTTCACAAAATGCAGATTCTCTCCTATGACTTTTTCTTTGGAGTGCTTAACAAAATGTTTTTCTCTGAATTTGAGCGATAAACTGATAACTGATAACTGAAAAAACTTCTGCTACTCTGAAAACAAAATTTTCCCTGCTGCGCGGGAGGGAAAGGGAAAAGAAAAAGCACACACGGATTATGGCACGGATGTACGGATGGATGTAGGAAAGAGGGAAAAGGGGAAAAAGAGGAAAAGAATAAAGGGGAACAATCCTAGGAACGAGAGACAGAAACGACCGAGACAACACGAAAACCACTACTGTCGATGAAGAAGTCGGCATCGTCGTTGAAACGCCAGGCGCAACGGCAAACCCAAGAATTGTTGTACCAGCAACCGCCACGGAGCAGTCTTAGATTAATATTTCCTCCAGTTTCCCAAGCACTTCCATCAGTAGGCGCACCATTTTAGTTACTATTCCAAACATCCGGACAACATTCCAATTCATTTCCGTGCATATCTTTCAAACAAAAAGCAGTGGGTGGTAAATTTCCCACATCCGTTGTTTGTTTACGATATTTTCCTTTCGGTGCATCAGCATAAGGATAATTTCCATTATAGTTAACTAACTCAGACGTTATAGTTTCACCAAAATAAAAAGGTGTGGTTGTTCCTGCTCGACAAGCATATTCCCACTGACTTTCACTGGGTAAACTATATTTTTTACCCGTTATTTCTGAGAGTTTCCGACAAAATTCTGTCGCGTCGTTCCAACTTACTCTTTCTACAGGGCGACTCGCACCTTTAAACCTAGAAGGATTATTTCCCATAACTGCTTGCCATTGTGCTTGAGTGACTGGATACTTTCCCATGAAAAATTCTGGTACATCTACATAATGTTGCGGACCTTCATTATCCCTTCTTTTTGCTTCTGTCTCTGGAGAACCCATGAGAAATCTACCTGCGGGAATTTTTACCATTTCTAGGGAGACTCCATTGCCGAGGTTTTCTGTCATTACTTCTGCTTGACTTTGACGGCGACTTATTATTTCTCCTCTCCTATTAACTGTGACAGTATTAAATGTCTGAATAGGAAATTTTGGTCGTGGTGGAGGGGGAGTTGCTGGAGTTGGTTGGGGAGAAGAAATATTTTCTGGAGGTGTTTCTGGTATTGGTTGGGAAGTCGGAATATTTGGTCGGGAAGTAGAAATATTTTCTGGAGATGGTTTATTCCCAAAACCTCTACTTAATATTGCTGCGACAAACCCACTTCCTGCTAAACCTCCTAATATCAATATTTGTCTTCTGCTTTTATTAGGTTGGGGTTGGGGTTTTGCTACTACTGTTTTTGTTTGACTAACTTTTGGTGCTGGTTTTGGTTGTGGTGTGGGTGGTGAAGTTGTCAAACCTAATTCTTCTAAGACTGCCGTAGCATTTTCATAACGCAGTGGAAAATATTCATGTACCATCCTATCTAATATATTTGCCAGACGGTTACTTACTTGTGCTTGGTTTTGCCAGATAACATTTCCTGTCTTAGAATCTTTTTGTAAGTTGTAGGGATCTTTTCCTGTCAGTGCTTTTATTCCTACCATTCCCACTGCATAGATATCGCTACTCAGTTTTGGTTGACCGTTGCTTTGTTCGCTTGGCATATATCCTGGTGTTCCGACTGCTATAGTAAAAGTAGTCGTTCCTTTTTGGTAAGTAGTCAATACACTTATTTCTTTAACCGCCCCAAAGTCTATCAATACTATTTTCTTATCTGATTTCCGACGCATCAAGTTTTGCGGTTTGATGTCTCGGTGAATTATATTATTTTGATGAGCTATGGTTAATGCTTCTAAGATTCCTTTGAGTAAGGCAATGGTATAAGACTCGCTTAATTTTTTCCCCGGCGTAAGTTCTTTGCTTATGTCGTGCCCTTCTATATATTCTTGTACTAAGTAAAATTCTGTTCCTTCCTGAAAGTGAGCAAATAATCTTGGTATTTGGTCTGAGTCTTGCCCTAATTTGTATAAAGTATTTGCTTCTCTCTCAAACAACCTTTGAGCAATATCCAAAACTCCAGGGTCTGAGCTTTTAGGTTTGAGGTGTTTGACTACGCATTTCGGATTTCCTGGTAAATCTAAATCTTCAGCTAAGTAGGTATCTCCAAATCCTCCACTTCCGAGAGAGTCAATAATTTTGTAGTGGTTTCTCAGGATTTTTCCAGACTGCACCATTTCAATTATCAGTTATCAGCTTTTTCAGTTACCAGTTATCAAACTTTCTCTTTTCTGTTATTAGTTATTAGACTTTCTAGCGTACTAGCTACCAGGAAAATATGGTTTTTTTGGCCGATATTGATTTGAGTATATCTGAGCGCACCTTATCCATTATGCTTATAATACCATGTCAAGTTTTCTTGTCAACCCCTCTTTTTTCAATTATTCAGTATTTCGGAATGAGAATTTGATTATCTACAGAAGTTAAATTTCCTAAGTTTCATAGGGTTTGAGTTCTGACAAAAATTTCTCGGCTTTATTTAATTCTCTTTCCTTAGCTCGTAGTAGGGCTTGAGTAGGAATATCAATATCAGGATTTAGGCAAAAAATGAAGTTATACAACATCTGTAGGGACGATTCGCGCAATTCGCAGCATTCCGCAGAAAATCGCCCCTACTAGATATAGTGGTTCTGCGTCGGTCCTAAATATTATAAGAGGGTAGAGCCAAACTATGAGGCAAAGAATTATTCTAACTAATTTTTACTCAACTCATAATTAAGGCGATCGCTTATTTGTCTGGGAAGTCTCTTAATGCTAATCCTTCTGACAAAGACAATAAGGTAACTGCTGAGTGCTGAATACTTAACTTTTCACCGATCAGAGTTTCTCCTGATATTGCCTAGACTTTTTTCAGTTATCGGTTATTGGTTCTTAGACTTTCTGGCTGATTACTTGGTAGGTAAGTATGGCTTTTTTGGCCTGATTTACTTGAGTATATATGAGCGCACCTTTTCCATTATGAATATAATACCATGTCAATTTTTCTTGTCAACCCCATTTCAGTTATCAGTTATTAGTTTAGATAGAACTTTAACTTCTTCCCTACTCCCTATTCCCTGTTCCCTGTTCCCTAAAAAACTTGAAAAACTTCTCGAAGTGCTTCATCAAGAGTTGACTTCATCACAATTCTGTTTTCATAAGAAACAATTACTCTTGTTAAAGTTGGCAAACTATTTTGCTCTGCTTCTAAATAAATAGGTTCAACATACAGCAGAGATTGATTAATTGGAATTACTAATAAATTCCCTTGAATTGCTTTTGAACCTTCACGATTCCAAAGAGAAATTTGCTGCGATATTTCTGGGTCTTGATTAATCAAAGCTTCAATTTGTTCAGGACCATATATTAATCGTTCTTTAGGGAATTGATATAACAGTAACTTCCCATAATTTTCCCCATCCGATCTAGCTGCCAACCAAGCAATTAAATTATTACGACTTGCTGGAGTATAAGGTAGAAGTAAAATAAATTCTTCTAAAGTTTCTTCTGGTAATTTTGTAATTAGATAATAAGGTTCTACTTGTTGTTGTTGACTACCATAAATCTCAATGGGAACCCGCCACAAATCTTCCCTATTATAAAATACACGGGGGTCATCCATGTGATAAGTTGCTAATACTTCAGATTGTACTTGAAATAAATCTAGTGGATAGCGGATATGAGTACGAAGACTTTTTGGCATTTCTGCAATAGGATTAAACATATCTGGAAATATTTTTTTCCAGGTTCTGATAATAGGGTCTTTTGGGTCAGCTACATAGAATTTGACTGAGCCATTGTAAGCATCAATTACAACTTTTACTGAGTTACGAATATAATTAAATTCATTATTTTCTGGGTCAGAATAAGGGTAGTGATTAGTGGTAGTATAAGCGTCAATCATCCAGTAGAGATAATTAGGATTTGTTTCATTAATATTTTGTTTGCCAAAGTTAGGATTAGCTACGACTAAATAAGGGTCATTATCATAACGCAGAAATGGAGCGATCGCTCGGACTCTAGCATTAATATTGCGACGATATAAGAGTTTTGTTTCGGGTGTAAATTTATTAGTTAATAACATTCTCCAGTTATTCAAATATTTAGCAAATATCCATCTTTGCCACCCTTTACCAATAACAATCCCCCCGGTTCCATCATAAGTATTATAGGAGTTTGCTTCTCCACTTGGATAATCTAGTTCTCTATCTTTTTCTGCGGTGGAAGTAATGACATTATTATTAGTAAGTTCTCCATAATAAATTCTCGGTCTACCAATAGGAATGCTGTATCTAATTCTGTCTAATACTTCTAAAGTGCTATTCTTTTCAATCGTTGGATCGGGTCCAATATTTTTAACAAAATATTCTGGTAATCCATTGTTTTCAACTTGATTAACTGGAGAAATAGTAAAACCATAACCATGAGTATAGACTAAATGTTTGTTCACCCAAGTCTGTGCTGGTTCAGGTACAGATTCATAATTTAGTTCTCTAGCTGCAATGATTACTTGTTGTTTTTTAGTAGGGTTGTCTTTTGTTCTTTCTGACTCTTGTTTCAGAAATGTATAACGGTCAATATCAGCATTTAGAAATTCATAGTAAGGTCTAATTTGTTGTAATTGCCGATTCGTTTGTAAAATTGGTCTTGTATCCCAAAGACGAATATTATCAATAATTAATTTATTATTTATTAAGTCAGTATAGGTAAGTTTATTATCTGGCTCAAACAGTTTTACTTCTAATTTATCTACGTCAACATAAGCTTCTTTTGTAAATTTAATACTACGTTCAATATAAGGAATTTCTCGTTCTATCTCATTAGGTTGTACAATTGCCATTTGTACAATTTTTGGTATTAACCAACCAGCCACTACCGCTATTGTTAAATACCATGTCAATATGGCTCTTAATGAATAGCTATTGGCAAATAGTTTGGCACTAACTTTTTTCCTTTTTTTCCTCTTACGACCTAAACGTAGAAACCACAGACTTGCCTCAATATAAGGCTGAATATTTTTCACTGAAAAAACTGCTTGCGAAAATAGAAAAAATGCAATTAATAATGCCAACACTGCCAAAAATACATAGACAGGAAACTGAACTTTGACATCGGTATAACCAGCACCATAGATTACACCACGGCGAGAATAAACTAATTCAAAACAAGCCAGAAAGTAAGTAAATGCTACGGTTAATATAAAACCTCCACCTAAAACATGAAGATGTCGTTGTTGTTGCTGAGAAAATTGATAAAAATTGCCTTTGCTTAAACTTTTACCTGACAATAAATATATAAGTATGCAAGCAACTAATCCGTATAAAAATAATCCGATTAACCAAAATTTTAATAGTTGCAAAATGGGCAGTTGAAAAACATAAAAGCTGATATCTATATGAAATAAATCTTCACTTTTACTAAAAGGAGTAGTATTCAATAGCTGTAATATATTTCCCCAATGACTCGAAAGAATAAAGCTAAACACTAAACTGAGGACTATTGCAAATACACTTAGCCAAAATATAGGATTAATAATCACAGCAAGAGAGAAAAGAATAAATAATCCTAAGAACCACCAGTTAGATGGTATTGAGGTGAGTATTTTCCAAATTGATTCTATGCTAAATTCTGATGGAATTTGTGGGGATACCTTAGCAACTGTGAAATCAGGATGCCAATAATTAGTAAATACCTCAATATAATGAGTTAAAATTAATCCTACTAATAGAATTAATCCGAATACAAAACATAATAACCAACCTAGCCCTAGTGAGGGTTCAATACGCAATTTACTTGACGGCATAGTAACTGGAGGAATCAGCATTATTTCTTCAGATACTTGAGTTATCTGAACTTGTTTTTTTGAATATCTAAATATACTGGCTAATCTGAGATTTGCTAAAAAAAAGCCTGCTGTAATTAAAAAAGTAATTATCCAAAGTAAAGTTTCTGTTTGCAACTTAGTTATTAATACAGGCAAATAATTTAGTTCTTGAAACCATAAAAATTCAGCCAATATGTTGGTTGATAAGTCAAATACTACCCATAATCCAAATAAGCCGATCGATATTATCAATATATGTATTGGTTTCAGTTTTCCTAATGATTTGACAAACCTAACTTTTAGTTTATAAAAAATATTGATTTTCATAATTTATAATTATTGTGAAATATGACTAATTTATTGACGTATTTAGGATTACTATAGTCCCTACTATTTGCACTAAATTCAAGCACAATTAATTACATCTTATACCAATTATACCAAATTCAAAAAAGGTCGTTACAGAAAAAAAAGGGAATAGAGAATAGGAAAAAACTTGCTATTTATTTAATTTTCCTATGTAGCCAAATCCAAGTATTCCCTAACTACGAAAAAAGTTAATATAGCATTATTTTTTGAAACTGGTATTAATCAGTTGTTTATGCTTAAAATCCAACAGTTGGTAAGCATTCAGGTCTCAGCTAGCCTCTTGCCTCCTCCGGAGGAGCTTCGCTAACGCTAACAACAATCAGCTAATATCAAGTATAATTAATTAGCCATAATCAAAATTATATAGCTGTTGAAGCGAGAACATTTTTCGCTCTTTCCCCTTGCTCCTTACTTCCTATTCCCTAAATTTTTTATTGTGAGTATTCCAACAGACAAAATATAATTGCCTTTGTCATAGGGATTATTATTAACTGGACTTTAGCAAAAATCAAAAGCTGAGAGCTGACTGCTAATAGCTGAATCCTTACAACACTTGAGCTCTTGCAAATATTGTATTATTTCAAATAACTAAAAATTTTTTTTAAATTTTTTCATATACTTTTCTTTCCCTATTGCCTATTCCTTATTCCTTACTCCATAACCCTCTGGAACATTTTATAAAATTGGTATTACTAAGTATTTATGTTCAAGGGAGATTATATTAACAAATAATTATATCACCAACATAGGGAATCACCTGATTTCTGCCTTTTTCTTTTGCTTGATAAAGTGCTCGATCTGCTCCGGCAATTAAACTTTTATAAGTCGCTTCGGGAAATGGTATAATAGTAGATACTCCTAAGCTCATAGTAACTTGTTTATATATTGGTGCCCCCTGATGGGGAATTTGTAAGTTACATACTTCTTGACGAATTATTTTGGCAATATAAATTGCTCCTTCCAAATTAGTATTAGGTAAAATAACAGCTAATTCTTCCCCACCATAACGCGCTACTAAATCAGCAGGACGTTTTACTACTGTCGAGATAGCTTTTGCTACTCGCTGAAGACATTCATCACCTTTTTGATGCCCATAAGTATCATTATATTTTTTAAAGAAGTCTATATCGCACATAATTAACGACAATGGTTGTTTCTCTCGTGCCATTCGTAACCATTCCTGCTCTAAATATTCGTTAAAGTAACGTCGATTAGCTATTTGAGTTAACCCATCTAATGTAGCAAGTTTATATAATTTTTCATTAGTATTTTGCAGTTCCTGATAAAGTTTTGATTGTTGAATAGCAATTTCTAACTGGATTCTTAATTGTTCTAGTAAATTTATTTCCCATTCTTCCCACTGTCGTTGATTACTAAAATCATGAGCAACTAATATTCCCCAAAGTGGGTCATCAGAAGTAGATTGCTCCCTTGTAAATAAACTTGTTTTTTGACTATTATTAATTGTTGATTTTTGGATAAAAATTGGCATTATTAGGCAAGCTTTAATCTGAAAAAAATCTAACAAATTGGATTTTTCAATATCTTTTATTGCTATGACTTGCTCAGTTTTTTTTTCTTGTCTAAATTCCTGAGTCGTAATTATATAATCATTAATTTCCCAATCTAACATTGAGAGCTTCCCCGCAGCTAAAGATTCTGCTACAACAATAACAGATTTATCTGAGATTTTGCGTTGAATAATTACTCCCTCTACCTGTAAAATATTTCGCACTTCATCTACAGTATTTTGCAGAATTTCTGATAAGTTTAAAGACTGACGAATTCGCTCTATTATCTTACGAATTAATTGTTCTTGTTGAGTCTGTCTGCGTAAGCATTCTTCTGTCTGTTTACGTTCTGTAATATCAGTATGAGAACCAACTATTCGCAATGGGTTTCCTGCTTTATCCCAAAGTGCTTGACCCCTATCTAAAATCCATTTATATGTATTATCTTTACACCGGATACGATACTCAGCAATAAAGTAGGGTTTTTGCCGAGTAAGATGTTGTTGAAGTGACTCTGTAACCAAATTAATATCATCAGGATGAATACGACTTTTCCAATCATCTAGGTGATGAAAAATATCGGTTTCTGTATAACCTAAAATTTCTTGGCAACGGGCTGAATAAAAGCATTCATTAGTTTTGAGATTACAATCCCATATTCCATCATTATTAGCACGCAATGCCAATTGCCAACGTTCTTCACTTTTTTTCAAATCCAATTCTATTTGTTTACGTTGACTAATATTTTCAATCAGGCCAATTAAGTATTTTTTTTCTTCAGAAATTTTGATTAAAGATACAGTTAAAGATGACCAAATAAATCTACCGTTTTGGTGAATTAAACGGTTTTCAGTTGCAAAATTTAGTATTTTGCCAGCAATAATAGATTGTAAATTAATCTCATAAGCTTGCCGTTGCTCAAGCTCAATAATATCGACCAAATTCAAATTTGATAAGTCAGCATCACTATAACCTAAAATATCTGTAAATGCTTGGTTAATGCGGAAAATTTTTCCTGATAAAGTAGCCAAAAATATTCCCAGTACAGATTGTTCAAAAATAGCACGAAATCTTTCTTCACTATCTCTCAATGCTCCTTCACCTATTACATAGGGAGTAATGTCTTGTAAAATGACTTGATACAATTTTTCATCTCGATCTAACTGAATAATTTTATAGATAATATTCACCCAAACCCAATTCCCATCTTTTCTCAAAGCCAAAATATTTGGGATGAATTTTTTACCTTTTTTTGCTGTTTCAAGTATTGCTGTTATTACTTTTTGCTGTGCTTCTGGTGGATGAATTTGGTTAGTGTGCATTTGCACAAGCTCTTCTCTCTGATAACCCAATATTTCTGTAGCTTTATAATTAGCTTCTATAATCTTACCCTGTAAATTTGCAATTAAAATTGCTTCATCAGCATCTTGCATTAATGCACGGTACTTTATCTCTGAATTTTGTAATTTTTTTTCAACTTTTTTCCATTTTGTTATATCCACATAAGCTGTGAAAATTCTATCAGTGAAACTTGATACAGGAGTAGATGTTACACTCAGCCAAATAACTTCTTGGCAATCTTTTGTTACTCCCATTTCTAAATTTTCAACACTGCGTTTTTCTCGGGAGGCAACAACCCAAGGATACTCATCTTTTGGCATATCTGTGCCATCATTTCTAATTATTTTCCAGTTTGATTTTGTAGCTTTTAGTGACTCACTTTCTTCCCCTAGCCAGCCAAAAATATGCTTTACTTTTTGATTAATCTCAACAATATTATCTAAACTATCTGTAATAAAAAATCCCATCAGTAAAATATTTAATATATTTTAATTTTGTGCCCAAAGCTGATTAATATTTAATTTTATGGTAGTCAAATATTCTACATTAGCTTGCAAATTCAGCACAGAGCAGGGAACAGATAAAGAAAAGTATATGAAAAAATATAAAAGAAGATGTGAAATTTACAATATCTGCATCGTCTGTACTTCTTATACTTATGACAAAGTATACAAGTATATTTTTTCTCCTACACCCTACACTCTACTGTCTTAAAAAGGTCAAATTAATTTTGCACAGGTACTTTACTAGACAGTGCAAAGTTCTTGGAATAACTATTGCTAGCTAAGGCTTTCAGGGATTTCAAGGTGAGAAACTCTCCATTCACAAGTGTAGGTGCTGTAAGCCTTTTCCTGTA
>JAAUYL010090323.1_pt1 | contig 15154 bp, 8 predicted proteins | sample 7278011 | NCBI WGS metagenome assembly JAAUYL01 (sample SAMN14350225, study PRJNA611818) | marine sediment metagenome | isolation source: surface marine sediment (1.8m) | place: French Polynesia: Moorea | collected 2018-08
ACTCGAACTCGACCATGAATTTTGGCCAAATTACTCGAAAAACTCGAACTCGGTTTTTCAATACTCGGTCCTACTCGAACTCGAGGTTTTTGTACTCGATTACATCACTAAGGGAGACTTGCTTGTTTGGTGTGATAAATATATTGCATTTTCAGCACCTTCGTGGCACTACTTAAGTACAGGTAAGCGAATCAGCGAATCTCCATGCTACATCTCAACGAGAATGCAAGATAGGAATTATGGGAGTTACATAAGTGGAAGTGTACTTACTTTTTGGTCCATTGCCTTGGATAAGCAATGTTTTCTGCAAACGACCTGTTGCCTATGTTTTTGCATGCTTTCTAAGGAGTAGGCATTGGTCTAAAAATAAGAGCTTAAGGTATCAGTCTATCCAAATTACGAAACCATATTCGTAGGCAAGGTGGAAAATGAAAGGCAAACAGAGTCTCTAACGACAACGTCTCATCCATTTCATTAACATTTCCCGTTTAAAAGTTGAAAGATACAGGGAAAAGAAGAAGGGCTTCTTGAATCGACGAGATCTTTTGCATTTTTAAACGTCTGTGTGCACTAACTTCAAAAGGTGCCTCGCTTCCAGTGTGGATGTATTATTTAAGTCAGACTCTCTTGGCTCCAGAATTTCTTCACCTCCCAGTCAATGATAGTGAAAGGCTTGCAATAATGTTGTTTTCCTGTTGCATCCATAAGTGTTTTTGGTGAGTTAATGGACGCCCTGCGATGCACAGAACAGAATATAAATGGAAGCATAATGTTCTATCAATGTTTGAAGTCAATCTCTATGTGCGTTGGATACGGAATTAAATACCATGATTGTTTTTGTCATGGTCGCATAAAAAGCTAATCGAATCTTGGGGCTCATATGGCAAGATTTAGTTAAATACTTCTGAGCTCAAGCATAAAAACTGAGCTGCGTAGACTTCCATCTGAAATTAAATTTCAGGAAGACGAGAAGGCCTGACTAACTCTATCATCGCCCTTTGCCTCGGCGTTGCGTTCCCCTTTCCTTTTATATTGGGCAGTAAAAAGTGCTCAAAAATCGTCTGAGTTTCACGCTAAAAGTGCAAAAATAAACACGTCGTTTTTATGGATCTTTCATCTCCCAGGAGTGAATGACGTCTCTGTTCGTCTGGCAAAAATGCTTATTTACTTACGCAAATGGAAATAGGGGCACATTTTGCCGCAAAAATGTATTAAAAATCTAAACTTTTTGGGTGGTAAACATTGCCATATTCATTGAAAGTACTTTCCGCTGGTTTACACGATAAATGTAATGACTTCATTAGTCTCCTATTGGTAGCTGTTTGCACTCGTATCTTATTTAAAAGACGATAAAACGGTGGTAAAATTGACGAAGGAGGCTTCTGAAAATGAGGGACCTCCTGCAGAGCGTTGAACTCTGCGTACGCCCAAACTTTTTTCGCTGAACGTAGGGAGGTCAAGTCTGAGAGAATTTGCTACGCTGCCGAAGGCGTTTTTTTAGATTTTGCAAAATCAATCTCGCTTCAATTATCGAATCTCGCCCACGCGGGACTTACTTTTAATACATTCTAATAAATACTTTAGATTACATCATCCCTGTACTAAAATACTTATGTAAACGGTCCGTTTCACATGGAGAAAATTAAATTCATTGCCATATCAAAATTAACGATTGGAACACTAAGAAAATAATGAAAAATCACGGAAATAAATGAGGACGAAAACAAAGTCATTTGCCAAGCAATTGTCACGATGTTAATCTAAGCTTTTATATTTGAGGTTAGAGTTAGTCATCGAGCTTTTAAACTAAGCACCATCCATTTATGGTGGGGAGGCGATTTTCTAGCGCCTTTGCCACGGTTCGCAGTCAATTGTCAAAATGCATAAAATCTGGTTTGTTAGGCTTGACTTATAACGCCTACTCCCTGCTCGGTTTTCTCAACTCCTCGCGTCGACGATTTTTTTTCCTAAGTAATTATCTGATGCGACAGAAATCAGTATTGAAACTTCGAAAAACCCTAATTTAATTGGGGTTGAAACTTAAGGAAGGGAAGTATAAATCTTGATCTGGTGCTCAGAACTATCTAATTACTCGTTCTTGACAAAGACAAAGTACGATGTAGGTAAGTCCGAGTGAATTAAATAATTATTTTTAAAACATTTCCATTTCGTTCGCGTGTCATGTGTGTTGCGCATGCTTTTTAGATCTTTCGGTCAGTTAAAAAAGACCGAACAGCTCACGAAAGACACAAGAACTCCTTTTTAGTTTTTTGAGAACAGGTCCTCAAATTAGTGATGCTCCGCGAATTTCCGAGGACCTCGGCATGCATTAGCTAGCGACCAATTTTGAACAGTAGTGTATGACAATACTGTGTCCACTGTCCACTTTCTGCCACATGAGAAGGAAAAATGCATTTTATCTGAACCTGATAGTTTCGACGACACATCATGACGTATCTTAGAGTGCAGCCTGGGTTTGTCCAATAGGAATGAATGGCTTCATGGTAAAATAAATCTGATGCCAGCGCAACTCCTATTTTCCATAATTGGCTAGGGGGCTTCTAATGCTCGAACACGATATCGCACTGGTCTCGGCCTTATATTAGTCATCATACGGTTAGCAACTAAACACCTATCTAGATTTCTACCATTTTATTGAATGTTTCGATTGAGGTCAGCTCCAACGACTAGAATGAAACTTGTCACTACTTCATGCCATATAGCCTATATAGGGGGACCTCCCAAATACGGTCAAGCTCCAAGGCTAATTTTTCCCTGTGTGAATATTCTAAAGCGAAGATAGATAGAAAACTGGTCCAACCATTTTCATTTTCGAGCCTGTCAAGACATTAGTTCCGTGCTCACTTTTGGTTAGGTTTGGCGGAATTTTATTGCGTACGCTTCGACTTTTTAATGTCGTTATCCTGGCAACCCCACCAAAACATTGGCAATGAATTTGCAAAACAGAGAGAGCTAGAGGTCTCCCATTAAGATCAATCAATCGAAGGTCGATATCAAAAACCAGGAGATCTTCTTGTGAAATTGCAATGGAGACTCCACTACTTTGTTTACGGAGCCGTCAAAGGGAATGGGAATCGTATGTGAAGCCGATTTAATTTTGCGACTTCTCAATTTCCTGATGCAAGCGGAGAAGAAAAAGAAGTGTTTCACATTTACACTACAGACGAAAGAAAAACAAAACACTTGATTGCGTTGCGTTGCGTCGCTTGCGAAAAAGTTTTCTAAGTTTGTAAGATCGAAAACAGTGTCCACAAATGATAATAAAGAAAAACCAATGTCGCAGAAAAAATCTCTGACGTAAGTCTTGCAAAGTTTTGTGCCTAGGATGATGGAGTCGTTGAGGTGCTTTGCTTTAGAGAGAGGGAGGCAGCCCCCCATTTGAGGTCTATTCATGTACAACAATGCGGGCCATTTAGAGCACTAGCTCGTAAAATGTCCCACAACAACCACTGCGCCGATGTGGTCTGGTTAATCTACAAATAACTATAGGGAGGCAGCAGCTAGCAGCGCCATCTTGCGGATGAACTTCAAAGTTAAGAGGGGACAACTGTATCTCTAGATTCTGATGGATTTTTCTTCATCATCGGAATTCGAGGCATTTTTTCCATTCCTCTTTATTTGGTGTGATGCCTCGTGGCTTTTGGAAGGACCATTTCTACCGGAAATAGTGAGAGACTATAGATTCTGAGCTTTTCCGGTTTTGTCGTGATCCTGTCTTGCTAGACATTGACTGATTGCAATGTTTTTCAAGGCGGGTAAAATGTCTTATACCAAGTACATTTGCTTACACATGTCTTCTCTTTTTGGGCTTTGGTTTGCCTGACACCTTACGTTAACTGAGACATTTTGTTCTGTTGTATTCCGTCAAGTCCATTTTCACGATTCTTTTTTGTTGAGCTGAGACCCCAATCCTTGCATGTTTCGAGCAAGATGCTTGGAAGAAAATAAATTGAAGCCAATGTTAGCTGCCTCTATTTTAGTTTACTTTTATCTCCAGACATGAACATATCTTTGGTCCTAATCGCCGTGTAATGCCCAAATATCGCTCAGGCGTTGTCGTGTTAAAGACTCATTTGTTTCTCCCGTTTTATCATCATGGACTGGACAAACGAAAAAGAGATACTTTTAGGTTTTAACTCTTAGAGCAACCAAGATATGAAAATGGCAAGAGACGGCGATGTGTATCAGATTTCTAGGAAAACGCGTAAAGCTATGAAACTATTGCATTGTATACGCGACGGCGAATCCCGACCTCCCGCGGGTTCCCGCCTCAAAAATAGCCCCATACATTCAATCCCGACTTTGCACAGTCGAAAGAGATATGCCCAACCTCATCATGGAATCTTATGTCAAACAATAGCTCCAGAGACTGTGGGCAAGGGCTCGCGGAATGCAGGAAATTCCAAATATGAATTCACAGGTTCTCTCTCGTGTAAGAAACGGCAAAAGCTCCTCGTCGTCGTTGATTACAATCTTGCAAGTTGTGAACTGTGTATACAATGAATGATTCCCCCGGCCAAAAAGCTGCGATATCAATCATGTCTGCTGTGTGTTTTGTTTTGCAGAGTCCTCTTCTCTCTCAGATGATGCTTAGGTGCATCTCTTTTCAAAGCCCACATGTATATGATGCAACTTGAAAGGATGAAAATATAGACTGGAACTCGTTTGTTGAAAAAAGAAAGATATCTAGGTATTGATACACTGCTGGCTTTAATTTGAGTGCGCCGCGTCCTTCTTTTTTTTTGGATGCACCTTGCTTGAGTCAGGTTTCTTTTTTCGGGCCCAACGAGCTTCAGTTCGAGCTGCCCAAAACTAACACGTCCACTCCATGCGTCAGTCGTTGCGCGAGTGCCCGTTTCGGAGCACCTGTATATATCGTTCTCACTTTTCTCCCATTCTTTTCTCGAAGTAGTGATAAAATTGTGATGCTGTGTGCGATGTTCTTCTATAGTTCGTGACAAGCCATAAAGCAATTGACGAATTTTTAATTGAATAGAAGTCCGTGAATTGTTTTGAAACGTGTTCTAAAAATGGCGGACGAGAGTCCCCGTTTTGCCACCGTATCGACGTCTTCGCTGCAGATTCAAGTCAGAGTACCTTCGAGGTCGCCGAGCAGAAGCCCCATGCGACAACGGAGGCCAAGCTCGCCCTCTTCAAGTTTGTCGAGGCCGACGACGGCCTCGGTGGCGAGGTCAACCTCGATGCGGCATTCCCGACGGGACGACCCGCCCAGGCCATCGGGCCAAGATGGCAACAGTCTTGCTCCCGTTTACCCTCGCTCTTCCAAAACTACCAGTCGATCGCTTTCCCCGAGGCCGCAGAGGCCGTCCACGACCTCTCGTCCTCCACCACCCTCCCCCTCGCATTCGGGTCTCCTCCCGACAAGGTCACCAACCCCGCCCAAGGATTGGACCAAGAGCCTCCGTTCGTCTGATTTTTCCTACGGCACCCATTCCGCTCCTACAACCCCTGTCGTTCAACCTCGAAGACTGGAGATTCCAGTCGTGACGAAGTCGAGGTCCTCGGTCAGTCCTAGTCCAACGCGAATCAGTCGACCGGAAGTGCGTACGGCCTCGAAAAGTCCGGCGCGTTACGGAAGTCCGGGCAGCTATGCCACCCACATTAGCCGCAAGGTGTCCAAGGAGGCGGCCGAGGCGTCGACCTCGAAAACCGGAAATAGCGGCCTCAGGTTGAGTCCTTTGACACCCCCGGGTTCCCGGAAGTACGGGACCTATTCCATGGGATCCGGTGGGCATTATGAGCGGTCAGATTGTAGCATCACTAGCGGGAGCAGCAGCGCGCCGGTCAAAGCCTCGGCGACCTCGTCGTCAGCTGTTCCAAGAAAGGTCGGCACGTCGACCTCTCCGACGAACCTCTACTTTCCTCCGAGTAGTTCTAGCAGTGGCAGTGTCAGTAGCAAACCTAAGTCAGGTAAGGCCTACCTAGATTTATGTATTTTTTTGCTGTGTTGGCGTTGTTTTCCTGAGTGGTCATTATGCAAATAAACTGCGTAGGTATGCATGCTTAATTAGCGCACGGCGCTTGCCGATCAAAAACTTGAACATATCAGCAAGACGTGTGTTGTGTAAAACCATTAGTCAATTTGGATAAGTAGGAGGTGGGTACGAACAGACTTCAGCGAGACTTGTAATGGCTGCCCTAAAAGGGGGAATAACAAAACTAATAATCATAAAAGTCTCCAGCATGAGCAGCAAGAATCCTTGACATTTCGGCATTGGTGTCTGTCCGTCCGCTCGTCCGTTTCGCAAATGGATACACAGAAGAATTTTTGCACATGAGTAACGAGCGATGATTTTCAGGTAGCCAAACAAGTTACTTACGCTCAGATAAAAGGCTGCCTCTCTCGCATTTCCACCACGTTTTTCCGTGCTTCAATGCATGTTATTATACACTTTTAATGGATTTTCTTCCCATCTAGAGGTGTGGGGATATTTGTTATTTGAAAGAAACGTAAGAAACTCAGCGCGTCACCTTTTTAAAAAAGTTCTTTTTTGCCAAATAAGGCGGAAATTTGGCTTCGGCCTGACTTGATGAAGCATGTTTGCTGCCCATAAATGCTATTGCACTCGCCGGTTTTCAATATCTAATTTTGTCACGTTTTCTTCACTGACGAGTTCAATAGTAACCACTTGAGAGAGAGAAGGAACGATGTGGGCCTATGTAGCACTTCAAAGCAATGACATGTCTACATTTGTAAAGGACTTATCTTTAACAAACTGTGTTCTGTGCCTTTTTCAGTACAATTGACCAGAGTTCATCATTGAACAGGAGTTCTGTCCAAGATGTGACAACTCTCCTATGCCTATTACAGAGTCAGACAGTCTCTTGAGAAGCGATTAAGCATTGTGACGCTGACCAATCCCAAAATATATGGGAGTGCGGGGGAAAAATTCCCCCACCTGTAAAAAATTGAGCTGTTTTACATTTCGACTCGTATTCCCAACCAAACCCCGACTGCTGCCTCGTTAAATCATGCTAGAGCCAATTTGCTCTAAGCTCCGCATGGGGTCGCTGGCATCAGTTGGGCCTAGGAAATTTTGAAATGTAACTTTTTTAACTTCGACTCTGCTTGTAGAGTAGAAACGAGAAGAGATCTAAAATGGGAAATGACAAAAGAGTCTGCTTTGATCAGTCGACTGGGAATGAATGCATGGAAAAAGGCCCATATAAGTATCAACTTTGATTTTGGAAAGTACTTTTAAAAATAGAATCTGGGCCTCATTGCAAAGAACTTGTTTTACATGCAGAATTCAGAATTGCCCTCCAATAATTCTAATGTAAATACGAGTAGATACAAGGAATGGCTCTGTGTTTGAGCGTGTATTCATTCGATTCTCTGCATCTACGTAACTTTTTGTTGAGCTTGTAGATTTTTTCCAGGCACAGCTGCTTCAATTTTTGTGTTGGGTAAATATTGTGCACGATGCTCATTTTGGTCAATCGCTGAAATTGGCGCCTTGAGGAGCAAACTTACAGCCCTTAGAAATGTCTAGAAAATGGTCGGAAATGCTGGGAAATGCTACGACGACAAAGTGTAGAAGAGATTGATCAGCGCGATACCGGTGTCAAAGCCATTATCATTATTTTAGATCTTATTTGCCGCCGCTCGCGCCCATTTTTGGTGGGCCCCACGATTATCCTATACCACCCAAAACGCTCGAGAGCCTCTACTTTTAAAACCAACATTCGTTTTTGATCCTACGCGCATCAGCAGAACCTGATTTAATCAAGATAAAATATTGCGAAAAATATATATTTAATTTAATGGGAAGTTGATTGCAAAACCAGAAATCCCCGCAATTTCAAAATCAAATTCGAGTAGGAGGTTTTTAAAGCTCCCGGTATATTTGTCACCATAAACAATTCCGTACCCCGCCCTGGTTAGCAAAATGCCATTTGTCGGATGCTGACAACCCATTCTCGCACTTTTTGTTTATTGACTGTGTCAATTTATTTTAACATCACTGTCTGACTAGGTTTTGCCCAGTCTTTCAAGGCAAATAAGCGAATTTGCTTGCCAAGATGTGTCTCCGATTTCATGCGTAATTCGCGTAAAAGTTTTTTCCGCCACCCGGGAGGTCAGAATCTTAAAAAGGTCCGAAAAATATGGTTATTTCCACTTTTCTAGTCTCGAGTCATGAAATGGTTTCCTGCCGACAAACAAAAGTTAGAGACATTTTTACGAGGCAGCAGGCCTTGTCATTCAAATGTTAGCAGCATATTTTTGCTTAAACCGCAAAAAAACACCGAAAACTCTTCTACATAATCGGGAATTTGTTTGCATCACGACTTCAACCCAGCACTTACAAGGCGGGACATTTGAGCCGTTTGAATACAGCGAATTACGAAATTAGAGGCCTCTGGACAAACAACTTTTGCTTTGTCGTCACTTTTTCATATTTTTGTCGTGGATTTTATGAAGTAAAATATCTTGGGGACTTTGGGGCCTATCGCAGCATCGACTAAAAGTTGTCAAAATGGATGAGCGAGCTTCGCCGGTTCCGGCATATTTTTCTCAGCACGCGTGAAATTTCTCGTCGTGGAGCTGTGACGAATTTTGTCCCGAACCAACGGAGACACACTTTTTAAAAGGCATATTTCTAAAAACACCACCAAAGATCGGAAGTTTTCCGCCAAACCTCAAGTCCCAAAGGGATTGAGTTGAAAAGTTTTAATGCAAAATATATGATGGGGGATAATTAAGTATTTAAGTACTGTTATGTAAGAGTAAGACTTCTGGAGAAACCATTGAAACATCTTGATGACGGAGCAGAAAATTGAGATTAGATTAGTGGGCCAGCCTGCGTGACGTTGGGTAAATTGTGCGATACAGAAATTCTATAAAGCCAATTACCCAAAAAGTTTCACATGTGGTTGTGGGGACCTTTAAGAGCATTTAAAATATCACTACCCGCCACCACCCAATCGGCTAACAAGACTTGGATTTATCGCTCGGTCGTTTAACCACCTTGCTAACGCACCATACAGTAAACAAATACATAGAGAAGGGAGTCGTGTTTGCATTAAATTAATAGCGCTAATTTGCTTGGTTTTGGTTAGGGTCCTCCTCTCGTCTGTGGCCACATTATCAGGTCAATAAAATAACAGTCTTTTGGATTTTCAACTTTGTGCCCTGCTTTATTCCGTCGTTAGTCCTCTCAAGATTTCAATTGGATTTTCCATGCCTGAGATGCTCAGAATTGAATCATCGCGGCTGCACTATATAATATGCAAAACCCGTCAGAGAGAAAGAGGCAGAGTTCTAACCTAACAAAGTTACATAGAAGCCAATTTTGGCTGTGGCCTGCCTTGCATAACTCAGGTCGGTGAGCACGTAACTAATGCAGTTTTTCCCACATTTTTTCAACAATTTATCGATTGCAAAATCGACCTCGGACTCCCTACGTATATATGCCATCAGTTAATCCACAAAAGCTTATTCGCAGTACGGCACATATTCAGGTCTTAGGCAAATGACGTGTCAAAATGATGTGCAGGGGTTCAACTCTATTGAGAAAACCTTTTTACCCGTGATAAATCCTCTCTCCAGAGATGGGCTTTATGCATGCACAGTGCCTCCAAATTGGAATAACATGCGCGATTTCATTCATTTTTAGGTAAGACGCTAGCCTGTGTGGTTTACGGCCTGTCAGGGCATCAATTGAAAATCGACCTTTGTGTGGAGATATTCGTGCGCATTTGAAGAAGAGAAGGCGTGAATAACGTCTTTTCGCGTAGATCGACGGGGTTGGGGGAATTTCCCCAACTTTTTTTGTCGTGAACTTCGTGAAGGAGAGATGAAAAACAAACCCTCTATCCATTGTCTACATAGAGAGAAGGGCATATTGCATTGCTTTTGACAGGACCCATTAGCGTGAGGTCCTATGGTCATTTCATTTTACAAATTACTTTCATGACTCCGCCTCTTTAACGTAGTAATTATTACAAGATATTTGCACAAGAGCAAGAGAGGAGCGTGACGGTCAAATTGGCATATTTCATGTATTTTTGGCAAAGGGGCACACTTAAACCAATAACCCCATTGTGGCCTTTTTTGTTTCCAAGAGCAGATACGCCCCTAGTCGTCGTGATCATGAGTTGCTTGTATAGATTCTTAGTTACTTAGTTGATAATTCTTGGCTTGACGAAAATGAGTATTGGCACAAACTTTAAAAAGATGAACATCTTTATTACCCTCTCACTCTTCTTCTCTGCATTGACCTCACGCTGGACAAGACACTGATTTGACCAGAAATCAATAGTTAATTTGATTTTTGGCTCGCAAAACTCCAATGAAATCCAAGGGAGGAGAGAGAATGCCTCTAATTTATGTAAGTGCCTGGACGCACGTAAGACGACGGGGGCATTTGCGCGAAATAGAGTCACGTCTATCAGATTTGAAACGGGCCGTTTACATCCTATGGAACTCATCATCATCTTTGAAGGGGGAGAAGGGAGGCATCAGGCATGGATGGTGCACAAAAACGTTTACTCTTACAATAATTCTTGTAGGTGCAAAGTTTCACAACTTTTTTTTCTCCTCTTTGCTTAGAAAATGCCAGTTTTGTATATAATTTTCATGTGGGATTTACCAGAGACGCGACATGTCTAAATATAGCGGTTCGATCCAGTCAGATTATCTCCTTCCTTATTCTCTCTCCATGTACACAAACATGTACTTGATATCCATAGTACATGTTTACGATTAGTGTATATCCAAGCAGATCATGGGGCTTCTTCAGGCCTGTTTTTTTGTTGGTCGTTACGTCATTTGAGAGACGCTGGTTTAAAGAAGTATCATTATTTCGATATGTGTTCTACAGAACGGAATTCAACTAATTAAAAGCGAACATTTAACTACCCACATTCATCATGTCCACTCCAGATGTCAAACTGGAACTGAACGTAATCAATAGAAGTAGTGTTAGATGCAGTTCAAAAGTGAAAGGTTTCTACCAGATGGCGCTGTAACGTCTACATCGATAGACCTACACATGAGCTAGAATTGAAATTTAGTGTTGAGGCAAATGAAATCACGTAAAAAATATGAATACTTATTGGTACAAAAGATTTTTAATTTAAGCTGCTCAAAAGTGGGTACTTGACGCCATTAATTTACGCTCGTGATTGGCCGTAAAAAGTACAAAAAAAGCTGGAAGACCTGACCTTTATTATTTTCGCATCATTTTATTTTTGTTTCCAAAGGGGCAATGCAGTCACTAAAATTAGGCCTTGATAATTCTCTCTTCTGCTCTAGCTGTGAGCAAGTGATGCCATTAAAAATTTAGCTTATCAATTTTACCAATCTGGTGGTCACTTTTTTGGTGCTGGTTCTAGTGTCGGAGTCTGGCCCAACTTGGCAAATCACAGCTAATTCCAGGAAATTTAGGAGGCACTGAAAACGGAAAAAATGGAAGTTTGTATAATATCTTTAAGAGGAAAAAGTATATATTGATTTTAAGTGCAAGTGGAGACATTTTTTCTTCTATAGTTTTTTTAAAGTGAGTTACGTAAGCCTTATTATTTGTGGTGACACGCTTGTTTCTGAAAGGTTATATACTTCAAACACAAATTTTATTTGTTTGTATTGAATTCGAAAAGTTTCTGGCAAAATCGATTTTCCCCCACCTCGTTCACAAATGCGATTATTCATAATTCAAATGTCCTAAAGGTCATTTCGTCCGTAACATTACGATCGTGTAAGCGCTAAAAATAGTCACAAATGTGAATAGAACAGGGGTACAAACAAATGCTTCTCACTCGAAATGGGCTATAATTTTCCTCAATCGCGCTACGCCTTTATGCTTATGGCTGATCTGCCAATTACTGTATTATTGCATAGGCAGCATATGTACGTATTTACATCATAAAATAGATAGGTTCTCTGCATCCAAACCGTCTTGGTGTCAGAGAGAGTGCCTTGCCATTACGCTCGTAGATATATTTAGCCCCAACTTTTGCTTCCCCATGGAGGTTTCTGGCGAGCAGAATCCCAGGCATATTTGTGCCTGATTTTCTCCTCGAAACTTGCCACAGAAAGTTCAAGAGGTTCTGCTGGCATAATGTTGTAGAGAACCAAACTAACCTTGGCCACCGCAACCAAGAGCTGAGAAGAGGGGTCTGTGTTAGAGTTTGAAGCTTTTGAAGTTCCACTAAGTATTACCAAGCAAGAAGGAACGAGGCGCGTCTCTGCATTTTCACATGGATTTGAATAATGATCACCAGGTCTGTGTGTGGACATCTCCTATATCTGCTACAGATTTATGTGAAGGACTTCAAGAAAATTAATTTTTGCAGCTGCTGCTTTTGTTTTGGTGTTTACATATCAGTAATTCGATATTAGGCCGCCAGAGGGCGGTAGATGCAAAAGAGTTTGTAGACACGTTTCTCGCTTCGTGGGCAAACAATACAAATTATGATCATTGAGCCTCCATCCTTCAAGCAGAGTTGCATCCCTTTCAAAGACTTGCCATGCCATCTAGGCCCTTGTCATTTGTCAGGTACTTGTTCTTTTGTTTGTAAACATGAGCAGGATCTAGTCGTCGTGTCAATTTGAAGTCCACCGAGCCAAAAAACGCATTTTTCATGCCGATTCACCAAAGCAATGAGCTTTGTCAGTAGATAAGTGGTTAGGTACACTTGTAAGCTTGTTGTGTTGAATCAACCAAACGCTGATGCATCATCACGCGTTTTTTTCACATGCATGAAAACTTCAACATGTTTAACCATAATAACATTTGTCCCCCATTTCTCAACCATCTTTTAAAGAAGTGAGAGGAGGGGCCTTGTTGTAAGTAGGTGTACATAAATTTGTTCTGCCCGAACTAAAAGCCCCCAAATGGAAACGCGTGTAATATTTTATTGCCTTTGATAGATGTTACGGCAGTACCACCCAAACTGCAATTTGGAAATTCCAAGCACGAAGATTATTCCTCTCGGGCTTTTGGAGAAGAGGCGCGGGGGAAGAAGCAAAGCAAAGCTTGACTTTGAGCATCTCTCTCGCATTAGACTCAAAATGAATGGCTCAGTGTTCTGGCATCATATGGGAATGGGCTGGCCCTCTCTCAGTCTCTAGCAAATACAAAAGAACAAGATTTCCAACACAACGAAAAATAAAGATGCACAACCTCACAACCTGTTAAAAAATGACCCTAGAGCCATGTGTAAACAATTTTCCTTCATATATTTAGGGGCACCCTCAAGGTTTTGTCTTGTCTTTTTTCCCATATTTTTTTCCAAATGGAATACGAGAAATGCACTTGCATATTTATCCTCCCCAGAGAGGAGATTCCTTTGATGTCCCTTTTTCCCAATTTCAGCCAGAGTTCAAACAAAATTTGAATTTATTAGCTATTTAGTACTACCCTAGATGAGTTTCAGAAAGAGAAACAATGCCCAAAAACCAAAGTTCTGTGCCACCCACCATAATACCCCTATATAATAAGTAAGTCCGCCATATATGGGTGCATATGTAACATATTCCCCCCAACTAACGAAGCATATTTTCCCCAAGCGGCGTTCATTCACAAAAGCAATCTGTTGCTCCTAAAAATGGCAGTAAAAGGTAATGGAAGCAGCAGGCATTTTGCAAAACTACAAGACGCATCAATATCCATTTACCAACCTTGACGTACTTGGTTGGCTCCTCAGTTTTCCCATATACTGTAGACTAAAAATGGCGGCGGTGGAGGGTGTGCAAAAACTTGCAATCAGAACCAGGGTTTGCACTGGCGTCGTACTTCAAAAGAGAAGAGGCGAAATGAATCATTTCCTGTGTTGACAGCGCGCGAGATAGATTTTTGGCGATCTAAAATCTGCACAAAATTCCTAGGACATCTTGGAGGTTTTAATCTCCTTTAAGCCATGGTTTTTGACGAACAGCAAAGCCGTTCTTTTTGCAAGGGTGATGAGTCAAGTCAAGCTACATCCTTCTCCACCTCTTCACGAAATTCAGTGACCTTTGCTGGCGCTTGCTTCATTTTTGAGACCGAGGCATGTAAAAATTACCCCGATAATTCAGAGTGGATGATGTCAAATGATTCCCGCCTTTTTGAGGTGGTTAGACGGTTGTCAAAACTAAAGGTTTCTTAGCTCGTGCCGACGACCAAAGCTTTAGGTAGGTTACATAAGGCCAGTCTTAAGTGCGATTTGATTAGCATAACTTTATTCAACAGGCGTTTAAGCTATAACACATTAGCCATGACGCCATATAATAATACTTGATAATCTCCTCCCGCGTGTCAGGTGATAAAAACGGCATATTTGCAAATACTCGTCTTTTGCATTCAAGAGATCCCATTGCTCAATTTGAGCGGAAGGGGGAGGTTATTAAAAGACGATTGTGTCCGGAGAATTGGCCGTGAAGTTCGTATCTTCATCATTTCTCCTCTGCCCATCGATGCGGGAAAAACTTTGTTAACGCGAGACAAGCTTGACAGTTTCCTCGAAAGAGTGGGCGAACGGCAAAGAATTTCTTCGAGAGCTACTAACTACCTGTTATAGAAATCTAGACTCAATTAAATTATATAGGCATGTACTCTAGCGATTCTCCCAACCCAAAATCAAGCCACAATCAAGCTAACGCAGAAAAGCTATTTTTTTTTTTCGAGCGTTACCTTGATTGGTAGTCTGCAACCTGCCGATCATGCGCTATTTCGCTATTTTTTCATTTTTTTGCAAAAAAAAAAAATAGATAAATAGCGTTAGCTTGAACCGCTGTTTTTCTCATATTCAGCTTTGGACGTCGGCGGGATTGGTAGTTTGATTGGTAGGTTGAGACGGTTTTTATATATTTACATAGGGCCAATGTTACTGCGGCATTCTCAGAGTTGTTTTTTTCAATTTTGGCCCTGAAAAGGACTCCATTTTCAAAATTTTGCATTCGCTTCGTATGGGTCATTCTCTTTGTACTGCTGGGGTTATCGACGCCATCGCAAAACAGTCTATGCTTGTCATTTTGTTGCCGGTCGCAAGTTTATCAAGGGCAGACTCTGGCCTCCATCGAGTGAAGCCATGGGCGGGCCAAGGACACCGCAGCAAAGTGGTCGCACGCTCGCCAAGTACACTTTGTGGAATACGCAGGCAAATGGGAAAATTCGATCCAAGATCAGGA
>JAAUYL010045471.1_pt1 | contig 15125 bp, 13 predicted proteins | sample 7278011 | NCBI WGS metagenome assembly JAAUYL01 (sample SAMN14350225, study PRJNA611818) | marine sediment metagenome | isolation source: surface marine sediment (1.8m) | place: French Polynesia: Moorea | collected 2018-08
AAATGGAGGTCAACATCTCCGACCTCGTGAGAGAGGTTGCCGAGGACGAGGCCATCATGGCGGCGGCCTCGATCCCGACAATCACGATGGGCTTCGTCGGTTGCATCCTCGTGTTCGCCGCCATTGCCAAGTCTGCCATCACGAAAAAAGACGAGCTGTGGAAGCCGCGCAACATCTTTGAGGCCTTCAGCCTCGTCAACTCGGTGATCGGGATGTTCTTGGGTGTCTACGGCTGCCTGTTCACCATCCCGAGGTCGGGCTTCGTGGATGCGAGGTCGTGGAACCTCGATCAGAATCTCATGCTCCACCTATTCTTGTTCCATCGTTACCTGCTACTCGGAGGAGACCTCTTCACCTCCCTCGATCGCTGCTTGGCTGTCCTCTATCCACTGAAATACTACATGCTCGCAACAGCCCAAGTGGCCATTGGTAAGCTAGAAGACATTTCAACTTCAAAGCATTGAAGGTTAAAAGACATTGCATCTTCAGGAATTCTCGCAATGTGGACCTCTCTTTCTATTGGATTTACCTTGGCCTCCTGGTCGATAGGAGTGGTCCCATCCTATCTCGCGGACGCGCCTATGAACCCGTTGTTCTTGCTGCCGACGAGGTCGTTCGTGCACGCCCTCGGGATACCCTACCTGGTGATCCTGGCCAACGTCTTCGTCTTCGACATGACGGCATTGGTGATCGCACTGATGAGGAGGAGGCAAATGACCTCGCCAACAACCTCGAGCAACTTCAACGGTCTGTCCTCGTCGACCTCTGAGGATCGGGCGGTCATTGTCACTTTCAAGAGTCGAGTCTCGATCAGGAAGAGCACCGATGATTCCATCGCACTCGGATACAACGGTAATCTCATTTTGAATCCAATTATCTAAACAGTCGTATATAGATATATATACACATAAATAAGTAAATAGTAAATACTAACTACTTATGTACTTAGGTGCATCTAACAATAGGGGTTGCGTAACAAAACGCAAGGCTTTCTTTTGACAAGAATGGTTAATAAGGAATGACCTGATTTCCTTTTCAACAATCGCGTATTTATAGGATGCATTGATGAAAGCCCGTCGCTCTTCATTAACATTGCGGACAGTTCTTTCTTTTTCTGCTTTGCTGATTTAAAAAGGACCTTTTGGCTTACGTAATGCAAGTCGCCACGGGGGCACTAAGAATCCCCTGATGCCACAGAAAAATTGTCACCTCAGCTGAGGCCTCTCTGCTCATGCATTTCATTTTCATATTTTTCAAGGAGGAAAGAAAATGTTCGTGGTCTTACGCAATAGATATCCTCCTCCTTTTATTTGGCTTCATCAAACGACCTATATTCAATAATGCCCATAAAATTGGTTAGATACCTATGTACTATGCAGTAAGATATTGGTTGGTTTTCTGAAATTGGAATATTGACCATTTCTATGCATTGTATGTAGGTTACTCAAAGGAGAGGAAGGCCGACTTGGCGGAGGTGCAGCTCACGATTCGCTGCCTCTCGATAACGACGTGGTATTTTGTTTCACAACTATGCACCTTCATCCCGGGAATCATTCTCTACGGATGCGAAGGGGTAAGCAGATTACTTATTTCTTGGGTGTGTGCATCCAATCCTAAGGAAAATGGTTAACCTTGCGTAACCACATTTACATTTATTTTCAGAACGAGCCCACCACGGAGAGTCTGGAGAACGGTTGCAAGAGCATCCTCGCCATTGAGATGAGAATCTTCATATTCTTCTTCTACCAGTTCCAATTTCTGAAGCCCTATTTTTTCATGGTGTTTGACAGCGAGCTGGGGAAAGGAGTAGGGAAGCTTTTTGGCTATCGCAAGCACGAAATTTGAAACATGAGCACACTTGACCTGCGCATATATAAATATAAGTACAATTTATCTACACAAAAAATATGTGACCTGAAGATGTTCTATACAGTATAGGAACAATATGTGATGTGATTAGGATAACAAAGTATTAAATAATATGTCTATCATTTAAAGAATGCACCAAACAATATTGTATCTAATGTAGGCGCGATTTATTTATCTGCGTGAAATAAAATAAAGTTGCATGTTTTTAATAACTTGGTCGTCGTCTTTCACTGGGAAAAATTAGGTTAAATGTTGCGTTTATTAACGCGACAATTGTGCGTTGTTATTCTCACCTACAAATGCATTAAGGGTGTGCTCGAACTTGGCCCATTTTCTCCATCTAAAAATCGAGGGGTACCCCCAACAGTTAGACCTGAATATCTAGGATGTTCGTTTCGGGCTGATGCTTCGAAGAGACTTTCTGCAAGTATACAACGTTCTTATGCTCCTTGCGTACGTAATACTTAAAAGGTTTCATGCAAGATATGTATGTAGTCCATAGCTATCTACCTACATATTTTGAGAAATTCCTGGCGCTTCTCCAACTTGCAGCTAAAAGCAATCAGCAGCCCCCCAAGTCCAAAGCAATGGCCTCCTCTACGTTCAAGATGCAATTGTGATATTTAGTTTTGAATCATGGGCAATCAGAGTGCGAAGGTGAGCATCAAGAGCGGCAAGTACATCGAGGATGTGCCGACGAAATCGCGAACGAACTGGACTGCTGGTAAGAAAAAGAAAAGGAATCTGAGATCTTACACAATCCAACCTCAATTTGATTAGGAGTGGCCTCGCCCCCGGGGAGGCCAGTCATTGAATTGTCTAGCAGAATCGCGACAAAAGAAGAGGACTCTGTAACCGACGAGATCAACCTGTCATGGAACGTACCCGAGGACGATGGTGGCTATCCAATTACAGGTGAGATTTTGACGTCGATAAAGTCAATTTCCTTGGAACTAAGTTTTGCGTGTTTACTTACGCAAGATCAGTAATTGATGATTAGAGTTAGGAGGCCTCCTGCTGACAATTGTTTGTGTTATGCTCGTCAAAATTAATTGACTTACGGAGAGAGGGGCTTTCTCCTCCATGGTCTCTCGAGAAAAGGTCAAGACATTTTCTATAATGCGGAACCAAATATAGCCACTTGCAATCCAATTAGCTCGGTAGAGAAATTGCGTTATTGGTTAAAAATGAGTCAGTACAATTACTTGTTTTTTTGACGTCAACGTACCCCAATGCTTCGATGCAGGATATCGAGTGGAGATGCTGGATATTCAAAGCGGAAAATGGATCGAGATTACCTTCATCGAAGGGTACGAGCCCAAGTGCACGTTGAGCAACATCCTCTACGGCATCATGTACAGGTTCAGGGTGGTCGCCCTCAACGACGCCGGCCCCTCGGAACCCGGGGAGCCATCCGAGCCGATCGTCATCGACGTGCCCGGTGTCCAGATCGCCCCCTACTTCGTCCAAATGTTGAGCGATACGATCGCGCTCGAGCACGAAAAAGTAAACATATGCCGGTCAATAACTAAGCTTCATTTATGCTGATCAACCGGCTCGTTTCAGATCGAGTTCAGGGTGAGGGTCCTGGGCACCCCCAAGCCCTCTGTACAATGGTACAAGGACGACGTCGAGATCTTCGCCTGCGAGCGGATCGAAATGAAGGAGGAGGACGAGGGCGGCGCGGTAGTCTTAAAGGAATCGAGGTTGAGTGACTCGGGCGTCATAAAATGCGTGGCCTCTAACATCCTCGGTCGCTGTACTTCAACAGCCTCTTTTACCATCGAAGGTGAGCCAACTTAAAAGGCTCGTCGCATTAAGTCATTGCATTTCTAATAAACGGCAACTTTTAGCTGCGCCGAGGTTCGAGGTTCCCGAGAGCTACGTGGATGGCCTCATTTTTAGACATGAAGAAGTCATTCGTCTGAGGGTTCCTATGATTGCAAAACCAACACCAAAGGTAATATACAACATTACGAAATATTTGGTGGTGCCACAAAACTTCTCTATGCTGTCAACAACTCACTGAGGATATTTCTTAGGTGGTTTGGTTTTTCGAAGACGAGCCCATAACTCCCGGCTCAGATTTGATGATTGAGACGACAGACGCATTCACGTCTTTGAGAATCGAAGGTATGCATTATTTTTGGGCCACCGGTTTTAATTCTACTACTTTTTTATTCCTAGGTGCAAAACGATGGCACTGTGGAGAGTTCAGAGTCTATGCCGAAAACGAGTATGGCGAGGACGCCTGCTCGATTTTAGTCACTGTCACATGTAAGTTGATCGATAAAAACAAAGAAGATCTCTGCACAAAATATCAGCCAATTTATTTTGATGAGGGGGTTAGACACCTAGTCTCATTTTTCCAGTTTGAAAGGGCACATTTTGCTCACGGCAAAAATCTAGTTTATGCAGCATTTTTTATCGCATGGCAACGCTGCTTCTCTTTTTTTTGGTTTCAACGATGACGCTTTAAATGAGGACTCTTTTTCTCCTTACGTAACTGTCCTTCAACTCACATTGTTTTGGCTAAGATAATTAGGGCTCTTGAATTAATCATCTCCCTATTATTAACCAGACTAGGAGAGGACAGAGTATTGCATAATTTATCGGTGAAACTGAAATCTAAATATTATTTTAAGCTCCGCCATCGCCACCAGGAAAACCGGTGATCATCGACATCTCGGAGACAAGATGCACTTTGCGTTGGGAGTCTTCTGAGGACGATGGTGGTGCTGACGTCAAGCACTACATTGTCGAATACTTTCGCGATGTCTGGGAAGTCTGGCTAAAAGCTAAAACAACCAAAGAAACGCAGGTATGGACCCAGACCTAAATATTTAAGGAAAAAGTTTCAGAATCATAATTGTTCAGGTCACAATCGATGATTTGATTCCGGGATCACGATACAAGTTCCGGATCAAGGCTGAAAATTCCTATGGAATCAGCGAGCCCGGAGACGAGTCCGATGCCTTTGATGTCGGTGGAGCATCTGCAGACAGGTTAGACAATTGTCCCGGTTTTTTAGCATGTCCGTTACGTTATTTCAAATCTCGATCTTGGACCTATTCCATCCCATGAATGAATTCGATTTATTTTCGCTTCTCTCCGTTTTAACGAATGATTCAAACTAATCTCATCCGATCTTTACCTTCCAATCTCCATCGACCATGCAGTCGCCAGTTCAACATTCTAACCGAAGATTCCGAGATGCCGAGTGCCCCGAGACCAAAACGCTGGTCGGACATTTATGCGCAGTACGTTAACTTTTCCTTGCTTTCTTTGGCTTTCATGATTGCATGAAATAGTTTTTAAAATAAAGATACGCGATTAGATCAATCAAACAATTATTTTTCGGATTTTTCAGGAGTGCCGAAAATTGGACATCTCCGCCGCCGCCGGAAATTTCTATTGAAGCCACCCCGGAACCTCCTCCAACAAGAAAGAGACCTGCAGACATGGCAAAGGCAAAAGAAATGTGGCCATCGGACGAGCACGAGGACGACATCCTCGATCGCTTCCTCAAAGTCAAGAAATTCTCCGAGAACCAAATGCCGTCGTACGAAAGTGAGCAAACATAGAATTTAACTTGAACTTCCCCCGGATAATGGAAAAATAATCACAGGTGACGGAATTCCATCGATCGCTGGAATCGACGATGACGAGGACGGAACATCTTATTCAAGTCGGGCTCGAAATGCGCGTCGACTTTACTCGGAACTCCAGCAGTTTTCCAACGACACGAACCATCCGGATCTGGAGAGCATCTCCGGCGACGAGGAGATCCTTTCGCAAAATCGTTCGAAAGAGGACTTGCGCCGAGCTCGAGAACTTTATGAAGAGCTCCGGCAAATGTCGTCCGACACGGGAGGAAGCATTGAAAACCTCATGGAAGGTAAAAATACCTGTTCAAACCACGCATATTTCGTCTTTTCCAGTTTCACGATTTTTTTATATTTTTTTCGAAAATAATATAAAAATCCACTCCTTGATTAATGACTAATTTTGGTTTCAGGCATATCAACGTCTAACGAAAGTGTTGCCTCGATCATACCCGCAAACAAGAGGCAGGAGCTCATTAAGTTCGAGATGACGCTGAAGGAAATGATCGAGGAGGCTCGTCAACTGGCCGAGTCGAACGAGGATCTGCGAAGAAAATCGCCAAGCGTACAGTCGATCGCCGAGTCTTTCGTGTCCGTGATCGAACGAGAGCCTCCGCCAACAGCCAAGATCGTCATCGAGCCCAGCACCCCAAGTACCCAGATCCCGCCTCCCACCTTTGCTCCGGCTGACCATCTTGAAATTCCTGTTCGTCCTGAGCGGAAAAATTCGCCTTCCCGATCACCCGTACCCCGGCGGCCGCACAGCGTCTCGCCGATCAGATCCGGGGAGGACTTCACGCCGAGTCCAAGTGGAACTTTGAGTCGTCGACGAAACTCGGAGAAGCCGAGAGCCAACAACGATCCGCTCGTCGGAGCTGACCGCTATGAGGAGATCATCAAGGCGAGCGACGTCCGGCGAAGCTCCAGTCAGCTCAACCTGCCCAAGTCCATCCAGGGTTCGATGAACAACATTTTCCAACCCAATGCAACAATGGCCATGCGAGAGGAGACGAAGGCTCAGGCCATGAATAAGATCGAGTCCGGCGGTACCGGAAGTCGACCCGGATCTAGTTTGAGCATAAACCGTCCCGGATCGGCTCTGAACAACAACAACAACTTAACCAAGTTGGCCGGCTCCAACACGGCATTGAACAAGTCAGGCTCCAATACCGGAATCAATAAATCCGGAGCGTCGTCGCAAAGTAACCTTTTCCTTGGACTCGAGACTCCCAGAATCATCGACGTCAAGTTACCGTCACCAAAACCGGTTCTCGTCCGAAAACAGGCTGCTCCGTCGGAACCTTCGCTGAACCAATCAAAAACGGGACATCGGCCAATCGAGCCCACTTTTGATCCGGTGAGACACGAGGAGCTTGTTCAGCAAGAAATGAACCGTCTGCCCAACCGGCAACCAAACTTTGCCGACTCGAGCTATCCGGATTGGTTCATGATCAGCATGGCCTACTCGATGGTCTTCATTTTCATCCTTCTCCTGAGCAACGTGATTCCCAACGGCAAGCTGTACATCCACTTCGTGGCCTTCTTCAGCATGATCCTCTACTTTCTAATGGACGACGACCGCAACAGCAGCACCGACATCCTGGAGAGCGTCATGGAGGGCTTCGTCGTCAAGCAAAAATGAATCCGATCAAGAAATGCACCAAAGACACACCTTTATCAATGTTTTATCATATTTGTTGTCCCTTCTAAGAAATTCTAAACTCGTGATATCTACTGTTGACAATATCTTGACGTCCCAGTAATGAGCTAATTGTCAATAATTACATTACAAGAAAGTTCCTTTGTTAATTTCGGAGGGGTCTCGGATGGTTTTCGTCGTGATGCTTTCTGAAGAATCTGTTGCGTGGACAATGACCAAGTTGTCGGCCGATGTTTGAAGGCTGTCCTGGATGTCATCAATGTACCGCTCAACCTAAAAGTAAATCAAGTGTCAAGTTGATATATCTACAAACTTAGGAAATATGGAGATTTCACTTTTTTCATGCCACTCATTGGCAACGACGACAGCGACGAATTCGTGGACCGGCTTGTGCTTGATTTCCTCGAGACTGCTCCTCTCCTCTTTCTGACCTCTGTCCTCATGAACGAAGCCAGGCTTTCTGCCTCCGCCGCCTACTTTTCATAGAATGTATGTGAAAATGACTATAGTTCTTAAAGACAACTACTGTTTAATTGCCTTTTGCTCAGCCAATCGATGTGACGGCAAATTGTGCAGCGGTACTGAAGTTTGGGCGTGGCGCATTTCCTCCAGCTCTTCATCGCAAGATTGGAATTGAAACGCGTTAATGACCTGCGTTTCACAATTTCTGTATTTATTCGATGAACCAAATGAAACTCTCAGACTTACTGGATCGTTATCCAAAATGTCCTGAAGGTTTGGAAATCGCCTAGTCGGGACCTTGAGACAATAGATCGCGACAAAAAATGCCACCACGAGAGCGGCGAACGCGATGTAAAACAGGTAGGAGTATTCAAAGTACTTGATGTGCCAGGAATCGTCTTTTAGTCTCATGGTGGAGCTTCACAATTATTCTTTCAGCTGATGGAGAGACCTTTGCTTGCAGAACTTGACTGGCCTCTAGGTTTTTACATTTCGACTATGACCGAGAGTGGAATGGAATCGAAGTTGGCTTCTGCCGGTCCGAAATGTTAAGAGAAAGGCGGAAGGGGAAAGGACATGCTATCTTTCATGAAATGGCGGAGATCATTTGTGCAAAAAATGTGTATTGAATCATAACCATAGAAAGACATGGCTCTAAGAATGAAAGTTTTGTGAAAGCTGTATTACAAGTCCCTTGGGAGAGCTGCCATAAAATGGAAACATGTTCTACTCTATCTGATTCTTATTGCGTATTTGCATCACATGACATCTCGCCCCTTCTTTGCTTTTTTTGGATTTGAAGCCTGCCGTCGACCAAAATGAAAAATCATGCCAGGGTGGAAGGGGAAGTGAGGCTGTCCTGCTGCAAGATGAAATATTGATCCGTCAAAATTCAAAGAGAGGATTTTTTTTCGAGAAAAATAGGAGATGCTGTTTTTTTAAATTAATAGTAGTATGTATATTCTTGCGCAATAGTAGTTTTGTAATATATTATTATTATTCTTAATGAAGTATAATATTTAGGCTCTCTATATATTGTAGTATCATCATATTCTGTCTTGCTGTGTAATAATATTTATTATTTTACTCAGATAACGTCCTCCTGCCCAAGGTAAATCTTTTTGCTTCCTCGTTTTTCTGTAAGGTTATTTTGTTTTTGTAGTAAATTGAGGTTATAATTTCTTTCTAATTTGAACACTTTGGAAGAGGAAAAAAGTGTCCAAGGCATTTTACAGTTTTTTACCAAAAGATTTTTATAATGAGTGAAGGTTGTACTGTGGCCGTGAAGGTGAAATCAATTGACGGTATTAGGGGATTGATATTTCGACTGAAAACATTTTTGCCAACTCACGAGACTTCAAGATTATGCTCATTTTAAAAAAACTTATATTATACCACATCTAATAAAACTTAATTTAAAGTTACTACCATCTTAAAGGTGAAAAAGATTGATATTGTCGGGGTACGATTGGAACATTAATAAGAAAATGAAGATTCTCAAGCTTTTTACAAGTTTTGAATGGAGAAATTTTAAATTGACGAAGAGTGAAATATTTAACATTTACCTTATAATTAGCTGTTTGCTTGTAATTTATGATAGAAAATTCTTTTTTTCCTAGAAAATATAAAAATTGCCATTATATGTTGTGTCTGAAAAATATTTCTTTTTTTTGCAATTACTTACATAAAGATTGTATCTTCGGATTTGTTATAAAAATCTACGTTTCTACAGGGGAGGAATAGTTGATGTAATTTTACTAAGACATTGTTTTGATTTTAAAGTACCCCTGCTATTTGTTTACTATGCACAAAAATAGAACTTGAGTCTAATGACGTAAGGTATGAGGTTAAAAAATGTGACTTTTCTCTCGCTCTACTAATTTTTCTACATCTAGACATCTACGGTTGCTAATTATTTATCTATCAATTTTTAGGCTCTCATTCAATTCAACGGCTAGAGAATTGCTATAAGAGTTGAGTTTCGATTGAAGAACAAATTCTACAATGACTTTCTGATTGTCCAATGCATTCTTGTTCTTGCTTGAGTGACCTTTGCCTTGATGGTTGGTTGAGGAGAAGACGGCCACACCCCTTTTTGTTGAAGAGAGGCGTGGCATCTTGTCCAAGTGGGCGTGGCCCTCAAGAAGTCTCTAATGGGAAAACGAAATTGCTTTTGCATGCTATCGAAAAGCTAGTGCATCTACACTTTTCCAAAGGGTTTTTCTACAGTTAGAGTTGATTTGAGGGTGGAGGGATGGGCTATATTTACATCTAAGCAGACATTTCAAAATAATTTCTATACAAAGGATCGTTTGCTAGTATACTTACAATGTTTCTGAACTGAATGAGAGGCCTCCATAATTAATCAAAAAATCTTGAAAACAAAATTGACATCTCCTTTTTTAACGATGAACACGAGCACTTGCAGGCTTCAGAGTTGGCAAAAATATCCCCGAATCGAAGAAAATATCAGTCAGAAAGTGTTGTACAGGGTGAGGGTAATTCAAGGTAACAATAGTTGATCTGGAATCATAAATGTTTTCTTTCTTATAGATAGATAGGTTCGTCTTTCGTTTAGTGTAGTTGCCTTTTTTCTTGTCTAAGCTTTTAATTTGTAAGGACACTTTTTCCAAACGCAAATGTTTTCACTTATTTTTCTGCAATTTGGCTGCCAGTTTGAGCCATGACTTTTTTAAATATTTTTTTCTCATGTAAAGAAATCATGTCATCGTTATATCATTATGTAGTGGCATTTTATAGAAGCATAGTTTGTATCACTTTTAGGGCATTTCTTAACAACAACAGAATTTTATATATTGTAGTACGTAGTAGTTGTAGCAGTAGAATAATTGTGTCTACACGTTCGTAGATAGGTATAGGCGATTTAGTAGTACTTAGATAATTCGATAGATTGTTTTCTAATGTCTTTTTTGCAGTTTTATCAACAAAGGCTAGGAAAATGTTGAGTTTTGTTTGGACAGAAAATTGTTGTTTTGTGGTTAGTTGTTCGGCTTTCCAAAAATCACCTTGGTATATGTGGTTTACTTCAGTGCCTTAAAAGTCGATTAATTCGCAGTTTGCATCTCGCATCATGAAAGAAAGGGGGAGGGAAAATTGATCTTTATATCTTATACAAAACATTTCTTTTCAAGATAGATTTTTTGCTCAAGCAGTGATTGTTAAAAAAACAACTGCTCGTTGCTGTTTTGTCGATCATTGCTTTAGATGGCAGAGTGTTGAAGCTATTGAAAGGGAATCATTTGAGTTCACGAGGAGTCGAGTGGCACCCGATAGAAAATGCCCTGCTCTCGATGATCTCGTGTTTGGTGTGATCCGTGATCGTTGGGTAGGTCTTGACTCCAGGATGGTCATGTTTGTTGGTTGGTGCATTGAATACACTCTCCGGCATGATGAAGTCACTTCATTAGGGGTTTTTCTACTTGGAAGAGCATTAGGAAGTCCTAAATCACAGTCGAGCCGCGCAGTTAGTTGAGCGGAGTACCTGAAAGAGAGAAAAAGAAAAACCAAAATCATTTTCTGCCAGCCAAGTATGCGTTTGACCATAAATAATTAAATGGGCCTTTCGTTATATTTAGTGGAGCTACAAAGTTTAATGCTAGTTTCATAATACGGAGCAGCAAGCAGTATAGTGCAGGAGAAGAGGACTAGAAACTAACACACAGCACTTTATTCAATGCTCGTACAGCTACACATACTTTACAGAGTAGAGGCTCAAGCTTTGGCCAGGCACCTAGCTCGGTAGATCAATACAGTAGTGCAGCACTCGGCATGGGAGCCCGCACACTTCAACGGTCCTTTGCGCTCTACGCCGCCGTTGCTCCGTCTCTATATGCTTTTTCGAGGCTGCGAGGCCGCGAGGCCGCTCCGCACTACATAGAACTAACTATAGTAGGACCTGCTGTGTTTTGTGTTGTCGTTGTGTACTCTACACATTCTGGGACTTCTTTCGGACCATGGTGGTGGTGGTGGTGGTGGTGGTGGCACACAGCACCACAAGCAGACATGATACGTGGTCGGTTGGTACACGAATATATTTATTTATTGTTGCTTCTGCTTACTGCTCTAGCTATAGAACAGTGACTCTTCTTTGACTTTAACAATCCACTTCTACAGCTTTGGATATAAAATGTAGCTATCTAAGTAAAGGACTAGAAGATCAGGGCCCTTATTCAATGAAATTGACGCGTTTCCTATTTTTTGATATATGCACAGCAAGTTACATAAAATAATTTCTGCTCCATGCCTAAATATAACCAGAAGCAGGCCGTGGTGATTGCGCGTGAGAATCTAGAGAGCCCTGTTAACGAAACGAAACCACCAGCAGGTTGCCAGGTTGTAGAGGGGAACTTACGTAGGCAACATATTTAAAAATACTTTGTTGCAATGCAGACAGCAACCAAAACCACGCACCTGGTTCTAAAAGCACACGGGGTCCACCTATTTACATTTACTCGTAGGTGAGTGGGCTTAATATGTAGATAAGTTAGGTTAAAAAGCTGATAAGAATGGCTAGTAGGGAACACCTGCAAGGCCAACAAACCAAATGACTTTCATTTAAAAGTACACTGTTCTCAGATACTACTGTTAGATCAAATATTATGGCCCCCAGAAATAAATGGCGCTTACCAAGAAGTAGATCGCCATTGCGGCACATATACTATGAGGAGGAGGGTATCCGCTCTTTCGAGGCTGTTGAGGTCAAAAGTTTGGTCTCTTCATTGAGCTGGTGATGGGGAGGGGCTGCTCCACCGCTAGCATCCTCGACAACAATGGCGGCCGCGGCGGCCGATCTCACTTGGCTGACCATCGTGCGGCCGCACAGGCAGATCTTCTTTTTGGCCACACCGGAAGCGGAAGTGGTCGACGCCTTGTTGTGCCGACACATGTCGTTGGGACACTTGTACACAAGACCCTTCCCGGCCTCGGACAGCTCGCGGCCTCTCTCAAACTTCCGGTTGGCGTTCGAGGTCGTCGAGGTCGTCGTCGACGACTGCTGGGCGGCCGAGGTCAGATCACTGATGTTGTTGTTCGTCGCGGTCGTCGGGAGGTTGCCGGTCGACGTCTGGATCTCTTTCGAGGCCACCGTCCCGTTCCCGTTGCCCAAGACGTTGTTGCTCATGAGTTTCATACCACCGCCTCCACTGCTAGGGCCAGTCCGAAGCTTGGGACCGGTTAAGGCTTTGAGCTGATCTGTGTTGGCTGTGGGTGGCAGGTCGGCAGCGGTTAGAGAGGATTGCTTCGTCAAACTCGAGGCTGCCGCCGTGTTTCTCCTAGGAGCTACGGGCGTGGCGTTGGAGCTCTCGTCTGAGACGAGCAGGGTCTCCCGTTCGGGATCAGCCTCGGCTCTGTGACCTCCACTTCCACCTCTCGACCCGAGGTGACCCCGGCCGCTGTCAGACTTCTTGAGGATGGACTTCTTCTTGCCGCTGCTGCCTCCGGCAGTCCCGACAGCGGCGGCCTCCGCCGACGGGCTGGACACTGACCGTCGCACTTGCATGTCTAGCGCCTCACTCGACGATCCCGAGCCTTTGCTGTTTTTCCCTGCAAGAATAGGACACACGGAAATACGCATTATTATTGCGGCACCACACATTTTAGTGAGATTAATGCGCCTCCTTCCCCTTTTGTTATTATTCCATAAAAAGCTTCCCTCCATTCTACTACTTGCTTATTCAGTAGATGGAGTGAGAGTGTAAGTAAGGTCGAGCATTTTCACGCCTTGCCTCTCTGCTCTGCGTTCTGCCGTAAAAACAGAAGTAATGCGTCTTTTCTCGTCCACCGCCATCCTTTCGCGAAAGAAAAAATACGGCACAATAAAGCGAGAGTGAAAGCTCTTTCTTGTGTTTTAATGCCCCATGTCGTATGCCGTAAAATGCGCAGTAAAAACGAGAGAATGTTTATTGAAAGCCGACTCAATTTAATGGGGTTGGGGCGAAAAATGCTTATATGGCTTACCGAATCTCTCTCCAAGTGTGGCGAGTCCTTGGTTGAGAACAGCCGCCAAACCACGTGTTGGCATGTAGGACGGCCTCCCCTTTTTGGCCTCGTCTGAGGCCGACGCTTCCTCGTCTATCGAGGTCGCCGAGGCTGCTCCATGATCACCAGCAGATCCGTTGTTGCCTTTCCCCTCGTCTCGACTTCTCGTCGTGGTGGCCTCCTTAGTGCTCTCCAGCTCGAATCGCGGCTTTGGCCTGTTGCTTCCTCCCTGCAAAAAAAGCCATGAAGAGTGTCACTTTTTATCGAGGCCAAGAGCTAGAGGACAAAAAAAGGCTGTCGCACCTGAGAGACCCGAGCTCGTTTGTGCTTCGGTCCTCTGACATCTTCATGATAAGCGTCACGGTTGGCAGCCGACACATCACTTTCAAAGTCGGCCAGCTCGACGTCGGAGCTCACCGAGCGGCCGCCTATTCTGACCCGGCGACTGTGCGGACTTCGGGGGCTACCCTGGGGGCTCGGGGTCAGGGTCCGATTGGGCGTGGTGCTGCTATCTGGCCCCGCCTTCGATGACGATGCCACGCCCCCTCCCGCCCCCGTCGTTCCTCCCCTTGAAGCATGCTCGCCGCGACTCCGCTTCCCCCGGCTGTTGGGCGGGTCAAAGGGGTTGACGTAGACGCTGTTGTTGAAGCTCGGGATGTTGACCGCGGGCATGGAGCCATTGGCGGCCATCGAGCCCACGGCGGCCAGCTCCTCTAGGCCGGCGAGCGAGCCCTGCGAGGGGAAGGGGTGGGTGTTGCAGCTGAGGAACGTGTCCGAGCTGTCCACGGAGCCGAAGCGGTCGAGCGACTTGTACTGGTCGTCGGACGCGACCGAGGACGAGGCCTTCAAGGCGGCCGTCTGCGCGGCCATCGGCGGGTTGCGTCCCTGCATCTGGATGAGCTCGATGGAGGCCCCGACCTCCGAGGCCGTGGCCGCCCGGTCCAAGGCGTCCGTGCTGTGTCTCGATTCAAAAAGGCCCCTTCGTTTCTGAGCACCATCCTGTGAAAAGTAGCCAAAAGACAAGGAAGCATTAGTGTCTGTCCATATCAACCATAGTCCATAACAGTCAAATCACACCGGATCAGAATATGTCTCATCTCAAGGCTGTTAATTCAAAACCAATACATTCCTACATCAAAAGTCGCTTGATTTGCTTTCGTTCGTTCGTTCGTTCGTTCGTTTCGTTCGATCGAACATACTCGTATTAAAGTATAACAGTACACATGGCGTTATAAAATGACATGCGAACAAGACCACCAAATACTTAGCAGCAGCAGCATGAAAGGCCACAACGAGGGGGCTCTCTGCAAAGGCCGCTGCGGCCTGGGCATGTTAAAAAAGGCCATGATTACTTTGGTGGTTCGGGGGGTCGCTATTGCATGTGAGGAGTGTTGTGCCGCTAAAACTACGGTTTTTATTTATATGATTATACAAACATAGGCCCATGGTGGCCACAAAGCAGCACAATTACTTATGTAAGCATATTAAGTTAGTTTAAGGGGACACAGGTATACAGCTAGTAATTTTACATA
>JAAUYL010043172.1_pt1 | contig 15122 bp, 9 predicted proteins | sample 7278011 | NCBI WGS metagenome assembly JAAUYL01 (sample SAMN14350225, study PRJNA611818) | marine sediment metagenome | isolation source: surface marine sediment (1.8m) | place: French Polynesia: Moorea | collected 2018-08
ACACTTGCCAAATTGCCGGGGGAAAACCGGATACGCTCCAAAGTGTTCTCACTTAGCATTAACACCCCAGTATGCAGTCCCTTATCTGCTTACTTTTTATTTGATGGGGTAGCAAACGCTTCGACACGCGATTTTCTGGAGTTGCATGAGAGAGCTCTGCTGCTCTCTGGATTTTGTTCTGTTTTTCGTTATAAAAATGTGTGTGTGCTTGGTGCTAAGCGTTCAATCTTTCTCTCTCTCTCTCTTTCTTTCCTTCGTACCTAGCTGCTTACTTAAGGAGTTATTTGTGTGCCTTAGGCGCCAAATTCTTTGCTTTTTTTCTCAAAAAACCTTTACTTTTCCATAGACTCACGTGTAGTTGGAAAAGTCGTGCTCGGTAAAGGTACCAACCTAACGAAGTAACACTTTAGGTAAGTAGCCATCAAAACGACAAAGAAATTGGAAAAAGGGGGTAGCCAAGTAGTACAAGTGTACACGGTATACAACATGCATGCTATTAGACGTGGAAGCAGTGGAGAGGTTTGAGTCGGTGGTATTGCAAAAAATGGTCATGGTCGAAATTGCCGTTGGGTACCTCTTTTCCTACACAAAAGCAGCGCGAGCAGTTTGGTTTGCTTTGGTTGCAAAGATTCGCGGCAAAACCCAAGTTAAATACAATCCACGAATACTAATGTCTTACCTTCCTTGAGCAGCATGCATGCAGTACATAGAGTACGTTCAGTTTACTTCTCGAGAGCTACCTATGTAGAAGCTATCTACCCTAAGTTATACGCGCGCTTTGCTGTTCCCTTCTCGCTCCGCCGAACGGCATTGCTACAGTACGTCTTTGTTTCATCAGCCAATGAAGTATAGGCGCTCTGCAGAATTGTAGTCCGTATACTTTAGTCCGAACTGTGGAAGCAAAGCATGCAATCCCAATCTGTGTATAAGAGTTTCGAACTTCAGTCAGTAGCGGGAACGAAGCGAACCGAAGACGGCAGTTGCCGAGACGAAGTCCTATCGTCGCCACTTGCGCCACGATATCTTTTAAGCTCTCGCAGAAGATTTTCGTACAGTTTACAGAATTCAACGTGCTACTAACTAAATACAAGCTACAAGACTCTAATTCTGAGGAAATAGGAGAGCTCAGTTTTACGACCATCGTTGGAAAAAAGTGTTCTTGCTTTGCTTATGGAGTAAGTTCTCTTATATGTTACTTATATAGATAACTCCAAAATGTCGACAAAGAGTTGGAGAGTCCGTTGGACTATAGGGATTTGTGTGATTTTGGGAGACATTGCGGCACTGACTTTTCTGATCTTTGTTTTGGGCAAATTTTCCTAGTAACTTTACGGTGAGTCATGGCTTTATTAAGTCATTTCTGAAAAAAATACACACATGCAACGAGCTGCTCTTTGTTTCTGAAAAATTACATGTGTGTGAGTACAGTTTTTCGGATTTTCGTCATGCGTGGCCGGCTGAATGTTGTCACCGACACCACTGACATACCGACGAAGGAAAAACGCATGTGATTTTAATTTTCCGCTCTAGAACAAAAGCAAAAAAATGTAAACAAGACCACGTGGCGACAGATATGGAAAATCAAAACAAAACGGCATGGAAGACATAAAGCGGTCACTGGCTTGGTTTCTCGAGAAAGATGGGAAGAGAGTTGACGCTGACCTGAAGGTATTCGAGCAATTTCGGGCATTCCAATTTTGTCAAATTGCAATGCATCGCTGATGGCTTGTACACCCATAACAAATTAAGTCCATGATCTTAATTTTCTATGGGAAAGAAAAAATCTTAAAATCTTGACCAGACAAGAAGTTGTTAGCAGATGCCTTTTTCTTTGCGAGAACTAGAAAGTAGAAACAATACCCTCAAAAATCCCACCCCAAAAATAGGAGAGCAGAGTGCATTTAACATTTTTGCAATACTGCAAGCCTACTTAAAACAGTATCTTACCTAGTCTATTTAGAGTTAGGTTAAGAAACTAAGTATCTGTAATAAACTTTACTTCAAGTATACATAGCAAACGGTACTGCATTCGTGGAATGTTGGAAAATTAACTACTCGTACATTTTCTTAGTAATTCCAGAATGCTCATATTTAGCTTTTTTTAAGGGAAGAAACGATGACAAATAAAAGTCATCAAGGAGTTTTGACTGTAGCATCAGACTTGAGTTTGACCTTTTATTTTCTCCTAACTTAAAAGAGGTGCAAGAAATTGCTCTTCATTGCTGTAGGTAAATATTTTTGTATTTGGGGGCATATGGGACATATGGGGTATGTAGGCTTATTACATAACCTCTACCGATTTTTCAGAAGAAAGAAAGCATCACGGGGTTCCCTCTGCTTACCTCTAATATCCATGCACGCTGTTACATGTATACAATGTACACCTATGTAGCTACCTATGGCTATCTGTGCGTGCTCCGTTCGTTCGCTGAAGCGCCTATTAGAGAAAAACGCTCAAAAATGATAAAATCACTAGTTAACTTCAGTGGCCGTAAAGCAAAATTAGTAGAGAACATTGTCAAGGTGCCAGCAATTGATGCGTGAATGACAACACACGACGAACGAAGGGAGGAACTTCTAGTCGCAAGTTAGAGTAGCTACACGAGCTGATACTTCTGTAGTTCGTATCTAAAAGACTGTTTGTAGTTACTAGGTAGGTATCTTGTTCTGAACTCAGTCGTCAGAACAGAAGATAGGTTAGGGTACAGGAAAATATTTCAAGCCCTTGTGGCTTCCAATGCGACGTGTAACAATCAGAAGAGAACCAGTCACCAGCCACTGTTATTGTCAGTTACTGTTGTTGCTAACTATGGACATGGTAGCATGGCCGGTACCGTTTTAGTGTTCGTGACTTCACCTCCTTGCAGTTTTTGATAAGCAGTGGTTTTTTCGTGAAATTTCTACCACACTGGCAATGCATCCATTGTTGCAAAAACACAATTAATACCCCCTTTTTTAAGTAAACCCACAGTAATTTCCTATTCTTTTTTGCAGGTATGCAATAAACCTTGTGGCAATGCGAGAGGGGGAGCTCGACCCGGTTTTCTTGAAATTAGCAGTGAAGTGACAAAAGCCCTGGAATTCAGCGAAGACTAGAAGAAATTTTGCGACTCGCGCATTTTTGGCGTGCATTGTAGTTGCATTGCATGAGATCCATTGACCGATGCGATGCTCCCGCCATGCATGTCCGAGATTGTGCAATTTCATCGACATGACAACGCCAAGATTAGGTCTGCCTTTTAATTAAGACATTTCGGGAAACGGTGAGTGTATGTTGAATAAAGCTATGAAATTAAAAGTACCCATCAATCACAAACAAGTTAATAAAGCGCATTCAGAAGCAAGCATTCTCTGTTTTCCCGTTTAATTCATGAACGTTAAACATTGATATCATAGTTAAACTAACAGACTGCTAAGTTATTGTTTCGAATTCATTCAGGTGCGGCTGGTCAGTGCCGTTGGGCAGGATTTTCCTCGAAATGTTCAGATTTTTTTTGTGACGCAGAACCTTTGTTTCGTGGTATGTGGATATGTGTGTTTCAGGTAAGGTCGATTCAAAGAGGTGTCCATTATAATCGTTTCACAAGACACAGCCGTTTATGTCGCTAAATGGTTTTTAGCCTCACTCGAGGAACCTTCTTCAACGTTTAGTATGTAATATATGTATAAGTGTATGACTGCTACGAAGTTACTAAAATCACAGCTCTCTTTGTTGGTCACTGTCGTTAGTGCTGTTCGAAATGGGATCGAGCTCTATCCTCTCCTTCAGGACTTTTCATTTCACACTGGCAAGCTCGGGTGCATTGTCGAAGTTACTTTAGATTGCATAGGGCCGGAGAAGACTTCCTGTGTTTGCATTGTTCTCTTGACGACGCTAAGGTACTGCTTTTTCACCAGATCAGGTCTTGAACTAAGCTCCCCAAGACTTGGCACCGAAAAACCTGCGAATCTGCTCAAATGACAGCCAGAATGTCAATGACCAAGGAGCCATCCGGAGCCAGCAGGGGACGAAGCCTTTGTACAGGCCGAAGAAGCCTTCATTCTTTACCGTCTTCATTAGGCAGTCCATGGACGATTTGTAGAGGAGGCCTTTTCCGTTCGAATCCGTGGGCTGATTCATCATTCTGGCCTTGACGACGTCAGCCGGGGTTCCCATTGTTGCTCCGACCAATCTGAAAATAAAGACGGTAAGCATGAGTCATGTGAAATATCGAGCCAGCACTTTCTACTTTCTTACCCGGCACACCCGGAGGAAAGGCAGTGAGTCACCGAATTGTCTTTCAATGACGTGTTCCTTAAAATGGCTTGCTTGACGGAATCGTACGTCGAGAGGTCCCCAAGATTCACCAAGGCTGCCCTTTGGACGTTTGGCCAGCAGCCTCGCCAGAGTCCTTTAAAACCGGTTTGTGCTACAATTTTTCTGAAAGACGGAATGATGGATCTTGTAAATGTTGTAGGTACGAAGCATCTAAAATCAAGAGTCTCACTTGAAAGCATCGTAACTGCCATTGACCCTGGGAGGTTTTCCCTGTAGACGGCGTTTGCCTTCCATCTGGATTTGGGTTTTGACTAAATCTGTTGGCGAGGCCACAAATTGACCTATGCCACCGGCCGTCATTCCGGCAAGAACTTTTTTCCATAGTGGGAATCCGTCCTAAATAAAAATGAACAAAGATTGAATTTGCAGGATTATTTTTACTTTTCGAGACTTTCGACTTTTTTTTGAAAATGCACAGAACCAAAATTGACTTAGATTTCGAGTTTCCCTATTTTTATTTTCGATTTTTTTTTCGACGCAAATCCGACAAAATAGTTTTCAGAAATCAGAAAAATTGTATTAATGACTTACATCCTCTGCTGGATCGATCGGCTTGGAAAGAACAAACACAAGACTATCATTGATAATTTTGATTGAAAGTTGTCACTTTCTTACCTTGTCCTCCTTTTGCAGAGTGCTCCGGACTTCTTCGTAAACGGTCATACGCATCCCAGTGTAGATTGCGTGCCGGTAAATTGCTGGCAGCATGCCTCGCCATAGCATGAAGAACCCCTGCATGGAGGACGCGATCAAATCAGAAAAAAATAATCCGGATTGAATGAAACTAACCTCCTCCTTGACGACTCCAAAAGCAGTCTTGAACATGCCACGATATTTGACGTTGCTTTCTCCCGCTATAACCTCTCCCTGAAGTTGAAGCCTGGTTTTGGTGAGATCTAGAGGGTACGTGACGGCCTCGGCGATAGTGGCCGCGCCCACCGACATGGCGTACTTGGCTGCCATGGAGTCGCCTTCCGCCAGCTGCATGATTTTCAGCTTGGAAATGTCATATTCTTGATGCAGTCTCCTTCCACTAGAGTCTGTTGCTAATGTTGTTGTTGATGTTGTTGACGACGTCACATTTGTGCCCTTTGGACTTGCACCACTCGACGTCGAAGCCGATGCTGTAGCAGAAGGTGTCATGATGGATCGATCAGCTGAAGTTTTAAAGACGATGTCGGTCGCTACTTTATTCCCTTGTCTGATTGTGAGACCGTCTGTCACCCAGAATAAGTTAGCGTTCTTTATGACTGAGTCTGATTGGCATGCACTTGAAGTAACCCATGTTAGGTTTTCGTCGTCACGGCTTAGTATAAATTAACAATTACTTGAGGGCGAAGGATCGAGTCTGTGAAATTCGCAATGTGGCGGGATGGGTCTCCATTCGCGGTGACAATATGTGTTCTTAGAGGAAAATGGCTGTTCTTACAGTTTCCATTTTTCGATGTCACAAAAAAATGAAAGGCGAAAGCAACGAAGAGAACATCTGATCAGATGTTTTGCGTAAACAAGTGAAATCGGACCAAGTTTCAAGTCTATCTCAACATAAAAACAAAGCAATGAGGGCTAGATAATCATGCACAAACAGTTTGAACCAACGCCATTTAATTCTTGAGCTATGTAGACTTAATGCAAAAAAATTCTGCATCATCGTTTTTGTTAAAGTTCTAAAACTTTGGAAAAATCGGTACATTATTGCCTTAAAAAGTAACTACCGCACAAAATACCAGCTCTTTCCAATAGGTGGCGCTGACGCGGAGTTAGTTCTCACTCACCGTTTCGTAGCGCCACCTATACTGCACAACCTGAACGGATATTTAAACAAAACGGAAATTCCTTCGCAACATCATGAACTCAAGCCCTGTCTTGGATGCAACAAATAACAACAAATCCATCATTAGAGCTTCAGACTTGTTTACATCTGACCCTCGAGACCGAGAGTTGGATTTGAATTTCGATTTCGAATTAACGAACTTTATTAGTTTGTAATCGCCATTTCCGTTTTCAAATATCAATCTCAAATCGTAAGAGAGAGACATTGGAAAGTTTAGGATTTAAAATTGATCTCTCATCGGCGGGAGTCAGACTTGATCTTAGATTTTCAACAAAGTGCTGGATTGTGGTCGCGGCTCTAGAGTTGTGGAAAAATTGATAAAGCGTCGGGTCGAGGCCGTGACCATCGTTGCTCCGAAGACGGAAAGAAAGAAAGAGAAGAGTGGAGACACAGAGGCTACAAACAGAAAAGCCCCCAAAAAAGAAGTAAGCAGCAAGTACAAGCAGCATGCTACGGATTGTGTTTAAATTGTGAACAGAAACAGCCATCCATCCCACCCAATTTTTGCATATTTATGGTAAGGACATCATATTTATCACTAGCCCTATACGATATTAAGTCTTGACCAGTAATGACGAGGTCTCGTCAGGAGAGCAAAAATGTTTAGAATTTGTTTTGTCCAGTCTCTCGACACCGAGAGAAAAGAAATCTCTGCATAAGTTTTGCAAGGAAAATATCAGTTCGTAAGGAAAGAAAAGCGTGAACGAGCACTCAATTCGTAACTTCAAAAGTCGCTCGTCGTCGGCGTTGCCGCCACCACCGCCGCCGCCTTCAAAAGTCAGGTTTTTCCACGCGGCCGCCATTTTCCTGCCGATCCGGCCCTCGCCGCCGAAGGAGTCCGTCTCTCCCCCGGCCTCTCGCAAGCTCGTCCGCCATGACGAAGTTGTCCCCGATCGCTAATACAAAGCTACGCTTATACGAAGTTTGCCCACTCTCTCTCCACTCGTCTCGCTGCTTGTTGAATACCTAGGATAGAGTACAGACTACATGTACACGTAGTTCTTGTACTGCCGCATGTACGTGTAGTAGTAGTAGCTGCTGCTGACTGCTGCGTTGTCGAGATTCTTTGTGCCATTCCACGCATACCATCGGCCCTTGAGGCATTCCAACCGACGCAACCTCGTGAAAGAAGACGATCCCCGGGACCCCGGCGGCCCCCTTTTCATTTTGACCAGGTAAGACAACTTGGACTCAGAGCTTTGGGCTGTCGTTAGACGCGAAATTCGTCGTGATTTGCCTCCTTGAGACCGCGAGAGAGGCCAGCATTCCTGGCGTTCCTGAGCCGTTCGGCATTCGATCAGCTACACAGAATAGTAAATAAATGAAGTCGCAGCTCCGCAGTAAAGTAAGTAGGGCAGAATCAAAACTGTTTTGTTGACCATGATGGGTGAGTTTGAAAAATCCCTCATGAACTCGAAAGGTTACAACGTTTTAAACGACTTACGTCAGAGGCCGAAAGTCTAGCGAACACACATTTCTTTTCTGTTAAGGAAACTCTCGTCTTGGCATGTTTTATTTAGAGTAGCTCCTTTACTTACTTGCTTATTTCGTACTGCATATTAAAGAGCTGGCTACTTATAATACGCAGCTCTCTTGCTCTCACTCACGTAAGACGCAAGAGTCATGAAGTAAATATTTCTTGGAAAATCCCACATGAAGCCGAGATCTCTGCGAGTTTATTTAAAGCAGGCATTGATGGTAAAACATCTTTAAATATTGTGACGAGGTCAATTTAAATTCAATTTGCCTTGCTGCCGTGAGAGCTGCGTTGCGACGTTAAAAGTTCGTTAATAAGGGAAGGGCGAGTTTTTCAATTTGGGTAGGATTTTTTTCAAGAGCTTGTCAAGCTAGATTCTACACTTTTGCAGAAACACATTTTTTCCATGGGGATCATTTAGTGCACACGTATCACATTTTGTGCAAGGATTAGTCGGACAGAAAAATGCTGCTCCATAACTAGACTTGGAGAGAAAAAGGTCCTCCTTTGTGCTCTGATCTAGCTGTGGACAACCTATGGATAGATGTAAAAATGCATTACATGCTTGCCATTGTTAGCCTTCTATTTACATGAGGGACGGTTGGCTGATATATCTACTAAGGTGTGGATTTCTTTAAAAACGCGGAGGAGGTTTTCCTATTTTAAAAAGATCAGTTTAAAACTCCAGATCGTCTCTTTCTCTCACTCTCTTGGCGGGTAACGAACATCCACCAACCACTCCATAAAACCTGTGTAGGTATTGTGGAAGCTGGAAGGAAAAACGTTAAAAGTATCCCATGCACGCCAGACAGGAGTAGTGTCCAGGTCGAACGAAGGTAGATAGGTACCTACCTATACCTAAGAAGTATTACTATAACCTACTATTGTACCTAATACCTCCATAGCATAGCACGCCATGCTCTTTTAGGAGGGAAGAGCGTTGATTTTCAGGTAGTTGTAGTGGTGCTGAACTCGCTGGACGGCCACCGCCCATTGCATAGCAAGGAGACGACGGCGGTTAGAGCTACGTAGAATACACCTAAATAGTAAATACGAACGATGGTGGTATATACCATTAGTTACTTAGTTCCAAGAATTACCGGCCGGCAGCCATGACAGCATGGCGATGGCGAGATGCACTCAAAAACTCTGCTTTTACCACCACACTACCCATACCCAAGACTATAGCTATGGCTATCTTGGCTATCCTGCGACCTGCCCAAAAACCCTGTTGTAGGTAGAATTTTCATGATACAATATCGTACCTACTGCAGTGAGCTCTTTTCTTTACCTCCACCATGCCATTGAAGATTTTGATAAGGCAAAATCTAGGTTGTCACTGCTCTGCTCCTCTGTGGCCTATTCTATTCACTTTTCCGAATTCAATAGATCGAGAGGAGAGCGCATTTCATCCTCAAAAGAGTCTCGAGATTCTTAGCTACATAGCTGAGAGAGCGTCACTTTATTCGCCTTCTCGAATTGGTGCTCGATCTAGACTCCCCATTGTCAAAGAGTTGATCACCAGAGGCAATCCTGTATTGAATCTGAGAAGAAACGCAGTCCCTCTAATAGTGCAGAGTCATTCTGCATGCTTGAGGAAAAGAGAGAAGAAATTATTGAGGTATGGAGTATTGTCTGTATTGAGACTTTTTTAAAAGGAACGCACGTTGCAAGCTTGGGATTTTTTGTTCGGTTGGGAAATGATGTGATGGCTGTTGGAAGAATGTAAGAGGATTCCAAAACGAACGAACGAACGGGCACGGTGGTGGTGGTGGCGCGTAATCTACGTACTAGGAAGACGAGAATACCCGACTTACCTTACAAGCTAAAGCTGAAGCTCCCCACCTGAAAGCTGTTGTTCAATTTCGAAAAACGGTCGTTATACTTAGGTACTGAGGTGGTGGAGGAGGAGGATGGGGAGTTTTGGGGGTCTCCTTCTGATGCCACAGTCTACACATTTAAGTCTAGATCATGGTCTCATGTCCAGGGGTCTATGACAATGTCACAAGATTGGACTGTGTTTTATTGCAATCTGTTGAGACGACCCAAGGAGGGGAACTGATGTTCTATAAGGAAGGTGGGCTGGCGTCCCTTTACCCTCATGTTTGAAATCGTTGGACAGCCGACGAGCCGAGAGGTAGAGAGGAAAAGCTGCATCATGTCAAGCCACCAAATGTTGGTCGTCGGTGTATCTATCTAGAAATAGTTTATGATGGTTAGGTGGTGGCTGGTGGCGGGGGAAGCCCAAATGATGCATTATTATGTGGACCCAAAGATAGCAGGAGCTAAACCTGGCTATTAATTCTTCATAACCTATCTAAATCTAGGAGGTAGAGACTAGAGAGACTAGAAGGAGAGGTGACGCTGCTGCCTTCTTTTGCTTTAGTACAGATATATGTGACGGCCTGCGGGTATTTTTAAACAGAGTTCGAAAATTCAGGCAAGGGGCCGATTACCCCCGAGGCAAGTTGGAAGTATAGCAGCCTGTTTTTCATGATCATTGCTTCTCCTCCAACGGATTTGGTTTTCTCCCTCCTCTAAATGCATTGTTGCTATCTTTAAAGCTCCATTTATTATGGGTACCTAAGTAATATCGAGAATGGCAGTTGCTGGTAGAATTCGAAATATGTATGTATGCTGGATTTCCTTAAACTACCTTTAAATGTGGCCAAGTTGTTGCAAAACTGCTAACCCTTTCACACTCCGACAATTGTCCAGCAAAGAATTTAGGACAGAGCCCGGCCTTTAATTATTTCCCCTCATTTCTGCGGTCAATTTAAAATGTCACTCGTCGTCTAGTAGAGTTAGTAGACTCACTGCTGCTGTTGTTAAAACGTTTCAAACTCAAATTAAGTACATCTATCTATCTACAGCTATCTACTTGAAGACTTTTTTGCAGTCAAGAAGTCTCAACGGTCTGAGAAACAGAAATAAACGTTGGGAAATAGCTAGTTAAAGAGGGCTGCTCAAGAGGGAAAAAAGTCCTACACTACACTTAAAAAGGAGATAAGGCGAACGTTGAGCTATGCCAGGTATCCACAGAATGCTAAGAATGGATTTGTTCATTCCTGAGTGCAAGTGGCGGCAATGTGCTGCGACCCAAAGAGAGAGTTTAGTTTATACAACTCGCTATATTACTATACACACAGAACACAGACACAGTCTCACACAATATTTGACTACACGGAATGGGAGATAGATTTCGGTACTACGCATTAAAATCTCTTTTTGACCATCAGATATCTATCTAGCCAGATAGTCATAGTCAATTGGACTTTATATGTTCAATGTTTTGCCAGTGTTTCGACGTTCAAGGGGGCGGCATGGCATTTTCAGACCAAATACGGCTACGACAAGAGATGGACAATTTTAGATTTCACAATTTAGCATCAAATGCTGGGAATCTCAGGGCAGAACTTCGTTATAATTGGGCGACCATTCTTTGAGTTCATTGTCTTTTATGAATTGCTGTTGTGTGTGTTATATCTCGTAACGTAGTTTCTATTAGCTGCAACAACCTGCTCCCAATTTTAATAGGCCTCCTCTCGGCATTGAAGCCAAGGCACACACCTCACCGGTTGAGTTGAATAGAATGGGATGCTGGTGCAATAATAAACTACAAATCTGAGGCATCATCATTCTCAACACTTCTACTATTATAAGCAAACTATATTAGGTATTTACGTATATAGCAGTACATGGAACGGCTAAAGGCGGTGTCCATTCTTCTCCTGTTAGTTACGACCTGGAACAGCACAGTAAACATTATTTGGAGAGAGTAGGATGTAAGTCTAGTAGCCAAGTAAAGTTTTTTTTAGATAACCCCAAACACTTCTCCCTTTCTGACACATGCTAAGGTTTCAAGCACTGACTATGGTCCGATGTAAGGCTTCTCGGACCGCGCTTCAAAAAGTATCGGCCGTAACTCTTATAGTCTTGTAGATAGATAGTCTATATAGAGTTAGCTCAGTTCGTTAGCGAGCTCTTTCTTCAGTCGCAGAATTCGCTTTTGAGCATGCCTGGCGCGTTTCAGACTCCTCGGTCCACTCGGCAAAGCTCGCTAGGAATTTCACCTATGCACATACCGCGGATATGTGGCATTCCCTTATCTCAAGTCTCGAGACTCAACTTTCTACATACTCACATATGGGGAAGCTAAGCTAAATACTTACATACTAGTACTAGGATACGTAGAAGTAAGTGCTTAACGTCACCGTCGTGAGGACTACGAAGCTATCTAGCTGAGGATAAAAGCTTGCTTGTAACGCTATAATGTATTCAGGCACACAGACAGACAGATAAATAGCGAAGGTACTACAACATAAACTAACTCTTTCCTCCACCTTCTTGCTCTGCTGCATAGATGTACACGCTTTTCTAAGAACAGTCATTCTAATAAATCGAACTGGCCCCCATTGCAGTTTTCTCTCTCGCAAGAGAAAAAGACCCAAGATTTCACGGGAAGGAGAGGATGACGAGCGAGTTTTGATTATTTTATTTCTCTTCGCTGTTTGTCTTTTTCCAAAATGCATTCGCAGTTTCACGATCTGGGAAAAAGGAAAATATTTATGTCTATTGACCGCTCGAGGATTGGGAAAAAAACTCGAGCTTAAATTGCGAGGGCAGTGTACATTTCAGGAGATTTTTAGGCCGCTGTTGAATTGTTATTAGCTAACGAGAGAAACCTTAGACAGTGCGTAGCATAGCCTCAAAAATGCTTCAATAAAACGGACTCTCAATAATTCTTGCACGCGAACAACAGATAAATCTTTGTGAAATTAAAAATTTGCCGTCGGCAATTTCCATCTTCAAAAAAAAAATCAATTTTGACTTTAGGTAGCTAAATATCAGCTTTCGTCTTTGGTCACATCCCTATAACATGTGATTTTGATATGCATAAGGCTTGACATGTTTAATGATGACCTGGTGCATCATGCAAGACAGTTTCACGCTGATATGAGCACAACGAAACAGCTGTCATCGGATGCCCAGATAATAGATAGCACGCCAGCCATTGTCAAAGTCACTTTATACTTGTGTGCATCATAGATGTGCAGGCAATTGGAAGGGAAATTTTTCGTCTCGTAACATGATTCGTCAAGAAATTCCAGAAAATATGTGAAAAGGAAAAGGGGTCAAACTGCAGCTGAGCCGGTCACACGGGTCACTCATTTTTCGCATTTCTTTGAAAATCTCGAATTTTTGCTGCATAGTGCTAAGAAGACAACTTTTTCCTGTGAATACACAATGTCGTTTCCTAATCCCGTCTGTATTTCATATTTATTGGCGTCTAGGAAAGAAAACTAAGATCCAGCTTAATGAGGTTCAGTCACAAAATCTGCGAAAAATTGGTGAATAAAACACAATGTTTTACTTTTACGACATGTCCCAACAACAGTGCATTGTGCTCCTTGCTCCCATATTTATAGGGATTCGTGGACAACCTCATTATCTTTTAGTTTCTCCAGCAAGGCTGTAAAAATCGGACGAAGGCTTAAATGCGTCACTTTAGTTAAGAAGTGAAACAACTTACAGCAGCCGGAGTTATGGCACAAATTACTTAATCTACCCCTCGTAAAAATGCTCTTTAGAAATTGCTGCTTTACAATACGCAAAGAGATCTTTAACTGAGTTAGTACAAAAAGGTCGAAAGGATCTGAACAACAGCGTGCTGTTTTGCGAGATGTCATTCGTGATTTTTCACCTAGAGCATAAGACTTGTTTACTACTACTCTCGCTCGCTCAAAAGAACAACAACAACAGCATAAAGAGCAAAGAGTTTACGTAGACTAGCAGCAGTCCGACAACCTGGCCATTTGAGAGATGGTGCAGTATTACCTAGTATAACAGAGATTTTCATGGGGTGAAGGTTTCACCAAGGGTAAACAGATTTCATGTTTTGTCAGCTAGTGTTTGCAATGAGCGACCGACTCTGTACTCACTGACTCTTGGCATATCGGTATGAAATGATTTTTGCAAACACTACTCGACACCATCGTCTCACATTATTATTTGACTGCTGGAGCTCTCTACTCTCAGAATTGAGAGAGGAGAAGAAGGTTTAACCCCCACTCGGCCGGTCAAACCCAATAGCCAATCTTCAGGTGTCATTTATTTGAAATTCATTTCAGTTTTCTCCTAATAAGTTTATGGAGCATAATTTATGTCAGAATGACAATGGGCACGATTTTTGAGAAGAATACTGAAAAACATCACCATTTTGCCAGGAGCGAGCAACAAGCTGCCTCCGTCTCGCTGCACTGTTCCTTTCTCAAAGTGTGACCAAATATCTTCGCACAACAACAGAAGGCAAAAAAGCTCCCAATGTTTAGTATGTGCCCCTGTTTAAGAGTCAAGACATAAACCAAGACCAGCGCGGTTTCTCCAGGCACCACTTAACACGTCAAGTACCTCTTCTTTCACTCCATCCAGACTTATGGCAGTAGAAATGATGTTGATCTCACGACTTCAATGCGCCTCTCGGTAAAAGTCCGACAGCTCACAAAGTAGGGCAGGTCATCATCTCAAACTCAAAAAGAACAACCAAGCCATGGCAAGAGAGTAATAATAAGAAGATGCATATTAGGCTAATAATAGCATTTGTGTGTGCTCCTCCGCTAATCGTGAGCTCAAAAACGAGTAGGTTAGGCATACTAAGTATAACAGTAGCTGCTACCCCTTTTCTCCTCCGCGCCTGACTGAAATAATATATGGCATTATGATGTGGTAGACAATTGAAAAAGACTGCCCCTCTTGCCTTTGCCCTCGTCTAATCTTGTTTTCTCGTTTTGCAAACAGGCTCGTATTTTGTCTTACTGACACGAATATACGAGAGGGAAGCAAAACGCACGACCTCTCATGAAAGCAAAGGAGGTTGGACGTTAAATATACTTGCTTGCTTACTAGCAACTGACTTCTGGAAGCCTCCTAATTATATGCCTTGACTTTTGCATTTATTTGATACCACTTCACATGGGACACAAAAGGTCTCCTTTGTCTGGCAGCTGGCTGCTTGGCATATGGTAGATATTAGAAGGTGAAAAAGTAGCCTCGATTTTGGTCAAATAGCCGAAAATTCTTCCCCAGTATGGATCGCATAACGTGCATTTTTGGGTTAATTCCACGGTGTACCTGTCGCGGAATTTTCTGAAATTCTCCTCTCTTCAGATTGGACGTTTTGTTTTCGCCGTTTGTAATTTAACCAGGCTCTCGTCTACGGCTAGCAATTTGAAGGGGACCACGTTGCCTGCGCGTCCACCAAATGTACCTACCCACTGTGCTCGAATCTATCCACGAGTCGAGGTAAACACAGATTGCTGATGTCGAGAGAAGTAAGCACACGCGGTAATTAGGTACAAAACTCCCTCCTCTCCTCTCTCATGGGGGGTTCCTGATTAATATCATACGGCATGTTGGAAGAATATCATATTTTAGGAAGTCAGAAGAATATCACCTCTTTTTGAGCATGTTGGAAGAATATCATATGCTATGTC
>JAAUYL010011101.1_pt1 | contig 15099 bp, 18 predicted proteins | sample 7278011 | NCBI WGS metagenome assembly JAAUYL01 (sample SAMN14350225, study PRJNA611818) | marine sediment metagenome | isolation source: surface marine sediment (1.8m) | place: French Polynesia: Moorea | collected 2018-08
ATATTGAATTACACCCGAATAAAGACACACGCAAATGTTTTCAGCATAAAATCTATTCTGATAATTTCACAAGTTTTTCATATTTCGATTACCGTTGGAAAACTCTGACAACCTGTCCTTTCTTATGATCGTTAATGATTCCAAGAACTGTCCATCTTTGTAAATTCTGGCTAAGCATCAGTAGGACAGGTCTCGTTTCCACGGTAATTTCTTTAGAATATCCCAAAATGCTCTGGAAATCAAGACAGTACCAGAGAACGAAACGCAATTGGGAAACTGTATAAAAGTCGCCTTATTGCCCATAGATCCTTGTCTGTTGAAGATCAGCATCATGGCGATCAAGGTCTTCTCCGTCATCGTGGTGTTCGCGGCCACCATCGGCAACATCGGGATCGGTGGTCAGTCTGTCCCAACCGGAAATTGTCCTCCAGGATGGAGGGACTTCAGCGGGAAGTGCATCCTCTACTCGAGGAGGCCATACACGTACTCTCAAGCTGCTAGTTTCTGCCAAAGCGTCGGCGGAAAACTTTACGAACCGAGAGTCTCTTCGCGAGAGGCTTTTATCCGACGATGGGCTGTCTCTCAGGGTCCAGCTCCTGGCACCATATTTGGACCCTGGATCGGTATCAATGACATTCGATCTGAAGGAAAGTAGGTTTATACATGATCCTCGATTGTCACTGACATTGATGCAATATCCTATTTTAGCTTTCAATACTTCACTGGTGGCAACATCGTCTTGAGAAGGTTTTCTACTGGCCAGCCTGACAACTACGGTAGAAGTAAGTTTAAAGCATTATATAGGGTGTCCACAAAGATTTGTATATTGTAGAATGCCGATTTAAGGCACTTCCATTCCTTTTATACAAAAACTTTTTAACTTCAATTTGTAGCTAAATAAGCGCAAAACATTTGTTTTTTAATGAAAAATTATGTAGCACTTCCGGTTTTGCCTGGGGAAGTCTCTAAAGTCAGAACTTGATTTAACAGAGCTGGCTTTTATGTCCCAAAAACTTGATTTTGCTTCTACCACTGAAGTAAAATTGGAGCTGACTTTGGCGACTTCGGCAGGCTAAGCCGGATGTGCTGCAATTTTCATAAAAGAACAATTATTTTGAGTTTATTGGCCAGATGCCCCTCTGGGGCAATCTGGCCTTAGTAATCACTTTTTTCCTCCTCCTTCCTCCTTCTCCCACACTATTGCCTATATCTTCCAAACCTTTAAACCAATCCTAACCAAACTTTGCATGCATATTCTCCTCAATTATCTACATCTTTTTTATAACGGTAATATCCGGATCCGCCAACGGTAATCAGCGGTTATCAGTTGTTTTGACCTTAGAAATGCTCTTATTCAGTCAATTTTAAAGCCATTGACTCAAAATTCGACAACAAAGCACCTTATCAATCAAAATATTAACCCATTCAACCATTTTTTGTCAGAAAACCATTGAAAAATCTTAAAAAACATATTTAGAAAAAGGAAGTCCATCATTGAAAAACAACTAAAAATCTAAGCTTTACCTTCCTCCACTGAGAAACCACCCAGAGCATTAATCTACAAAACCATTTAACCATTGAAAACCATTCAGAGCATTAGAGCATCTGGCCATGACGAGCAATCGTCTTGTTAAACTACAACTTTGATAAAATTGGTTTTTGTCTAAAGTGAACGAAAATGCGTTAAACCGGCATTCTACGATATACAAATCTTTGTGGACACCCTGGATATTGGATCACTGAAATGATGTTCGTCAATGTTAGATGAGGATTGTGTACATCTTCTCAATCCAAGAGATCGTACTGGATCGTGGAACGACTGGCAATGTAACCAGAAACTTGGAGCTCTTTGCGAAAGATCCCCTCAGCCACCCTGCAAAATCTGTGGCATTTTGAGGAGGATCTTGTCCGTCTACTGCTAAATATTTTTCTCTGACCCTGAACAAACATCAAAAACAGGGGTAATTTAGTTGTTGTGTTGCCTTGCAAAATAAAGCAGTACAAACAATTTCCCATATAATGTAGCAAAATGCCAATTTTCCGCTTGTGCAGGGAAAAATGATCTGTGTCTGCGTCAAATCAAACGCTTTGCTGTGTTCTACCTTCAAGCTACCAACGTTTCAATTACCTCATAACTTTTTATCGAAACAAACAAATTGAAGGTTAAGCTCTAGTTTTTATTTTCTCATTGCAAAAACCATAAGAAAATATTCAGGAAATGGCAAAATGGCGCAAGAAAGAATTTGGACCCTTCATAAATCTAGTAAACATTGTCCTCTTTGAACTGCCCAATTTAATAATTTAATTTGCAGAAAAAATGCACTCTACTTGATGATGGCAATCTCAACAAGGGAAAATTTTTTAGAGGTCAGACAAAGATCGCTACATAAAATGGCATGTGATTCACCCTTTTTCGTTTCAAAAGTGCAGTTAGAGTTAGTTAGGTGTTGACATTTTGATATTCGTTAAATTGAAATTAGCTACGTGCGTTAAACTCACCAGCCGCCGTCGTTTGGCTAATTTATTTATGTCCACTTCTATTTTTCTGACATTTTTCGAGGCCTTGGAATTCTTTCTCCAGAGTGCCTATTTTTTAAGCACTTGTCCTTGCAAAAGTAAGAGATTTTTTTTAAGTAAAAAAGATGACATCTTAGATTTTTACTCAGTCGACCTTCCATTGTTTTTAGCGCATCAAAATGCTGTTAAATCCATTTAAACGAATGTTTACACCAGAATTACAACACAAAAACATAAAACTTTTTGATCTCGATTCGCAGGAAAATAAAATTGTTGCTTTGCGAAAAAACTTGAGATGACCTTGAATTAGAAATTAAGATGAAATGCCATAGAAAAACTGTTTCTGTAGTCTTTAGCAAATGGTCTGTCTATGGAATTTTGTTTACTCTAAGTGCGCAACGCTACCTAATGCCAATTTTGCCTACGTGAGAAATTGTCAACAGTCTGTGCGTCATTCGTAGTTCAAAGACAGATCAGGACGCATCGACGAAAAATCTGTGAAAAAAATGTGATTTTTTGTGCCTGATCCGAGATGAGGTCATGCACAAAGGATTCAGCCTCGGCGTCCTCGTCCTTTTAATTGTCTTAAATCTTACAATCTGTGATACCAGCAACCCTTACTCACCATTCCTGCCATATTTCTTTGACTTGTTCAAGAAAACCAATCAGAAACAACAACAACACGCTTTTTGTGGCATTAGTGAATCATTCTCGAACCACCGACAACCTCGGAGATCTGGCCGATTGATCAGCGGTCGAGAAGCTGAGAAGAACGCTTGGCCGTGGCAGGTATTAAATGAATATTTAACTATTTATTGATTTTCTAAAATTATTATTTAGGTTTCACTGGAATTAAATATAGAACCGTTCGGTAACATTGGGCATTGGTGCGGAGGGGTTTTGATCAAACCGACTTGGATTTTAACCGCAGCGCACTGCGTTAAAAAGTAAGTAGGACAATTAAACTAAATATTTATTTGTCCCTCACCGCAAAACAAAGCAATAAAAATGTCAACCCTAATTGAGTTCGAATTAATTTCCTGCTAATACCTTTTGGCACGGTGAAATGTAGGCTAACATTTGTTTGTTTTTCAGCCGTTTGATGTCCAAGTTTGGCGAGGAGAAATGGACGGCAGTCATCGGTTCTGGAAATCGACTAGAAGGATCTCGCGTCAATGTTGAAGACATTCTAATCCATCCAGACTATGATGAGTACAAGAATGACATAGGTAACAAACAGTGAACTTTAAATTGAAATACTGTTTGGCATTGAATCTAATGCCCTACTTAGGTGCAGTACATTTTAAAAGTTTCTTTCTTGCTTCAGCCTTGTTGAAAATACCAGAGGATCCATCCGTGATAAACATTGCTCCTGCTTGTCTTCCAACATCTTTGTCAACCAAAAATGAATCATTTGAAGGCATCAACTGCGTTGCCACAGGATGGGGAAAGCTGAAACCCCACGGAAAACTACAATCAGATCTTCACCAAGTTCAACTTAAGGTTGTCCACAACAAGCATTGTGACACCATGTACAAAATGAAGTATGGCATTCGATTGAACCAGAATCAGCACCTCTGTGCTGGCCCGATTCTGTCTGGAGGACGGGGGACTTGTATTGTGAGTTGTAAGTTTTACTTGATTTACAAAGATCTAAAAAGTTTTTTGTAGGGTGACAGTGGAGGGCCTCTGCAATGCAACATGAAGGATGGACGGTGGTATTTAGCTGGAATCACAAGTTTTGGATCGGGCTGCGCCAAACCAGGATATCCAGATGTTTTTACAAGATTAACCCATTACACAGATTGGATCGAGAATACCATTCAAAACTACTAAAAAATGGCATTTTTCCTTGAAAAATACATTCTGAGGCGTTAAAAAATGGGATTTCATAAAAAAACTCGTGAAACTCAAAAATTATTATTTTTACGAGGAGAAAGGTTGCGTGCGTAAGCGCGTCTGCGCTTCCGACAAAAATCAAAACAAACTTTCACGAATTATTTTTGACGTTTCAAAGAAAATGAATTTGAAATCTGAAAATTAAAGCGAGTTTTCCAAGCTTTGCTTCAAGTTGACAAAATGGAAGAAGACACTCGGTGTTTGGACAACGGACTGCTCAAGATGGAGGTGCCGTTGTCTCCAGCAAAAGTCGGTCGGAAACCTAGAAAGAAAGATTACATTTGCATCATCTGCGGACGATTCTTCTCCGATTCGACCAAGTTAAAGAATCATTTCACTTTTGTCCACGAAAACTCGGAAGCCTTCAAGTGCGAGAGTTGTAGCAAATCATTCGTTGACGAGAAAACGCTCCGGACTCACTATGTTTTGCTTCACAGTGGCCTGAAAGAGACCTACGAAAGTGAATATTTAAAGAAAAAGGAAGTGAAAATTGACGTTGACGAGCTGGAGAAAAAACGCCACAAATGCAGCGATTGCGGCAAGGCTTTCGTCAAACCGTTTTTGCTCAAGCGACACGTCGAAGCTGTCCACCTCAAACTCAAGAGTCACCAGTGCGAGTTCTGCGACAAATCCTACAGTCAAATTCGTGACCTCAGCTTTCACCGATCCAGAGTCCATCCGGAGGAAGCCTTGGCCAACGGCGAAGAGTTGAAGATCAAGCAGAGAAATTACGAGTGCAACTTGTGTTCGAAAAAGTTCGACACTCCGGCGAGACGGCAACGTCATGTCACCCAAGTCCATTGGGGAGTCCGGGCTTACAATTGTCCTCACTGTGATAAAAGTTACAAAGCAAAGCAGGATGCTCTGTATCACATCGACAGTGTCCATGGCGGTGTCAAACTCAACAAACCTGATCCTGGTGAATGTTTTAGCAAAGAAAGTTCTAGTCAAGAGCAAGATTCGAATAATGACACTACTGAAGAAGAGATTGACATAAAAGATGAGCCTTTTGACCCTAGTTAAAGTTGACTATTTATATGTTAACAATCATGCATGCTTGTTATGTCATAAGAAACCATTAATTTCGTGATTTTAAAAACGAATAGTCTTTGTTTACACTAAATATCTTCTAAGATAGTCTGAAGCCTGAAAAATACAAAATCCATGTACATAGACACCTGGCTCTTCTTTAAATATGTTGGCATGAGACCGTTTAATTGAAAAAAAATGGATCAGTTTGATTATGATTAGCATTCATACTAATATAATTTGGGTCGCAGGTGTTCCCAAGACCATTTAAAACCATTCCAGTTCTTAGACTCTGAAAATGCTCAAGTCCAAGAACAATCAAATCAGCAAATGCCTTAAAATCTTGGTGTTTCTGTGCTTGCTGCTAATAACGCTCTACATAGTGTACAAAGGTCCAGTGAGGATCGCTCTCAAGGATGAAACAGCATTTAAGCACTCTTTTCAAAGACTTGATGACTTCCAAGACATCTTGGAGCACGAGATGCAGCTGGCAATCTGCCGGGAACCAGGGATCAGAAACTTGAAATTGTACAAGCGAATGATGAAGCAACTGATGTCTGGTCAAATCAAGACCATCGAAGAGATGAACCAAAGGTTCGATGATATATTTTTCACCAAACCGGAAGATTGGATCGTCCAGCTGGCTGCTGGAATTGATACTCCCACAGCCAGCGGTCGTAGGCATGATGATGATATCCACGACTTTGTTCCAACGAGGACATTCATCCATGATATGGACATGGTTGGTTTCTGCGCTGAGATTGACCTGTCCAACCTCAAGCGATACTTGATTTCCAAGGGCGATATCTCATCAAAAGAGGAGGGACCAACAGACTTCTCCCTTATTGTCTGGCTAAAAGTAAATCATTGACTTTTGTTTCAAAGCATATAGGTATTCTTATGCTTTTTTCTAGGGGTCCAATTCAACTGATGTAGAATACAAATTCATAATGTATCCCAAGGGTGACAGAATGCTGGCTGGAAGTCTACTTCCAGTGCATGCCAATACCCTTTCAGTGGATCAGTATAAAGTCATTTACATTTCATACAAGTTGTACAGCAAAATTCGGTCCTGCAACGCGTCAAACGAATCACTTTTCAAGTGTATCCAACAATATGTCAATAGGAAATTCAATGGGACCAATGCTATGGACTTTTTTAAGAGGTTGTCTGCTTTGAATGATTTAGAATTCAGCACACTTTTTAAGGTACCCTTGTAAACTTGCTATCATTGACTTTGATGAAGGTTAATTAGGAGTGTTTGTTTTAAGGTTTACAATCAGACTGGTTGCCAGCAACCTTGTTTGAGGTTGACCTACTCTATGGATGAGTTTGTGAATGGACACACTGAAAATCTCTTTTATGAAACCTTTAGTGATGTTACTGCCAACTCTAGTGAAAAATACCATAACGTTTTGTACCTAAGACATGTCCGCAGCGACACTGTCATGGTCGATGAAGAATTTCCTGAATTCACTGTGGAATCTCTCATCTCAGACATTGGTGGCCTGACTGGCATTTTTCTTGGCATGTCATTCTGGTCCATGTTTGATGCTTGCTTCAATATTTTGATTTCACGACTATTTTCTTAGAATGTTTCAGAGCATTGATAAAGGCCTAAAAATATGGTTTCAATGGAAGTGGCATTCCAATCAAACACTATGAATACGAAGATTAATATCCGGCATAATAATAATGTTTTACCTGATTGCCGTATAATTTAGCTCTTAAAAAGCCAAAACACCTGGTGACCACAAAATTATTCACCTCATCATCAACCATCAAAAACTTTTTTAAAACTGCATAGGTAGAATATCTTGGTATTGCTACACAAATATTTAGCATGTCTCAATTTTCTTTGTCAAAATCCAAATGCAAGTCTGAAGTTTGCTGCAACTGTTTCAAGATCGTGGTGTTTGTGATATTGTTTGTCATAACATGCAAGATTGTCTACAGAGGTCCCATTCGAATAGCTCTCAAGGATGAGACCACTTACAAATATGCCTTCAAAAGATATGAGGGCAAGTAAAAATAATATTATTTCCTGGACCAATTTTGGTGACCAAAAATGTCATCCATTCATTTTCAGAAACACTAAGCATTTTGCGCAGCATTCGACACAGTCCTCGTCTGGCAATTTGCAGAGAACCATTCATCAAGGACTTGAAGCTGTACAAACAGTTTAGGGATCACCTTGACACCGGGATGGCAAATGTTTCTATGGATTGGAACAAGACATTAAACAGCATATTTTTCACCAAGCCCGAAGATTGGATCGTACAGCTTGGAGTTGCCGTTGATTTTCCAAAGGTCAGGAAGCGAATGTTTGACAATGATGTCCATGACTTTGTTCCAACTAAGACATTCTTTGCTGACTTTGGTTTCTTTGGATACTGCGCTGAGATTGACCTGTCCAACATCAAGAAGTACTTGATTTTTAAAGGGGATATCTCGGCCGACGAGTTTGGTCCTTCAGACTTTTCTGTAGTGGTTTGGCTTAAAGTAATCCACATTAAAAAATTCAAAGATTGAGACTGATGCTATGACTGTTATAGGGATCCAACACGACCAAGATGAATTATAGATTCACAATGTATCCGGATGGTGACAGACTTCTCTCTGGAAGCCTGCTACCAATCAGTTCTAACTCAATTTATACACAGGAGTACAAAGTATTTTACATCTCCTTTTTGTTGTACAGCAAAATTCGAGACTGTAATCCAGCAAACGAGCCAATTTTGAACTGTCTAAACCAATATGCCGATAAGAAATTTGACACCTCCAACAGGACAGAGAACCTCTTTGCAAAACTGCTCTATGTCGTTGAACTCACTTTGAGCACAATGTCCAAGGTAAGAAAATAAAGTTCATTACATTTTTATTACTTTTTTCTTTATAGGTTTTCCACAAAACTGGATGTCTGCAACCATGCCAAAGGTTGACCTACGATATGAAGTTTTTTGGCAAGGGATACCAAGAAAATCTTGTTGATGGATCAAATGATGTTTTTGCTAACTCTAGTGACAAATATCACAGCGTTTTGTATTTAAGACATGTCCGCAGTGACACTCTTCTGGTTCATGAAGAAGTCCCTGAATTTACTGTGGAGTCGCTCATCTCAGACATTGGCGGTCTGACTGGGATTTTTCTCGGACTATCATTCTGGTCGCTATTTGAGGCATTCTACAATTTTATTTTTGCACGATTATTTTCTTCTTAAAAAATGTGAAAATACAAGTGTTGCTTATATTTTTGGTAGCTCGATAACAGTTCCACTTAAAGAGACATTTTTCGTCTAAAAATATTGCTTTCCTGAGAATTTTCTTCGTATTTTCGGTTTCTGTATAAATTCCGTGAAAATAGACGATTTTGATTACACCTGGGTGATTGCAAAAACACTTGAAATGAAATGCTTCTGGTATAAAAGACCTGCCCTGCCATGCTGGTAAATCCTCCTCTTCCAACTATTCCAAGTCCAAAAGATCCCCTGAATCTACATATATTTTGCTTCAGCAATGACTTTTAAAGTACTTATAGTAGCTTTGTCAGCATTGATCACGGTCTCGGCCGGATCTTGTCCTTCTGGTTGGAGGGACTTTGATGGCAAGTGCATCCTGTTCTCCAGGATCCCGAGGACTTACGATCAAGCGGCCGAGTTCTGCGTCATTCTCGGTGGCCAACTTTATGAACCTGTTGACAGGGAGCGCGGGCGCAAAGTCATCGCCTATGCTGGCTCCATCGGCATCCTGGACGGCAACTCCAGATGGGACTACGGTCCCTGGATCGGAATCAACGATCTTTCGGTTGAAGGAAGGTAAAAAATCCATTTGATTTTGATTTTCTGCTTTTTTTAATTGCTATAATTGACATAGATTTCTTTATCATACTTCGGGAAAGCCTATTGCTTTTGGTAAGTGGTATGGAGGACAATGCTGGAGGTATTGATTTAGAATATAATTGAGGGTTTTTTAAAATCAAAAGAAGCTCTATTTTTAGGTAAAGAACATTGTGTCCATGTTTTCAATGGATTGTGGAATGATCACCGTTGTGACATCAAAGTCGGAGCGATTTGCGAACGTCCACCAATTGAGAAAAACTGCGTCAATATATTTTCCGGGCATCATTAAAAAATATGTGAAATTGCAAATACACCTAGGTGGCTTTCTCTTTAGATATTTCTAACCATGTAACATTTTTTCGTGAAAAATGGCTCTGATTAATTTCTGAAAAAATCATTGTTACGACGATTAGTTGGGACACTTGAAAATAAATCTTTCGAGTATAAATACAGGCTTTTGCGAAGTTTTGAGGGCATCTTTCCCATATCGTTAGCCCCTAAAACAACTCCAAACAATCTAAAATGTTTTCCAAAGCTATTCCCTTGATCGTCTTGATCGCAGTCAACTCAGCCTTGGCTGGCAATTGTCCTCCCGCGTGGAAGGACTTCAACGGCAAGTGCATCCTTGTCTCCAGGATTCCAAGGACTTACGATCAGGCTGCCGAGTTCTGCGCAGGCATGGGTGGCAAGCTGTACGAACCGACTGATCGCGTCCGAGAAGGGGTTGTCAGGGCATTCGCAAGTTCACAGCCAACTTTGTCAGGAAACACACGCTCCTCTTACGGTCCATGGATTGGAATCAACGATTTGCGATCCGAGGGCAGGTTTGTGAAAAATATATCAATATAGCAGCTTTTCTAATGATAACACCAAGAATCACACCAGGTTCGTTTTCCAATCCTCTGGGAATCCAATAGCTTTCGCCAAATGGGCAACTCCCCAACCCGACAATGCAGGAAGTACAGTATACTTAAAAATTTGATTTTCCTATGCGAAATTATTTCCTCTTTTCTATTAGACAATGAAGACTGTGTTCACTTTTACCGATCGGGTCTTTGGAATGATGCACCATGTACCCATCTCCTTGGAGCAGTATGCGAGCGGCCCCAAGTTGAGAAGAACTGCGTCAACATCTTGACCGGCTACAACTAAAACACTTCTAAAAATATTTCAATAGTACTCACAAGATATATGAGACCAATGAAATAAAGCACTGTATAAATTCGATACCTATTAAGTGTCAAGGCAGGAATCGGACGGTATTCGGTCATATCAGATTTAGACAAAAACAAGACGGGTGCCCCGTCTGACCCTCTGGCTGATTTTCTGGCTAAGATGATTCTTAAAATGACGGTCAAATAGAGTCTGGTTGTCTTCCAAGTTCTCCAAGAAAATCCCGAGAATCTCAAAATGATTTTAAGAATATCAAGTTGATTCAAAAAATGGTAACAATATTTCTAGTATGGATTGAGAAGGTCCCCTGGGCATAACAAAAAAGATTCTTACTAGACAGATTTTAAAAACCTGAGAATCTCAGGAAAAATCAGAAAATTCCAAGACCATCCAAAGACTCTCAAATTAATTATCAGAACATCAGATATACTACAAAAATTACAAATGGGATATTTAGATGGATCTGGAAGGTCCCCTGGGAATTAAAATTGATAAAAAAAGGGGCGGGGCTGATGGGTTACAAAAATCAAAAAGACTGATTTTTTTGTCTGAAAGAGAAGAAGATACAGAAGAAAATGGACGGTTCTATACTCTCTGGCGATCCTCGCCAGAGGGAATAAGTCTGCATTGAGGAGAATAATTAATGGATGGAACTTAGTTTCATTTCAATGCACAGTGTCATAGAGACCAAAGAAGAAACACTGCTGGCTTCTGCAACTTGGTTTCGCAAGGTACGAGTAAAATGGCCGTCATTACGATCTTCCTGTTTGCTTTTGGAATGATATCCAACTCTAAGAAGCAATATGTTAGTGCAAGCGATGGCAGCACAGGTCAAGTAAGGGCTGTGAAAAGAGCTGACGTAAAAGCCGATTTCGTTCTCTTTTGAAAATATCTGTCAATGTATCACGATTGGCTAGTTCTGATTTGAGCTGATTTTCCATGGTAAATGTCGACGGTTGTTTGCAGACACGGTCTCAAATCGAGGTCGTAGCTTCCGAGGCTGAACTTGCCCTTGGGACTCTTGTAAATATCCAGACCCCTGCCGATTTTGATCACCCAGCCGTTGTCCAGTCTCAGGTGTCTGTCGTGCAAAGTCTGTGAAAACTCATAGGTTAAATCCACATTTCTGAAACCGAGGTTTAGAGTGATCTCTTCAAGCTTGGACCTTTGCTCTTGGACTTGCGTCGGCGAAGTGTCTGTGCCAGTGACAAGATGGACTCTTTTTAGATTTGGGCACTTTTTCACCAACAACTCACAGAGTCTTAGGAAGTTCACAACCTAAATATAAAGCAAAGTTTTTGTTATTGGAAATATTCTTAGAACAAAGTTGATCTTACCTGATGGTGTGCTCTAATATAGGGGTCTTCCAAATGGACGGAGGTCACTTCTGGAGTCAAAAATCGCCCAAACAAGCTATCGTACGAATGGCCAATCGAATCGTTTTCGATTTCAACCTTTAAACAAGACAGTTTGTTAAATGTCAAAACTGTACGAAGCTGCTGTCTGTCGAACCTGCTCGTGAAAGTTGCCAGCCAACTTTGCATTGTCTATCACCCGTTGCAAGGCTTCAGCTCGGTTCATATACTCCGAAGCCTTCTCTCTGAATCTTGCCTTCTTGTTTGCTTCAAGGTTTTCTGAAAAAAAACTTCAGTCAAAAAGTTAAATAACAGAATCTAGCTTCTTACCTAATCTGATCACTTCCATGAGCATTTGGAGTCCTTCTTTGTAACACACCAGAGCTGAGGTAAACTGTTTCTTCGAGTCCATTTCAACTGCTCGTTTTAGAAGGGCAATCGCTCCACTTTCACTAGCCATTTTAATTTTGAGTTTCGACAGATTTTTCGGAAATGTCAAACCTTTTGTTTACATTTTGACGCAACTTTAAGACAAAGCAATTCACGAAACCTTGTAAAAAATAAAAATATATTGTGCATAATTATTAATTGCAAAAAATGACAAGAATTTCAGTCTTTTTTTTAAAACAACATTGCGAAAAACAGGCTCAGCAAGACGAAGACGGCCGCAACAACCACGACGACAAACTTGAGAAATTCGGGAGTTCCAAAGCTGGTCAAACCGAGTCTGGGAGCGATCTTGGTGCCGTAAAAAAGCATCGCCATTATGATGGATTTGTTGAAGTTTTCGAATTCAACCAAAGGAGAGTCGGGATAGACGACATAGCAGGCTCCCGTCTTGTCCAATCGAAGGCACTCCAAGAAGGCCGACCCGACCTAAAATAATAAATCTGGTTATTTTTAAGCTCGACTTTCAAAATTGTTTTTTGCCTCTTTAACAGTGAGCATTCTTGTTCCAGTGTGTTCTTGAAGCTTTTCCAGCTCGACTGACTCCGCGACCAGGTCTGTATCGGCAAACCATGGACACAATGCCATTGCCTAAACAATGACCAAACCATTAAAGTCTTTCACTTTTGTCGATTAAAGCTTACCTTGATCCCGTCCTTCTTCCAAGGTCCGTTTCTGCCTCTCTTATCAAAAGCTCTCGTCAATGCCACAACGCCTGAAAGCATCGTATTTTCAAGCAAAAATTGATTATCAACTTGATCGTGATCTTACCAAACTTTGCCATCGTGTAGCCGGCATCTTCGATTTGACCTAGCTGATGCAAAAGTCCAGCCATCGACGCAATGTTGACGATTCGACCGCCTTTGCCCTGAATTTAGCCAAAGTTGAAACAACTAATAACTAATTCACTAGTTTTCAACTCGCCTTGTTCGAGACGGACATCTTGTCTATGGCAAAGTATGTGCCGATGGCGACGCCCTTGAGCATGATGTCGATGCAGGCTCTCCATCCGTGCTTCGGATTCACTCCAGCATTGTTGACCAACAGGGTCACCGGACTCTCGAACGTATAAGTCACATGATTCCACATTTCATGCCAGTCTTCTTCGCAAGCTACGTCGCACCTTTAAAACTGAACTGTCCAAATTCAGAATCCAATTTGATTTCTCCTTTTCTTACTTGAAGAACGTCACTTTTTGCGGGCCGAACCTCTCGGCAAACTGTTTCGTCGTCCTCTTACCCAGATCGACGTTGACGTCGGAGATGCAAACTCTGGCGCCTTTTGCCAACAGGAGCCTGGCGAACTCCTTCCCGAAGCCCTTGGCCGCTCCGGTCACGATGGCGGTGTGCTCGTCAAGCTCCCAATAGTTTTCAGAGTTGACAGTCGCCATTTTTTCGAATCGAAAAATTCTGTTTTGTTTTGATTTTTGCCGTTGTCAGCTGCTCGTGGAGACCTGTTGCATTCGTTACGTAATAACAATAATTTCACGAATAAAATAGATGACAAGCGCCCCAAAAAATATGCTTATTGTCAAAAAAATCCGTGAAATCGCGACGGACAATTAAAACGCGTGACAAGTCCAATTTCAATGCAAAATCATCTATTGTTAATGTTATAATTCTTTTGTAGGAAGGTTGCGAGAGCTGTGACCTAGTAAAAATCCCCATTTTTTGCGGGATGGCTTCAGTTTAGAGATCGACCTGTACATGGTGCGTGCGAGCTTGATAGCTTTAGGCTTTGAAGGGGGCCCAAAATTTTTACCTGCTCTTGGCTGCTACCAAGAAGAGCAACGCTTCGCTTCCTAAAAACCAGAGGTGGATCTCATCCCTACCCTCACAACATCATTATGTCATTAAAATCTACTTAAAATCCAATTAATATCAGTATATGCTCTGGGGGATATCATAATTATAAACCCAAGAGTCTTTTAGTTGGCGAGCTTGAATTTTTCCCGCGGCAACGAACGTCAAACGTGTTGCCTTACCTGTTGTCTGTATTTGATTTTTTAAGCTTCCTAGTTTCAGTTTTCGAAAAATATTGAGGCAAAAATCAGGCAACATTTGGTTGATCTGTCACGAACTGTCTGCGATTGTGAGGAGGCATCAAAATTCGGTAAGATCATTCAGTTTTTCTTGAGATTTCTTTTTAAAAGTGGGAGTTTTCAAGTGTTGCAGCTTTCACTATTATAAGGAGTAGATCTGTGAAAATTAATTGTTAGCGCCTGTCAAATTAGGAAAATTTTTCGTTGCTAGAATCTGCTTGTCATCTGCTTTATTTCATTGCAAGCAAAAATATTAAAAATCAGGGAGGTTAGTCTGCACAATCAGGTATACATTTATCCTGAAAAATCAGATTTTGCGATTATTTTTCATTGTAACAGAACTCCTGTGTATATATTTGAAATTGATTGTTTTAAGTTCGGATCGTTGCATGTGACCTTTTGAAAGCTAAAATCTTCGCGTACGAGCACATTGATATTTTGCATCAAGTCGAGCGATCTCCATTTCAAGATCACTTAGTTTCAGAGTCTTGTCAAACAAATGGAGCTAAGATTCTCAGAACAGAACTTTTTGTTGGGATCTCTGGCCAAGTAAAACAAAAAGTGGCGAGATGGTAATCTACGCAAGAAACGAGCTTTCAACTCAATTTCATTTCAGGCATTGAGAAGTCCACAAAAATCTGGGACACGAGTCGACAAATGTCCACAATTCAGCATTATGTAAAATAGCAATTCCTTGGACAAGAAGACAGTTAAATCAGGTAAGATCATAAAATCATACGAGTACAATGAAACTAAATTGATGACGCTCTTTTCAGAAAATTCGGCAGGATGGCAATGAG
>JAAUYL010013717.1_pt1 | contig 15093 bp, 16 predicted proteins | sample 7278011 | NCBI WGS metagenome assembly JAAUYL01 (sample SAMN14350225, study PRJNA611818) | marine sediment metagenome | isolation source: surface marine sediment (1.8m) | place: French Polynesia: Moorea | collected 2018-08
ATCGTCCCCTAAAACTACATCTAAACTTACTTCTATTGTCCGAACGTTAAAACCATCACCTTCAGGATCTATAAACCCATAAGGCCCAGGAATTGGACCTGCACCACTATCAAAATATTCCAGTACCACATCCGCAAACCCATCTCCTATCAAAGTATTACCACCAGAGGGAAAGGTTTGCACAAATTCAGTAGGTACTACCTCCCGTACAATGTAAGTTCCTGGTTCCAACCCAATAAATTCATACTGACCATTTTCATCTGTCACCGTATTGGGTTCATCAGTATCTAATACCTCGTTATTATTCAGGTCTAGGTATATAGTCACCCCTGCCAGAGTTGGCTCATCTAGGTCAAATACACCATTCCCGTTTAGATCGTTCCATTTGATGCCAAGAATATTGCTCATCTTAAACCACCTATTGATATATTTTTTAATGTGTTCAAAACTTACGCATAACCACGGTATCTATACCGTTTCACAGAAGTCAAAAGTTAAAAGTTAAAAGTAAGATTTATGTGACAGGGATATTAGCATTAGCTTGAATTAGACTGAGGGCGTTATCCATGTTTGATTTTCACAAATAATTTCTTAGATAATTTTCGCGCTTTTATTGTATATTGATAGTATGACAAATTGCTGGTTAGTGTAGTAAATCTTAATATTAGTTTATAGAAGTAACTTTAACTTCTGTAGATTTTAGATTTCCCATTGAGATGCTTTATGAGAAGGTAGTTTTGCAGGGACCTTAAACTTTCCCAGATGTTCAATATTTAAAAAAAAAGCGATCGCTCGTTCTATTTGCCAGAAAATAGGAGCAATAGAACTCCGTTCCGCTGCGCGAAAGCCGACTTTACATTTAAGTTCCTATGGAACGAATGGGAACTGTCGTTGGCGTAATAACAGTAAAAGCACCAGGCAACTCATCGGAATATTTAGCGATCGCCTCAGAAATAATAGTAGCTTTACTAGAATTAGGTAGTCCAGGCAATCTCACCAAAATCACACCGGATGCAACGCGACTTAAACGAAAGACTAACTCTCCAAAATCCTTATCCGCTGTTAACAACAACGCGCTTTTCCTGTTAGCTAAATCTAGCACTACATCATCGGAAACGCCTGGTTCCATTTCCACAACGTACCAAACTACATGACCATCTAGTCGCAAGCGATCTACTATTGCCTGCTTAATATTTTCGTCTGCCAATAAATTCACGAAACAGTCTCCACAATAGGATAAATGACATCAGCTTTTAATGCTTCAGCAGCAAACGCCAAAGCTGCTTGAATGTCCTCCCGCTTCAGTCGGGGATGTCCCTCCAACAGTTCTTCTGAAGTCTCTCCTGCTGCCAAACTTTCGAGGATAAATTCCACCGTAATGCGAGTGCCCGCGATCGTTGGTTTGCCCATCATTACTTTAGGGTCTGAAATTATACGTTGTCGATATTTGTCCATGATTTTTTGCTACAGAAAGTTGCATTCAATTATTCTAGCATAAGCGACGCTTTTTCGATTTGCTAGAAAACAAGACTGATAGCTTTTGACCAAACAGACCCACTGGATAATTTAGTGAGGAATTGATCGAACAAAAGCCTTGTGTTCTGGTTCTCATCTTAGAGAAAATTTCTGTTGCTTAATGGTATATAACACTTAATATCTATTACAATAAAAGTTGTAAAATTTAAACGGGTAAAATTTTGCCTGAATAGACGGAAAATTAAAATTAGACCACCTAACATCTTAATTAATTATGTCTGCCAAAAAACTCACAGGTAACGAAATTCGCCAAAAGTTTCTCGACTTTTACGCACAACGGGAACACGCTATTTTACCCAGTGCATCTTTAGTTCCGGAAGACCCCACGGTATTACTAACTATTGCGGGAATGTTACCATTTAAACCAATATTTCTCGGACAACAACCCCGGAAATATCCCCGCGCCACTACTTCCCAAAAATGTATTCGTACCAACGATATCGAAAATGTTGGTCGCACTGCCAGACATCACACTTTTTTTGAGATGTTGGGTAACTTCAGTTTTGGTGACTATTTTAAACCAGAGGCGATCGCTTTTGCTTGGGAACTTTCCACAAAAATATTCGGTTTACCACCAGATCGTTTGGTTGTCAGCGTCTTTCGAGAAGATGATGAAGCATTTGCTATTTGGCGCGACAAAATTGGTATCCCTGCACATCGCATTCAACGGATGGATGAGGAGGATAATTTTTGGGCATCGGGTCCGACGGGTCCGTGCGGTCCGTGTTCGGAAATTTATTATGATTTTCATCCAGAATTAGGGGATGAGAACATTGACTTGGAAGACGATAGCAGGTTTATTGAATTTTATAACCTGGTATTTATGCAATATAACCGGGATGCAGAGGGAAATCTTACCCCACTGCAAAACAGAAATATTGACACCGGGATGGGGTTGGAAAGGATGGCGCAAATATTACAAAAAGTGCCGAATAATTATGAAACTGACCTGATTTTTCCCATCATTAAAACTGCTGCGGATATTGCTGGTATCGACTATGGAAAAAGCGACGACAAAACCAAAACTTCTCTCAAAGTTATTGGCGACCATGTGCGAGCAGTAGCTCATTTAATTGCCGATGGTGTGACTGCATCTAATGTTGGTAGGGGTTATATTTTGCGACGGTTAATTCGGCGAGTTGTTCGTCATGGTCGTTTGATTGGAATTTCTGGGGAATTTACATCCAAAGTTGCTGAGAAAGCGATCGCTCTTTCTGAGGATATTTATCCAAATCTTCGGGAACGGGAAACGGTTATTAAAACTGAGTTGGAACGGGAAGAGTCTCGCTTTTTAGAAACATTGGAGCGGGGGGAAAAACTGTTGGCAGAAATTATGGCAAAACCCGAAACTCAGAAAACCAAACAAATTTCTGGAGAAGATGCTTTCAAGTTATATGACACTTATGGTTTTCCACTGGAGTTGACTCAGGAAATAGCTGAGGAAAATGGTTTGAGTGTTGATGTGGATGGGTTTGAAAAAGAAATGAAACTGGCACAAATACGTTCTCAGTCAGCCCACGAAACTATTGACTTGACTGCTGAAGGTGGAGTGAAATTAGATGTTGACCAAACCGAATTTTTAGGATACACAGATTTGACTTCCCCAGCACAGGTCATGGCGTTAGTAGCTGATGGGGAACAGGTTGAGTCTGCTGAAACGGGTACTCAAGTGCAAGTTGTACTTGACCAAACGCCTTTTTATGCTGAGTCTGGAGGACAAATAGGCGATCGTGGTTATCTGAGTGGGGATAATTTGGTAGTCCGGATAGAAGATGTGCAGAAGCAGAATAATATTTTTGTACATTTCGGTCGCGTGGAGCGAGGTACGTTGCAGTTAGGAATGACGGTAAATGCTCAAATAGATGCTGCTTGTCGGCGAAGAGCGCAAGCAAATCATACAGCGACTCATTTATTACAAGCAGCTTTGCGGTCTCTGGTAGACTCGTCAATTTCTCAAGCGGGTTCCTTGGTATCTTTTGACCGTTTGCGGTTTGATTTTAATTGCCCAAGGGGGTTGAAACCGGAGGAAGTCGAGCAAGTGGAAGCACAGGTAAATAGTTGGATAGCTGAAGCACATCCGGCGACCGTTGAGGAAATGCCATTAGAAGTAGCAAAAGCAAAAGGAGCAGTTGCTATGTTTGGGGAAAAATATGCTGACGTGGTACGGGTAGTTGACTATCCGGGAGTGTCGATGGAATTATGTGGGGGAACTCATGTAACTAATACGGCAGAAATTGGCGTGTTTAAAATTATTTCTGAAGCAGGTATTTCCTCTGGGGTGCGCCGTATTGAAGCTGTCGCAGGTTTGGCAGTTTTAGATTATTTGAACGTCCGGGATGTTGTGGTCAAAGAGTTGAGCGATCGCTTTAAGGCAAAACCGGAGGAGTTATCGGAGCGGGTGAGTAACTTGCAGCAGGAGTTGAAGGAGTCGCAGAAGCAGTTGGAGGCGTTGAAAGGCGAGTTAGCAGTAGCGAAGTCTGACCAGTTGTTAGGAAATGCTGAGACTGTCGGTGAGTTTCAGATATTGGTAGCGGAAATGCCTGGAGTTGATGCCGAGGCATTGAAGACGGCAGCAGAGAGGTTGCAACAAAAGTTGGGCGAGAGTGCTGTGGTATTGGGTTCCGGAGCTGAAGGGAAAGTCAGTTTAGTTGCTGCCTTTAGTAAGTCCGTGAATGGTAAAGGTTTGCAAGCAGGGAAATTTATTGGCGGGATAGCGAAAATGTGCGGAGGTGGCGGCGGCGGACGCCCGAATTTGGCGCAAGCAGGGGGCCGCGATCCGAGTAAATTGAAGGAGGCGTTAGAGAGTGCGAAGGAGCAGTTAGTTAATGGGTTGAAGTAGGTTTTTTTGGGTGAGATTTTTTGCCCACTATTTACTATTTGTAGGTTGGGTTTCGTTCCTCAACCCAACACAACCCAACTTACCTAACACATATAAGTTTTTGTTGGGTTGCGCTGTCGCTTAACCCAACCTACAGCTATTAAAGCAAACAGGACTTACGCAAAGGTAGTATATGTAGAGTTTAAAAAAACTATTGTGCAATAGTTTTAAGCTATATATAGCGTAGCTTCGTAAGTCCTGCCAAAGCTAAAAGAGACCCAATATTTTGCTCTATTCTATTTTCTTCCTCTAATAGCCTTTGCTTCTCTTCTAATAGTCTTTGCTCTTTTTCTTGTTCTTGTCTTTCTTTTTCTAATCTTTCTTTCTTCCTTCTTTCTCCTTTAGTTGCTTCCCGGTAAACCAGATAACCAGCACCACCAACAACTGCTGCTCCTATTAGCCAAGGTGCTGCTGCCGCAGCTAGTGCTCCAAAACCAGCAGCAGCTCCGGCATTATTATCAGAATGGGAATGGGAGCGGTGAGGTGGATGATAGTGAGGTCTATGAAAATGTGTTTTATGAGAAGAAGATGAGCCTTTTGAAGATGAGCCTTTATTTACATATACAGATTGCCAAAAGTGCCATCCACAGTAAGGTAAATGTCCTTTGGGAGCATTTTCTGTGAAAGATAAATCTGAATAGCTTAACCAAGAATCTTCTTTATGCCAACCTACCTTGCTAATAAAACCTGAATAACTTTTAGAGTTAAATATATCTTTTTGAACACTAAAACCAAAACGATATAAACTATGCATTCGCCATAGCCAATCAATTTCTGCTAAAACATCATTAGGAAAATCATCAATATTTAATGATAAGTAGCTGCCCTTTTTTTTATTAGAAGTCTTAAGCATAAGAATTTTTGTAAGTTCATCTGCTTCTCTCCATTGCTTTGCTGATAATTTCTCTTTGAGCAAACTCATTACTTGAGCTTGACCTTTATCAGCATAATCACTGTAATTCATAAATTTCTGTAAGATTTTTCTTATTTAATTGTGGTTTATTATTTAATTTTATTTCGTAATTTTTAGCTTTGCCCACTCTTAACAAGTATATTTAGTACCCAATTTTTCTCACTACTTTGAACCAATTTAGTATATTTGGTACATTTAGTTGAAAAAGTATATTTGACAGGATATACTGGACTAAATATTTATTAGTATCTACCTATGAATAGCGTTGAAGATGTCTTAAGTTGGGCTGATAAAATCTTTAATCAAACAGGTGAAGAACTCACACCTATTCAGAAAAAAATACTAGAAGGTGCTTGGAAAGGAAAAAAACATCGTGAAATAGCTGAAGAATTTCATTTCAGTGAATCTCAGGTTAAAAAAGAAGCTGCTAAATTATGGAAAAAGCTAGCTAAAGAATTAGGAGAAGACCTCAAGAAAAAAAATTTTCGTTATATGGTAGAGGAAAAATATAGCGCATCCAAAAATTCACGGTTATACCAGTGTTTATTACAACATGACAATGTTAATATTGGCGGTCAATTCATACAAACTATAGAAGATAAAAAAAGGCGATCGCTATCTTCTCCTGACACTCCTCAAAACAAAAATAAATCTCCCATAATTAATCTAAAAGACGCACCGAAATTAACTTGCAATTCTCATCGCGCATCAGAAATATCTACACTCAAACAATGGATATTAGAAAGCAAAATTCACCTCATAACAATCTACGGATTAAGTAGAATCGGCAAAAGTACCCTTGCTTGTCAGCTTATCCAAGAAAATCAAACAGAATTTGACTATATTTTTTGGAAAAGCCTTCATCATATTCCTCAACTTTCAACTCTAAAAACCGAGCTTAAAGAATTTTTTTCCCAATCCCAAGCAACTCCATTATCTACAATTATTGATTATTTTCGTGCTTATCGTTGCCTAGTTATTCTTGATGATGTAGAAAATATTTTTCAAAGCGGTGAATTAGCAGGCAACTATTTACCAGACTATAAAGACTACGGCAAATTTTTCAAACAAATTGGCACTTTATCTCATCAAAGTTGTCTAATTCTCATCAGTTGGGAAAAATCCAGAGAAATAGCTACATTAGAAACAGAAAATCATCCAATAAAAACTTTACATCTGAAAGGATTAGAAAAAGCAGAAGCCACAAAAATATTGACAGCAAAAAAATTAACAGATGAGGGAAAGTGGTCAGAATTAATAAGTATTTATCAAGGTCATCCTACTTGGTTAAATATTATCGCTGCAACAATAAAGGAATTTTACAATGGTAGAATTTTCCAATTTTTAGACGAGCAAAATGAGATTTATTTAGACGACTTAGAACCAATTTTAGAATCTCACTTTGAGCGTTTATCTCCATTAGAAAAAAAAGTAACTTACTGGTTAGCTAGTCAAAATGAACCAGTGAATATTTGCCAACGACCAACCAATAAGGAATTATCCAAATCAGAATTTTTACAAGCTATCCAATCTTTATGCAGACGTAGCTTAGTGGAAAAAAAGGAACTAGAAACCCAATCTGTATTTCATCTCAATTCTATATTTAAACAATATATTATTACAAAGAATAAATAGTAGTGAATTTGCAAATTATAAACATCTTGATAAATGTCAAAAGGTAGGAGCGATCGCCTACAGCACCCTACTAACTACTCTTAACTTTCTTGGTTTCATGTACTAGAAAAACTTAGGTAATCCTGCTTGTTTTAAAACGGCATTAGCTGTATGGCGCGATTTAATTGAATTATCTACTACAAATCGGTTTTCTGTAATTGGACTATACCAAATTTCATGGTCTCCCTTACCCTGTCGCTCGAAATAACAACCTGCTTGTGTAAGAATTTTTTTTAATTTAGGAGTTAGTGATGAAGCCATTTTAGGAAGCTACTTTGATTTGTTCTTGTCGGTGACTGGTGAGTTGAAATTCAATAGCTCCAACATAATCAGACGAAATTATATTGTTCAAAACCATTAATTCTGGAATCATTTCCCGAAGTTTTTGACTGAGTGCTTCAATGGTGTCTGCTTCTGTTGCTAATCCAGGAACGTCAGCACTTGTTGCTACCCAAACCTTTGCTTCTGCATCCCAGAATGATTCTACTTTACAAGTGATTTGCTGCTCCATAAAAGATACATATTATATAGATATTTATAACCATCTTTTAACACATATTTGGAATGGTGTCAATTGGGAGCGATCGCTAATCATACATCAAAATTAAAATAAGTATATTTAACCAATTTAATTATTACTCTATTCTAAATTCTTGAAAAATTTTATAACTTTGACAAATTGCTTCTAAACAAATATCCCCTTCCAAATAAAACTGGATTAATGGAGTTGTTAAATTTTGAGAATTAGTGAAAGGATAAGATAAAGATGATAAGACTTCGGGAACTGTTTCAGATAACTGCTGAAGTTGCACTTCTCCCACCCAAAAACAGTAATCTGTCTCCTCATAATTGAGAGGTTGAGAAAAAACAAGATGAATAATTTGATATAATTCGATCGCTACATCCCCTACTTCTGGGCCGTAGGTAAAATCAAGACGTAATCCAATATTTTTGGAAATCATAGAAATACCAACTAAGTCAGCACTTTTTAGGTCTTCTATAAAAGTAGTTAAATTAGGAATAATAGTTGTAGTCATAGAATTAATATTTCTCCTGTATTGTGTGTATTTTCTCCGGGCATAAATTGAATTTGATTACCATTTTGGTCGTACCGACGACGATAAGGTTTACCTTGGGAAGTTTTTATTTTCGGACCTGTGCGAACTATTTCGCCATTAGGTCTAATGTGAATTATACTACCATCTACATGAGCAAAAGTTTCATATCCTCCCCTAGTTTGTGCTTGAAATTGAAAGCCATAATTTGACAAAATAGTGAGAGCTTCTGATTTGGATTTTCCTGTTAAATCTGGAAGTTGTTGTGCTGCAGGAATCATCAATTAATTTCTAATTAAATATAAACAAAAAGATAGCTTTTAATATTAGAGATATCGCTGATCTTATTTATCAAACTAAAATTTAATATCTCGGCAATTTTGAGCATATTCTCCCACAAATATTTTCAAGTGTTTAACATTAGTAGTAACAACATATATTCCTCTGCCAGGAGCTTCTTGACAGAGAATTTTCCATTGAGCAGAAATAATCATATCTGCATCAATATTTTGATTATCAGTTGTCGGGATATGATTTTGACGTGCCTCAGCCCAAAACTCAGCAGCTTTGTTCATAACTTCTGTTGTAAGTGGGAGAGAAGTTACTACATATCTGCTTTTAGCTAATAGCTCATATAGCCATTCATTACATTTGGAAATTTCACTATATTTCGTTATAAGTCTATGTAACAAATTTAATTATGACTACTAAACTAATCGACAAAATATTACAATTCAGTATTTCAGAAAGACTAGAATTAATAGAAAATATCTGGAATAGTATTGCCGATATGCCAGATGAAATTGAACTAATAGAAGGATAAAAACAAAAACTAGATTATCACTTAATCATGAAAAACGCTGTAAGATGTCAATAATTATCTTAATTCTAGCGAAAACTACGAAAATAATTTGCTTCTATTTCTTTTCCCTAATGCCATACATCTAAAGTGTTGAATAGATAAATGCTAATTCTCAAGAGTTTTCCTGTAAAATAGAAATAGTCAAATTTAAAACCATAGAAATGACATCAGAAAAAGAATCCCTAAATCAACCGATCACAACTAATTCCACAACTCCCTGGTGGTTAAAAATATGGCAGGAGCAAAAAGAAAATATTAAAGTCTTGGCGATCGCTCTATCTTTATCTTTATTAGTCAGAATATTAATTGCAGAACCAAGATATATACCATCAGACTCAATGATGCCAACTTTAGAAGTAGGCGATCGCCTGGTAATAGAAAAAGTATCTTATAATTTTCATCCACCTGCAACAGGTGATATCATCGTCTTTGAACCACCCCAACAGTTACGACGCTACGGTTATGCCAAAAATCAAGCTTTTATCAAACGAGTGATAGGTCTACCAGGAGATACCATTAGAATTGAGGAGGGTATAGTATATATTAATGACCAACCCCTTGCTGAAAATTATATTGCTGAACCTCCTGAATATGCTTTGCCAAATTCATTCCAAGTTCCAGAAGGTCAATATTTTGTAATGGGGGATAATCGCAACAATAGTAACGACTCTCATGTTTGGGGTTTTTTGCCTAGAAAAAATATTATAGGTAGAGCAATATTTCGTTTTTGGCCTTATCAAAGATTAGGATCGGTGTAACATAATCATAATTGTGTAGGGACGTTGCATAACAAAAATGCGTTTCATGTCGCGCAGCTAAACGTCCCTACTTTGTCGTCTACTAATTATGAAAAGCGCTATAAATCTGTTTTTAAAGTTATCGACAAACCTTATCCTTAAATATTCCCATTAGAAAACCTCGATTTATAACTAATTGCTAATCAAAAAATACTGATAACTGATAACTGAAATCACCATTGTTGTCGATCTAAAATAGGGGGTAAACTTAACTTAGGAAATCTGTAGAATGTGTCTCCTTGTTCATCTATTTCTAGAATTGCAGAAAATATTTGTACTTGACTTTCTAGATATTTCTGAGCAATTTGAGCATCAACTTTAGCAGCAGCAGCTAATTGAATTAGAGAAATTTTACCATTTTGAAGTTGTAACAATCTGTAGAAAGCATCATCTAAAATACGCTGCTGCTGTCTATCATTTGACATATTAACTATAAATGCACCTAATACAATCCCTAATCCAGTAAGTATTACAAATTCTATAATAGCCATTTAATTAATTAATAATTAATAATTAACAATTAATAATTACCTCTTCTTAAAAATAAGAGGATTAGTTCAAAGGATATTTTTTTCCTTTTTTTTCCTGAAAGGAGAGGTTTTAAAATTTAGTTTCTTTAGTAAGAAGAAGGAGGAAGTAAGAAGTAAAAATTAACTAGAAAACCTCTTTTTTATCTAAACAGGAATCAAGAATAAAAACTAGCAAAAATTATCAATCTACTTAGAGTATAACGACATAAAATTCCCTAATCATTATTATTCTCAACTTTTTTTCCTATTTCATCAAACTTAAACTTATCTGAGTTAATTTAACTAGAGTAATTGGTAATTTAGTCTTGTAATCATCTATAATTTTCAAGGCTAAATTATCCAATCACCCTAATTTTAGACCAAATTTTATAGCACTACGCAATAGGTTAAGACATTTGTAAATGCTCAAACTCAGTCATAAGTTAAGACATTTATAAATACTCAAACGAGCGTCAGGGATTACTTCTTCTTTTGGAATTTTGAATTTTGACTGGCGCATAGCACTATACCTAATCAACTTAAGCTTCAGGTTCCACAAGATTTTCCAATCCAGCTACTACCTTAGCAGAAAGAATTTTGTCTCCTTTACCTAATTGTTCCAAAACCTTTTTACCTTCCACCACATAACCAAAAACTGTATAACGACCATCCAGTAAATTTACTCCTGCAGGGGTTAATTCTGGTTGGAATAAGAAAAAGAAAAATTGAGAAGAACCACCATCATTTTCAATTTCAGGCCGAGCCATTGCCACTGTACCATAAGCAGAAAAAGGCAGAACAGGTTGTTCCCGAAAACGACCAATTTCTTCTAAAGTAAAACTATATATTGGTTCCTCATCTCCCTTGACCAAAATTTCTAATGGGATATTACGGTACTCACCACTATCAGGGTCAATAAAACCAACTTCTGGACCTGGGGGGTCTCCAGCTTGCAATACATAAGATTCTTCTGAGCGAATAAACTCTAGGCCATCATAAAAACCCCTCTGAACCAAATCTACAAAATTACCTGCTGTGACAGGAGCACTATAACCATCAACAATAAAAGTCAAAGAACCTTTATCAGTTTCCATCTCAATAGTAGCGCGACCTTTAAGTTGCGGTAAATTAGAGAACTCTGAAGGTACTTCAAACGGAAACCCTTCTACCATCAACTCTTCAAGCTGACCTACCAATGCCAAAAGTTCTGCCCGTTGCTCCAATACCTGTTCCCCATCTTTAGCTTCAACAACTTCTCTAATATTAATAATGCCTTGATCGAGTTTAGCAATTATGGCCTCTGCCTCAGATTGTTTTGATTCAGGCACACTAGCTAGTAATTTAGACTTACTGGTGCTGAGAACCCTAGATGCAGCCGCAATATCACTACCAATAGAAGTCCAACGTTTACCCCGCAGTCTATTAGAAATATCCTCTAGACTACTTTGTATTTTACGGACAGGTTCATTTTCTATCGGTAGGGCATACCTTAACAAGGCCCTACCATCCTTAATAGGATCGCCCTGGGGCAAACGACTTTGACGAGTTGTTGTACTATCACCGTTCCACCAAGCAGCACTAATACCAACAGACAAAGTAAAGAGTAGCAGCGCTAGGATGCCTGTTTTAAGCAGACGTTTACAAGTGTTAATTACGAAATTGTGCAGATTTAGCATATTTGTGAATTTTTATTCCCTTACTAATATTACATGGCTGTCCACAGTCATAAGATTTTGAGGGACAAAAATTAGGTGATTTTTGATGAGGTGCTAAAAATTCCTTTCTACTCCCACAATATTCAACCATTATTCCGACTCCTGAATCTTTGCTCCTAACCGATCGACTCCATTCAAATATTTATAGAATCCATTTGGTATCTTTGTCAGTGATTAGATTTTTTACCAGGAGTCATAACTCAGGAGTCAGGAGTCAGGAAGACCAAATCAGAAGATGTAGGGAAGGCATAAGGGAAATAAAGTTGAAAAATACTCCCCACCTCCCTATCTCTTTATTAATAGACATAGGCGTGAAAATTAAAAATCAAATCAATTCTCATCCAGAAATTATCTATTCTTTCTTCCTGTTCCCAGTTAAATGTTCCCTCTTTTCCGGAGATGTCTAATATAGATCCCAGATGAATATAGATACCAAATGGTTTCTATAGACCGAGTATGATATGGAAGTAAGTATTAAGAGTAAGGAATAGAGTTGGCTTGAGCGTTTCGGCTGTCGCCGACATGAAAATGCCTGTGGAAGTCGTGCTGCCCAAAGTGACCCTAGAAGATTGTGATATTTTATATCAGTTTTATGGAGCAGTATTGTACGATGTCTAATGTTAAGTTCTAATTTGAATAATTAAAAACCGCAATAACGGTGTTATATGATTTCTAGTAATGATTTTCGCCCCGGTGTGAGTATAGAATTAGATGGTTCAGTTTGGCGAGTAGTAGAGTTTCTGCACGTTAAACCAGGTAAAGGTTCTGCTTTTGTTCGGACAAAGCTCAAAAATGCACAAAATGGTAGTGTTGTGGAGCGAACTTTTAGAGCTGGAGAAACAGTCCCTCAAGCTACTTTGGACAAGAGAGTGATGCAGCATACCTATAAAGATGCTGACCAATTTGTATTTATGGATATGGAAACCTATGAAGAGGCCAGCCTAAGTTCCGACCAAATTGGAGAACGTGTTAAATACCTAAGTGAGGGTATGGAGGTCAATGTCATTAAGTGGGGCGAACAAGTAATAGAAGTGGAACTGCCAAACTCCGTAGTATTAGAGGTAATCGAAACTGACCCTGGCGTTAAAGGAGATACTGCTACTGGTGGTAGTAAACCCGCCATTGTGGCAACAGGCGCTCAAATTATGGTTCCCTTGTTTATATCTAAAGGAGAACGTATTAAGATAGATACCCGAAATGACTCTTACCAGGGCAGAGAATAACTCCAGGAAAGTAGACTTCTTACACAAGTAAGTCCAGAATTACAATTATAAGTCAAGAATCACAATTAAGAAAAGTTAATAATTTCTGTATTGTAATTTATTTGACTTTTGGCTTGGCAAGAATTCCTTCAGTCTTCCTGGCAGGGGATTATCCCCTGCTTTTTGCTCTCAAGTTCTATAATTTCTAACTTTGCATTTGACACTTCTACCTCTATACTGAAGCAATAATTGATATCCTCCTGACGTTGCGCATGGCGTAACAAAGCGGGATTAGCTCACCTCATAACGCGGGGTTTGTGTTACCTTTTGTGTCTTGAGTCTTATTTGCCCTAACAGAGGAACTACGGTTTTCATATCGCCTAGCGAAACATAGCACCAGTCTGAGAGACCAAACATCTTTCTGGTCTTATGATCGCTCCACACTACCTCACTCTACTGACCAAGCTACTAGAAACAGCTAGGCTAATAGCCTTATCTATAGGGGCAAATTTCTGGGAGAAGCACAATATTGATTTGATTGGCATTCCCTGATGACGCTCCCTGGAAAGGACAGTGCAATTATAAATGCCAACTTTCTGCTCAACTAGGACTGACGTACGAGAACCCAGAAAACCTGTTTCTGTTTTTTCCTATTTCCTAGATGTCTATTTTTCAAAATAAGGATTTCTCGTAGAAACCGGGTTTTAGGTGCGAAAGTCCTATAAACTTTATATTTTGATTCAAAATTAATTTAGTTTAACGCCAATTAACTGGGGATATACGAACTGTGCAATTAGATTTACATCAACTTCGGGAACTACTAACAGCAATAGACCAAACTAATATTTCGGATTTGACTTTAAAAAGTGGAGATTTAGAACTGACGGTACGCAAAGGAACTTCACTCAGCGATCGCCCCTCATTACCTTCTCCTGACCAAAGCCATGCTATTTCCGAATTAGTTTCTCCTACTGTAGCTCCGTTGGAAACAACAGCTACGTCAAAAACCGCTGCAATGCCTTCAGCAGCGCCACCTACAGCTTCAAACAAATTTGAAGAAATTTTGTCTCCAGTTGTTGGTACTTTTTACCGCGCTCCTGCTCCTGATGAACCAGCTTTTGTGGAAGTGGGCGATCGAATTACTTCTGGCCAAACAGTTTGTATTATTGAAGCGATGAAGGTAATGAATGAGATTGAAGCTGAGGTATCTGGACAAATAGTGGAAATTTTAATTAAGAATGGAGAAGCGGTAGAATACAATCAACCTCTAATGTTAGTTAACCCCAATTAGGGTTTGCTGAAAAAAGCAGAGTGTGGGGAAGGTGGGGGAGTGTGGGAAGTGTGGGGATATCGAATCTTGTCTGCTCATGCATACCAACATACATGAGTTTTAAGCACCGAAAACCTGGCACTTTTCTCGACCCCAAAAAGGCTAAAGCGTTTATATGTCAATTTTGAGATTTAATCAGCAAGCCCCTACTAAAGTTTATCAATATCAATATAGCAATCCGCCCATAGGTTGCGGGTAATCAAAAAGTAAATAAAAAAACTGAAACTCCCATCTGTTGCCTGTTACCTGTTCCCTGTTCCCTAAAAAGCAGTAAGATTTTTGACACGAATATGCGGAGGATTGCTATATCATGCCACAATTAATTGAAAAGCCTACTCGGATTGAATCTACTGGTAATAAACCTAAGCAAATTAATGAGTATATTGGTCGTTTGACATACTCTCCGACCTAAAGGTGCGGAGATTCTCCTGAAACCAGGATTCTTGGTTCACTGAGTCCACTTAAACTAATTACCTTGCGATATCTAGCCCAGAGATGATTCTCTCCCCAAGCGTTTGCTCTATTGCCTCTTGCCTCCTGCGGAGGAGCTGCGCTAACAGAGGAGCTGCGCTAACAAGAAGCCTGTTCCCGTATGCCCGCTCGGTACAGTTCAAACCTCAAA
>JAAUYL010034993.1_pt1 | contig 15078 bp, 4 predicted proteins | sample 7278011 | NCBI WGS metagenome assembly JAAUYL01 (sample SAMN14350225, study PRJNA611818) | marine sediment metagenome | isolation source: surface marine sediment (1.8m) | place: French Polynesia: Moorea | collected 2018-08
ATTTACTAAATAAGTAGAGTTAAAACTAAGTACAAAAAGCCAAAAATAGTATTGAATCTAGACTCTGCCTCGCGGGTGAAAATCAGACATAAGTACATTCACGAAAAAATATAGCTAGTCTACTGCTACATTTTTACCCGCGGGACAATGTCACCATAGAATTTTCTGGATGGTTTTAAAAAAGACAGTAATTTTTCGGGGAGGGGGACCCCCTCCATGTCCAGAAAATATCCATTTTCGAACGGAAAAATTCGATTTCTCTCAAAGTTTTCATAATCATTAAATTCTTGAATATCACCTCTTTCAGGTAAAAGAAACACGTTGAAGATATGTCAAAAATTGGCTGAGTTATTAAGCTCTGAACTGTAGCCTTGTGATGGAAATTTCCGTATCTTGGCGCCCAGCTCTCCTTGCAATCCTCCCCCGCCCCCGACCAGAAGTCTTTATATATTAAAGAGGCAGCCATGAATGCTAAAATGGGGAAATATACGAGTTCTTACCTGTAGCAAAAAATTGAAGCCACCTCATGGCGTAAATTGACTTTCTGTAATTTGTATCGCCCGTACTAAAACCTTTTGTAAGTGTTGCTTTGCCAACTGAAGGACGACTGCGTCTGCGAATCGTCCACCGTCATGAAGAGAGACCGCCAGTTTTCCACATATTTATACATAAGTGGCATAACTTCCAGCAGGAACAAAAGGAAAGGAGATGCGCGGACGCCCCATAAAACACTTGGAAATGCTTTGCGGGTGACTCCTGATCGAGCGCCCGTTCAATCAAAGTTGCACTCCATATACGTATGGCTGTACTTATCCTGCTATGCTCGGTCAAAGGCGAGAGTGCGACCGCCGTGAATAATGAGGGGTGAGTCGAGGTGGTAATTAAAAACTTGGAAATGTCAAGCAGGCAGCAACAGAAAAATCGACGATTCCTGGAGACACGCACCTAAGCAACGAGTTGATGTTTTACTGTTGTTCTGATCTGATATATTTACTTCGTCGTTATTGAGGAATACAGTAACGTAAGATAGAATCTATTAGTAAGAAAATGAAGCTCCACTGTCGAGTGAAACTAATAAAAACACAGCAACACTGTAAAGTCAAAATGGGACAATTCCAAAAATACTGAAAAGCCTTTCAGCCAAAACCCGCGAGCCAGCAAAGGCTTCTCGAAAGGTGTCCTACAAAGCTCTAAACTGACACGCTTTTAAGGCCCATTTTGGACAATTAAAGCATGCTAGGCAAGTTTAAGCAAGTCGAGACTAGTATGGACAAGTCAAGAATAACTGAGACATCCATAGGCATAATTAAAATGCCAAAGGAATCAGTCTAAAGATAGCTTAGAGGAAGTTTCAAAAGAGGTAGAAGAACAACGAACCAATTTTAAGACCCGTGAGCACTACGTGCTCGCGAGTAAAAATGAGCAGGAGCATTGGGGCGTCCGCGCATCTCCTTTCCTTTTGTTTTTGCTGGAACTTATGCCACATATATCTAAATATGTGGAAAAACGAAGTTTTCGCAGAATCAAATATGAGTAAACATCGAATTTGGCCACTGCTGACATCCAACTTCTTTTAAAGATAATAATAGATCTTACTACTTACTTAGATACTTCGGTGCCCCATATGTGCTGGAGTTTTTTTCACAACCCTTTTGACAGGGGTGAGCTATTCTAGTGCCTAGCATCTCAATTTAGGCTGAGGAATTTTCTGGAAGCCAAAAGTAATGTTTTGATTAAAAAATAGAGATATCAAGTATTATTAAGTCGGGGTTAAAGGGGTTTAAAAGCCAATACATGCGGAAAACCTTAAAGATATTAATATTTAATTAAAGTGCTCCCAGCACCACACTAGAGATAGACAACACAATTGTCGCTAGATACTTTTGTAATAGGTAAAAATAAATTATTTTAGCAAAATAAAGGCCAAAATCTTTGGTTTTTGGGATTTGCCTCCATCATGACGACATAAAAATGCATCTTCGGTAGAATTTAAAGCCGGCTCCTCAGACTTTTTTCGTGTACTAAGTAAGTGGATAGGGCAGATGGACTTTGAACGGCAGCATTATATAGTAGATAAGTACATAAGCGCTGCGTTCTGTTGCCCCACTAGCCAAATGTGCCCGAAATAAGTGTTCCTGAGATTCATATTTGATTTCATACTTAGATTCGAAGTACCCCTTGACACACCTCGTTAAAACGTTGTAAAATTCAAACAGGACACTTCCAGAATGAGCAGAGGCATTTTGATTTATGATACAAACAATATTTTTGCAAAGTATTTGGGTGGGGGGAAAATCGGCACCCAAAATTGTACCCAACGAAGCAACGAACGATGATACGAAGTCATTGTTTGTTTGTTTGTTTGTTTGCTTGTTTGTTTATGGGAATCCTGTTCAGGATAGGCTACACAACCTTTGATCCACATTCCATACCATAGGGTAACCACCACACACACGTCCCGAGAGTTTGACTTGGAGTTTCGTTGATTCGCCTTGAGCTTGGTCTCTTACCGATGCTACAATGTCATTTCATATTTTATCTACATAAATTCTTATTATTACAGTTATATAATAATAATATTATTATTTTAGACATATCATGTTTTGCAGCGGGACTTTTGAAGTGCAGGGGGTAGGTAGTTTTTCGTACCCTCTACATTGGCCTGGCTTTGCTTCAATCAGTGAGCTTGAGTACTACAATAATAGATGATTTTAACTTAGTAATACGTTTATTTCAGGGGGTTTGTCTCAGAACTAGTCTCCAAAGGCTGGTAGTTTCCATAAATACATAGCATATTACTCAGTACTATGTATTTTATATTAGAAAGCTTTACTATATACGTACAGAGATCGCGCGCTTCACGCGCATCTAAAACTAGAGCTACTGTACTACACTTTAGAGAATCGAAAAAGAGAGAAGAATTGTCGGGCGAAGATTCAAGGTCATTGCTCGAGATATTTTTCGATCTTTATGTGTACCACTACATTTTTGCGGGCGGCTCAAACTATTAAAGAGTTGTGTTGTTCCCAGAAACTGTAGTCGAGTTCACAGTTACTTGTAGCAGCTTGTGGTGTCGATTTCGATTTTATAAACATGAAAAGTCGAAAATCTCTAAAAAACGCTACAGAAATTAACCCAACGCTTGTGGAGTACTTCGGTGTTTCACTGAATTATGTGATGTGCCTCATAAAAATAAAGAAAATGTTTTATTTTGAATAGGAGTTGATCTTTTCACCCGCGGAGTCTAAAATCTTCTTTCTTGTTCCGGTGGTTCTTGGGGGTTTTTCGCCATTAATCAAACGGTTGACTTTACATCAAAAAACTTATAATAACAATTGCTCTGCATAAAATTCTAAGTAAAATTACGCACACAAATCCACGCGTACGCGTACGCGTGTGCGTAAAAATTAGAAAATGCGGTATTTAGTATTTAACAATGGAATAAGACCATCGGAAGAAATTTGGTCTCAATCACGAGTTCACGCACACTCACACCCATACGCGTGTACGCGTATTATGTCAATTGCGTTATAATATTTTTCATGAAATACGCCTTGGCGAGCGGGTAATGATGGAACGAATGTTCCGTCTTGTTTTTAAATGATTGGAAGATTTTCGGTGGTGCTCCGTTACTAGATTGTGTTTTTCATGACAGCATGAGTGTAGCCTGGCTCGCCTTAAACAACTATTAAACTGAACGTATTACGTTGATGCGCCATGCACTGCGCTCTAGAAACCTTAAGCGTTGCTACGATTTTCGCCGCAGAGGTTGCATCGCGTCGCTAAAAAAAGGCCTCGCAATTTTTGTGCTCCTTTTCGTATTTTAAGTGAATCAAAACGCCAAGTGAAAGTATACCTGGAAATGAGTCTTGTTACAAGGCCTGTTATATCAATTTACTTCACAGTCGCTTCCAAATCGAAGCTGGACACAAACTTTGATTTTTGGTCCTGAAAGTTATTTGCTACATAGAGAAGCAAAGAGCTCACCGACTCACTAAATACATGTCTGAGTATTGTTATGGCAACAATTCCCAGAATTACAACAAACACAAATACGGTTTTTCACTTTTTTCATAGTGTTGGATTTGTCGACGAAAAATGACATTCTTGGAGCAAAAGCTTTGTTCTATTTTTTTTCTGGAAACTGATGAATTATGGATATGACAATTTCATCACAAAGTGCAGCGTAAAAATCCAAACCCCTTCATTTAAAATAGGAAATACTAGACTCTATCTTATTTTTTTGGGATCATACCAAAAAAGGCTAAAAGTTTAAGCCACATCTCTGAGCAAATCCTCGTTTTTGTTGGCGGTAGAGTAATAAATGTGAAAAATGTGTTCATTTGCTTTCAACGTGTTGTCCTCTAAACTGACGATTTTGAAATTTTCAGCAAAGTAGTCTACATTTCTAGCATGAGCCTCTACCGTCGAGGAGACAAAAGCATTGGAGAACAGTCATAAAATACGTGAGCGACTTCCTTCTTCCATTACGTACATCTATAATTTTGAGGTGGCCGCTTAACATGGTATGCGAGCCTCACAGAAAGCGCACCTTGCTCTTTCACAATATTACAGAAAATCGCTTTACTTCTCGTTGCGAGCGAGGAAAAAACCGGCTTTTAGAAAACGAAAGGAGAATTCAGAATTCACCAAAAGTCTGTTGCTCATCGAGTCAGCGCGAGCTCAAATCGAAACTTGCTCGTGCACGCGTGCGCAAGAATAGGGAGAGTGAGTGTGATGTCAATGTGTTTGCCTGATAAATCTAAATACTTTGTGTTGAGGTTCACCTCTTCTTTTTTCTGGGAAGCATTTCTAAGTTTTTTTCCTCCTTTTCTCACTCCCATTTTATGAAATTATTTGCGAGGAAAAAAACCAGCGTCGACAATTTGAGCATCCAAACCTGATGATTTAAAGTAAAAGTTAAAAATGCAGCAATTAAAAAGTTTGCTCCAAACAAGAATCTTTGAAAATAAATAGTTTATAAAAAATCATTTTTGGAACGGACAAATTTATTTACATTTTAGACAAATAAATATAGAGATCACAAGATCTGTACGAGGAACGGGGTAGTCGTAAGTCGTATGACTTTATGTCTGTTTGTGTTTGTATCGAGTGTGTAATGTCTTCTCTCCAAAAAAACGTAAACTTACTGGGAGTAGAATAGATTTTCAAGCACCCTGATATTAATATGTAAAGTGACAGTTAACGTTTCTAATTGAACCGCTGTAAAATTGAAACAGGGCAATTCCAAAATGAACTGTCTATTTTCTGATTTTTTGAAATTCAGAATACCTTAACAAAACACAATACACATATAATAGCGTTTAGTGGGCTCACTACATAAAATCTAGACAGACTTTGGACTACAGAGGCATGCCTTCGTACACTTGCTCGACCAGGCAAATATAACAAGGGGTGCAGAGAATAGAGTGTGATTCCTTGTTTAGATACGAAATACCACTTGACACATCTTGTCCAAACACTGTAAAATCCAAGCAGGACACTTCCAAAATGAGCCACCGAGGCATTTTCATCAATTTTTCAGGCTCATTTCAACTTGAAAAAATTTCGAGAAAAAAAGCTGTTTTCATATAATCTTTCCTAATTAACTTGCTCTGCAGTAGTTACCACTTAAAATATCTACATTTGATGCCTTTGGAAGCAATTCGGAAAAAAATCTGAAACAATATTGGGTAACAACATTTTCTCCAAAATATTTGTTTGTACATTGATAACCTAACCTAACCAAAAATGTTCGCAAACGCGACATAACATGAATGTGGTTCTGCGACAAAATATCGCCGCCGAAACATCGCCGCAAAAAGATCGCTGACAAAAAAATCGCCCGCAAGAATATCGCCTACCAAAAAATTGCCAAAGGAAAAATATCGCCATGCAAAAATAAACACAGGCCTTTCTAGCAGCGAAATACTGATGAATTACGAGTAGAATTGTATTCTCTGATCTAGACAGACTTAATACTCAAGAAAAGGAGCAAAATACTCTTAAAGATTTTGTAACAATTCGAGCTAAAATCGTATTTTTGGCCGGCGATATTTTTGTCGGCGATGTTTTGGCCGGCGATATTTTTACTGGCGATGTTTTTAACGACGGTATTTTTGCCGCGATGTTTCTGGGGCGATATGTTGTCGGGTCACCGAAGCGAGAACCTTTTGAACTGCATTTTTTCCAATCTCAGGTTAGAGCAATGTAAAAAAAGGTTTGGCTTTTTCTTCTCCCAATGTCAACACAAATTCCAAATAAAATATAAATTCTATGGGTTTTTCCAATTTTTAGAAGCCGTCATGAGATGATTTCTTTTTAAGCAGCACTTAGCAAAGGCTTCTTATTATTATAATTTGCTTATAAATACGACCGCCAATTTAAGTCGAACACCTTGAAACTGACCGCCATGCTTTCAAAGTCTTGACAAACTCACATAATTTTGACAGTTCGCTGACAAATTGTTTTTTTCGAACCAAAAAATTAAAATATTCATTTTGCTCGTACTGCATTTAAAAAAAATAAAAATAAATAAGATCTGAGGTTTAATAATAATCTTTTTTTTACAAATTTATTTCAAAAATTTGACTGACATCAAAAAATTCAAATCACAATTAGCACGCAATACTTTATTTCTTTTCCTTTCTTCCACTCTAGCAACAGGGTCAGCTGACGCAAAGATCAAATGGTGTCTAAAGCTCTCTGCTTTCACAGAGCTTGAAAAAGTGTCTATTCTAGTTTAAAATCATTGTTTTTGAAGTAAAGTAAATGGAAAAATCCGTCTAAGACCATCGGTGAACGAAGCTTAATTAAAAATTGCGTCTAGTAATATTAGGACTTCAAGCACGATGTGAATTTCTGAGAACTGGACAATAAACCAAAACTATTTGCCTTGAATTTTTTAGATTTATAGGTCCCAAATTTATAGATGGCAGCACTGACAACTTCGGAGACCTCCTATCGGCACAAAAATTAACTACAAAGTACACGGTGTAAAAAAATTTGCTTTTGACTGACTCAAATAGTCAGAAAGCGAAAATAACGAGAACCTGTTTCGAATATTACAAGCGTAGTGTTTTTAGACATCACCATAAATACTTCATATTTATTTCACAGAAAATATTAATTCCGGTCATTAAATTATCGAATAATTAAACAATCAACACAAATACCAACTTTTTCAGTGAGTTTTGGTCAGTCACAGTCTCTTTTAGCTCTTTTCATATGATGCAGTTTTCCTAATCAATAGATGGATAAAATACTTGTACTTAGAATGAATACTCGATTTGGTTTTGTCAGAATGGAATATAAATGTAAATGCAGAATATGATTCACGTTATTGCTTCCATCGGCCTCGGAATTTTTTGTAACTAGTACCGCGAGAATGTCCAGTTAACCTGTTCACTTCTGTCGCGGTCATTTGATGAGCATTCTTACAGTGTCGTCTGAAACCAATACTACCAGCTAGGCCTCCTCTGCCGCGACAGACAGGCATGGGGCACCTCTTCTCAGCATGGTTGCCATCAAAGTGGCTTTTCCGCGACGTGAATTTGATCGCCTTCTTGCAGTGAAGACACTCAACGCGAAGTTCAATGTTAGCAGCGACAGCACTAAAATCATCTTCACCACTTTGAGATCTGAGCTGATTGTCATTGTCCTGTATCTGATCACTGAGATTCTCGTTCGAAATGTGTTCGTCAATAAGCTCTTGGGACAAGTTGAAGGCTTCATCGAATACACTTTGGTAGTCAACGAGTGGGGACTGGTTGGGGTTCAGGATGGCCTCGCAAGAGTTGATTAGATCAACCTTGATGGCCTCGATGGCAATGGCGGCCTCAGCCGCCTCGGCAGCCTGTTCTTCGGGGACAGCCGACAAACTGACCGATTCGTCAAGACCCATCGGAGTGGACGGGGTGGCCGGGGTGACAGGCGCAACCTGGGGAATAGAGGCCGGGTTCGGGAAGGCACCATCGACAACTGGTGAGTGGTTGTACGCGGCCAATTGCTGAAGAACGTCAGGACTCTTGATGTTAGCAGCAGAGTTTATGGAACTCATAGTTCTAAGCTTTCAGGTGCCAATTCGGTAATCTAATCTGCAACACGAAGGAATATTTTGTTGCATGTGAATAATTGGTTAAGTAAATATGTAGCGTATTTTTTAGAAAATATTTGCCTTAATATTTTGATAATTTTTAAAAAAATAGATTTCAGAAAATGTTTATTTATTTTTGACAGTAAATAGCCAATTTTAACCACAATCTGACTGCCGCAGCAGACAGTGCGACGTCCATTTTATCTGACTTAGCGCAACACTTTTTCGTTGTGAGATAACAGGTAGCAAAGCGCTGACGCATAATAAAATATGCAATTATTTTTCTGCACTTGGATAATTTTGCCATTGGGCATGATGAAGGTAAGTAAATTTGAATGGGCCTATTTTAGATAGGCACATATTTATATAGAAATGACAGAATGACATCATGCAATTTGCATGACAAAAAGTGAAAGCTTACTTGTTTCCTCAGTTGTCGAGTCTCGAGTTTATTTCACTTAATTGGCAGCATGTAGATAATCACGTTCCAAAAATATTATCGCTGTTTATTTAATATAATGTTTTAGAGGGTTGGACTCCTTTAACTTTGGGGGCCTGGATAAAACTGAGGAGTGAGGAAGCAACGTGCATGTAGCTTTGTTTTTCGCCTCTCTGCCTGCCACACATTTGCCCGGTCTGCGCTTCTGCTTGACTTACAATTTCCCGCACACAACAAACATGATTCCAAGTTTACCGCACATAAGAGTAGCGGATACATCGCTCTAAAAAAGCGCGTAAGGTGAGCGAGAACTTTTAAACAGCAGAACATGCCCTTCGCCAGTCCCCCTCTGCTCACCGACTTGCCGGCGAACGGAGGTGCAGCCCCGGCGCCGACCCTCCTGTCTGACGGCTAAAACAGCTGACTCCTTATCTCTGATTCTTGAACTTTGTTTACAATTTTTGTAACCTCAAAAAACTTCCAAAGATCCAACGCAACGATGAATGATACGAAGTAAAAAAAAATTTCGCCATGATCTGATGTCAATGCTCTATTCAATAACTGTTTCTCCAATGCTTTCTAAGACCACTATAAATAATAGATGCAAGCAACAACAACTTGTTGGGGTTAATTACAGGTCATGTCTTGGATTCTGTTTATTCCAATGTTTAACTTAGCAATCCTTATTAGAAATATAATTGTATGGAGCAGTAAGAGTTTTTGTTTTATCGAAGGAGTGCATTCAATTAATTCGTGAAGAGCGTATTTTGCTATGGTTTTTCATCATTTCTTTCAAATGTGTGATACTTAGTGTTCATATTCTAATCGTTTTTAAATAGTAACAACATCAACAATTACAGGTTCGTTTAGTGGTAGTTATCTTTCGTTATATGCGAAAAATGTTTCATAGTGTTCATCAAAATAGTTTTAAATTCAGTTTGATTTCTTTCTTTCTTCTGGGTCTTCTAGGGGTTTGAACATCGAGCTTCGTTTTTTCATATTCAATTCAAAAATGTTTTTCTCTTGGAATTCGACTATATGTTACGTGTGTGTGGATTAACAACGATGAGTTTTGTCGGGAGCAGGTAAAAATGTTGTTAGTGGTCGCTTGTTCACAAGATTATTCGCAGTTCGTCATTCGTCGTCCGACAGAGGTTCATATTGGGGCTTCGAGGCCGGGGCGGCAGTCGAGGCTGTCGTGGGTGCCGGGGAAGTACTTCCGGTACTTGCCGATGACGTAGCAGGTGGAGGAGGAGCACTAGGTTTTGTTGTTGGCGCTGCTGCCGGTGTTTCACTTGCACTAGTAGTTGACGGTTTTGAAGGAGCAACTGTTGACGCTGTCGTCGTCGATGGTGTTGAGACTACTGGCGCTGCTGGTGCCGGAGGAGTTGGAGCAGAACTTGTCGGCTTGCTCGGTGGTGCATTTGACACTACTGGAGGCGGAGGCTGTTTCGAGGGCGTCGACACAGCCGGTGAGGCCGGCTTCTGGTTTGACGTTGGAGCCGAGTCCGACTCGTCAATCACCATTTCTCCCGGAGAACCAGGGGAATCTGGTGGCACTGCAGACACTGGAGCCGGCGCCGGTGGTGGCGGAGCACTAGAAGGTGGCGCCGCTGGAGCACTTGTAGCTGTAGTTGTCGGAACAGGAGCAGGCTGTGAAGGCTTTGCTGTTGTCGCTTGCCCTGTTGCACTCACTGTTTCATCCAACTTCGGCTTCTTTGCTAGAGCACTTGGAGAACTCTCGCCTGACGTTTTCGGCGGAGCTGCTGGAGCGGATGATGCTGTCGGAGGCGAGGCAGGCGCCGGCCTTTTTTGCGGCAATGAAGCAGCACTTGTTGGAGCCGGAGGTTGAGATGCACTAGAAGATGGTGGAGCGGCTGTTGTCGGGGGTTGCGATGGCGCGCTTGTCGCTGGATTTGCTGGAGCAGATCCAGTTGGCGCAGCGGAAGGTTTTTGTGCTGGCGCTGGAGCTGGAACTGGAGCAGCAGATTCCTTGACAGGAGGCGCTCCTTGCTGTTGTGGAGCTCCAGCAGTCTTGTTTGACTCGCCCCGTTTCATCTCCTCCATGATTTTGTTTTTGACGTAGTCGTTGAATTGAGTTTCTCCCGAGGCTGCTGCCGCGGCGGCCGCAGCAGAAGGCAGCCCCATTGGGGCGGCTTGCGGTAGAGCTGGTTTTGACGTTGCAGAAGCAGTTGACGGGGTCGGGGGAAGAGGAGCGGCAGAAGAAACTGCTGGCGTCGATGACGATGTTGCTGTTGCTGTTGTTGTTGGAGGAGGAGCAGATGTGGTTGCTGCTGTCACTGGAGCAGGCTGTGGTCCCTCTTGCGAAGGGCGCTTTTTGGCATCCAAGAATCTCGCCATTGGATCAGCTGATCCTGGAGCCGGCGCCCCTGACGAGGTTGTTGTCGCAGGAGGAGCTGCAGCTGCTTGAGTCACTGGTGGCCTCGCTGGAACGCTCGAGGCTGTCGAGACAGTTGCGGCAGGAACAGCACTGGCAGAGGGTGCAGCTGTTGTCACTGGTTGAGCCACTCTCGTGATCTGGCGCTCATCCGAGCCTCCCACCGAGGTCGGCGGTGGCCTCGGCATAAGACTGGCGGCAGTCGAGGCCGGCGGGAGGGTTGCAGCAGAGGCCGCTGCTGTTACAGAGGCCAAGCTGATTGGAGGACCAGTTGTTATCGGTCCTGTCACAACCTTCTTCTTCCAGTAGTCGTCACCAAAAGGAGGAGCACTAGCTGCGGTTACAGAAGTGGCCGAGGTTGTTGTTGTCACAGCAGGCATTGTGATGGAAACACTACTGGCCGCGGTCGTTGACGGCAGCGACGAGGCCGGCGTGATGCTGAGGTCTTTGGAGACGATGTGATCCTTGTCACCGATGGTCACCGTGGCTGGCTTGTCGTGAATAGCTGGAATGGCAACACTGCTCGAGGTCGAAGCTGGAGGCGGTGGAGGGTTTCTCGAAACAGGAGGAGCCCTATCATCTAAAGGTCCGTTCACAACATTTGGACTTCGAGCCGGGGGAGCCTTGACTTTGTTGTCGTCGATGGAGAGCGAAAGATTGCGGGCAATCTTGGCAGCATGAGCGGCATGGCTGCTCGAATCTCCGCCGCTGATGGACTGAGTTATGATGGCGTCAATCACTTTCTGGGCTGACAACTTATTCTCGCCCAACGCTGACATAGCCAACGCCATCGTGTACTGGTGCTGTTGCTGTTGCCGATCCCGCTCGTTGATAATCACTGCAGGGGCATCCTGTCTCGAGGACGAGGACGAAGTACTAGACACTGGCGGCCTCTTGTGATAGTCGGACGAGGCCGTTGCCGCCGAGGTTATTCTTGCTGCACTTCCACCTCCACTTGCACTCCCACTAGCCGATGGCAAATCGGCGCCACCAACAAGATAGTACTGCTGTTTGGATCGCTCGGCTTGGACTTGCTGCACCAGCTGAGAGGTCAGTGCAGCCGCTCCGGCGCTCTTGGACGAGGTCGCCAATGCCATGGCGGTGGCAGCATAGCGTTCACGTTCAAGTTGTTGTTGGCGTTGAAGCTGCTGAGCCGCCGCCGCCATCGAGGCCGCCTTAATGTCGGGCAACTTGGGCTGCTGCACGGCGACGTCCACAAGCGAGGACAACGGGTTGGCCTCGCTGTAGCCGTGCCTCGGGCTGTTCGTCTTGGAGATGGTGACCTCCGGAGGACCAGTGCGATAGATCTCGATGTCGCGGCTAGACTTGGACATGATCGGCTTGCCAGATGTGATGCCACCTGGTCGAGCCAGAGCGGGTCCCGCTCTTGCCGGGGGCGGAGTGCTTCTTGGTGGAGACCTGGACCTTCCACTGGTTGACGCATATCTTCCGTCAGAAGTCAAAAAGACTTGCTGAGGTTGACCTGCCGACGAGACAGCAGCGGCTGCCGAGGATGGTGGATGGTAGTATGGAGAGCTTCTCGGCGGCAGAAGCCGTGGATCGATTCTGGGATCCTGACTTGTCGAAGCTCGGTGCCCGAGGGAGCGAGGGTCGAGGCCAGCCCGAGGGTCGCCCCTAATAGAGGGATCGCTGGCATGTTTCTGCATGGCTGTCAGCTCGGCCTTCGGGTCCCCTCTAGGCTCTGGCAGACCCGGGATTCGATGATGCGGATCGGCAGCCGAGGCCGCGGCAACGATTGCAGCAGCATACCTAGGATCGGCCAGCAGCCTCGGGTCGGCATTGGCAACGGCGGCTGCCACGCTTCGTCCGTCTCTGACTTGCAGTTGTGCACGAGGATCTGTCACGACACGAGGATCTAGAGTTGTCCTCGACCTCGGACTCGGGTCTCGGCTGTGAGCAGCCCTCGGTGGCGATAGTGGTCTGCCAAGAGAGTCCCGCGACTCTGGCCTCCTCTGCATTTCGTTCGACCTGGCCATGGCGTAGTCGTTCATGATCACCTGACGGGAACTCATGTGAGGTTCGGCGTAAGCACTGCTGCCTCGCGATCCTCCAGGAGCCGAGGATGGAGCTCCGGCTGAACCAGGATACCCGTAGGTGGCCTCGCCGTGACGGCTTCTGTAACCGTCGGCAGCCTGATGTTTCTTGTCGTACACTGGCGTTCCCTGAGTAATCGAACCCCCGGGCCTGCCGTCAGGTGGGGTCATCTTCAGCAGAGGCTCATAGCGTTGCGATTGCTGTTGCATGGGCGTTCCTTGCGTGATGGATCCCGTCTGGATGGTGAGAGGCTGCTTTCCAACCATCGGCATTTTAGGGGACAACGCCGGCTGTTTTGAGGCCGACGGTGCTCCCATTGGAGGACCTCGCATGTACACTTGCTGAGAGGCCGAACCTGGTCTCTGTTGTGTCGGTGGTGGCTGAGCTCCTCTTGGCACCGGACTCTGAGCCGTCCTCCCAATAAGATGGGGCGGCGTCTGAAGCGACCCCCTGCCGTCATAGCTGGGATTGGACGGCGAGAGGTCGCGCAAATACGGGTCCGGATTGGTCTTCTTGTTCATCGAGTGCGCGGGAGGCGGAGGCTGCGATCCTGTTGACGGACTTCTGCGATGCAATGACGGCTCCCGGTAGGGATTCTGAAGCGACTGCCCGTATGCTGGATTTGGGGGCGTGGCCGACTCTCGTTTCCGTGGCATGCTCAGGTCAAGCGTCTCGCAATCGTTGGAGGCTGCCGCGGCTGCCGAAGGGTGGGGCGGGGCAGCGGGCGGCGCCATCATTCTGCTCTCCTTTGACGGCTGCGGGTTGAGACCGATACGATCCCTTACATAATTGGGCTTTCCCGGCGGCGCCTTGCTGGACGTCTCCAAGAGGTTGTGAATCGTCGGGCTGGCGGGAGGGTGCTGCGAGTTCGGGGGATGGGCACCGGGTGCACCCTGCGCCCCTGGGGCTCCACTTCCGCCACCCGCCAGCGACCGTTCGATGACATTGATCATGAGCTCCTTGACTGTGATGGTATCTTTTGACTGCTGAGGACCGTTGGCAACTGCAACTCCTCCTGATGTGGGCGGTCTCATCATGACGCCCACGGGTGGGCGCCCGGGAGCGGCCATGTTGATCTGGGCAGCCACTTGGGGCGGCAACCCCGGGGCCGACCGTAATCCCGGGATGCTGTTCGGGTTGGGATAGCCAGGTCTTGCGATGGCAACACCTGCCCCGGCGTCGGATCTAACCAGTCCTGGTTGGCCTCCAAAGCCGGGATATATCGACCTCGGTGGATTTTCCGACTCCCTTTCGTCAGCGCTTATCTGCAATTGTCAAGAAGTGTGGCTCGTAAGAAAACATTGCACTGCCTTGACGTTCAGTTTGATGTTCAAGCTTACGGTTGCTGAGCTGTCGTATTCCTCCTCTTTGCCAGGAATGCCACCGTGCCCAACAACCAGCGGACGAGGCTGCACACCCGAGGACGTGCTCTCCTCTATTTTGATGACGTTGGCCTTGCTGTCGGCTGGCTCTGTTTTCACCGGAGGTTTTACATCTGAAAGCATTTGACGATTAAAATAACATACTCTCCAAAGTAGAGGATGATTCAACTCTTACCATTATGCTTGCTAGGATCAGAATTGCTCCTCTGTGCCGGCGAATTGCTTCTTGACGCCGCTCTGCTGTTTTGCAAGCCCTGGTCCTCTTCGCACGAGGATGTCGAGGATCCGGACTCTTCATCGGTAGACAAAGTGGGTGGCTGGTCTCCCGTTTGATTCGCCTAAAACATTCCAAAAGCAAGGTTAAAAAACTTTGGACAATAAAAAGAGCTTGGGGATTACGCACCCTCTTGAAGTCGAGGACGATCTTGTCGAGCTGCAGGACTTTGCGCTTCGAATAGAAGAATTTCTTACACTGCTCCCCGCTCTTCGACCCGTTAAGCTTTTGCGACATCACAGCCCAGTTTCGGCCGGAGGAACGGAGGCTGGCCTTGACGATCTCGATCTCGTCGTCGTTCCACGGGGTCCCGCTTCCGCCTGACCCCGCGGCCGGCGAGCTCGAGTTCGAATTCTCGTTCTCGTTCTTGATGGAGGAGGCCGCGAGCGCGTTGCCGTCTGCGACTTGAGCAATCTTCCTGTTCAGGCGGTTGAA
>JAAUYL010032720.1_pt1 | contig 15076 bp, 11 predicted proteins | sample 7278011 | NCBI WGS metagenome assembly JAAUYL01 (sample SAMN14350225, study PRJNA611818) | marine sediment metagenome | isolation source: surface marine sediment (1.8m) | place: French Polynesia: Moorea | collected 2018-08
AATTTTTGGTTGTGGGAAGTGGGGAATTTTTCCTTTTTATATTTTGCCTACCTCAGGAATTTCTACTGTGGAGAATTTTTCCTTTTTATATTTTGCCTACCTCAGGAATTTCTACTGTGGGGAAAATTCTTAGTTTGCCTTTGAGTATGGCAGTGAAAATTTTCCATAAATTATAGATATACCTCTGGGGATATGAAATTTTTATTTGGGGGAAGTGTGGAATTTTTCGATAAAATACATAAATTTTAAAATTTTTTTATCAAAACAAACATTACAAAATTTCAATAATTTTCCTGTTTTTTATAAACGAAAATCTTGGACTGATTCTGACAAAGTTTCTGCAAGACTTAGTAATGTTTGTAAGGAGTTATCTACTTCTTTTGTTACCTGGGCTTGAGCGATATTTTTATCGCGAATAATTTGTAAAAAATTTGTGAGTTTTTGCAGATTATTGATCTGATTTTCTCCCCAAGAAGCAACGTTATCCATATAGTTATTAAATTTATAAACTTTCTGAACAATTTTAGTTAGCCCTCGCTTAACTTCTTCTCCCAATTTTTTTGAGTGGGATTCCTTTACAGCTATATTATTCTCAGGAATAGTCAGATTTAAACTTTGAATCTTGCGTTGAAAATATTCTAATTTTTTCTTGACTAATTCCCAATGATTTGCCAGATATTGCAATTCTTTTGCTATTTTTAATACATCTTCATTGCTAGTTTTTCTAGAAGCAAAAATAGCAGTATTTAGTAACAAAATTTTACTGTGAGTATTAATTTGAGAAATTAAAGATTGGATTTTGTTTAAATCATAATTATAATTGGCAAATATTTTAAATTTGCGATTAATTTCTGAAATTAAGGTATGTGCTGCGATAATTTCATTGAACACCTCATCTATTGCCAAGCAACTTGTAGAAGCATAACTACTAATTTCTTGAGCAACTTGTTCAGCTTCCCAGGCTATGTATGCTCTTTGATAAAAAGAATTAATTATTACTTCTAAGGTATTGAAGAAAGAAGCTATTTCTTCTACTTGATAGTTACTTTCTAGGGATAATTTTTGAAAAGTAGTTTGGCTATCTGTCGCTAGAATATCAACTTTTTGAGCAGCATAATCTAATTTTTTAACAAGTTTCCGAAATTTGTTGATCGTCATATTAAAGCAATAAGAAATTATTCCTAATTCTTCACATCTGACTTTGACTTTCAGATCAAGTTGCCCATGGGCAGCAGCGTCTACTTTATCTAACAATTTTATAACTTGACTGGCAATTTTTTCTTTATCTTGTTCGCTTCTTTCTTCCTGAATTTTAATATTAATTAGAAGATTACAAATTACATCAGTCATCAAATTAAATTTTTTGGTCAAATTAAGGAGTCGATCGTTAGTATAAATAGGAGCCCTAAAATTATAGTTTCCTGTAGAAATACCTTCTAGATAATTATCTAATCTATTGATTGAAGAACGCAGTTTTTGCGTAGTTATTATACTTAAGCTAAATGTTGTGATAAAACTGGTGATACCTGCTGTATAGGCGATGGCATAATTCTGATGAGTTTTGCTGATAAAATTTGGCGGATAAACCAGTGTTACAATAGCAGTTGTAATCGTAGTTATTCCCCCACTCAACAAAGCTATCCATAATGCTTGATTCTTCATAAAAAACTATTATATTTACTACTAATTTTTATCTGATATACAATTAACCAAGGTCATTTCAGTTAACCTCCTGCTTCCCAGATGAAAAGCCTCCTAATACGCATTTAAAATGCGTATTAGCAACTCAGAAGTCAGAATTAATATAGGGTTTTCCCTTAAACAAGGCACACAACAATAAGTCGTTTAAATGCACAACAGCTTAACTGTGTTTTTTGCTGACGGAATACTCCGCAAATATGTCGCATAGCAAAATAGTTATCAGTTAGCTTCCTGGGTCGTAACTGTATCAAATTATCTACCATCTAAACAAATCATCTATTACTCGATAAAATAATAGATTTTTATATGATTTTAGACGATTATGGTTAGATTTAAGCTATAAAAAAACTGATATTTGATTTGTGTTTTCGGAGAATACCAAATTGCTATGACAACAACTATTTATATGTTCCTGAATTTTTTCTTTTGACTTCAATATACTTCTGGTGAAAATCAGATTATCCGTAAGTATTTCCTGCGGAATGCTGCGCAAACAGTGGTCATCTATCAGCTATCAGCGTGCAAAGATAATCAGTTAATACCTCATAGGTTTTAACTAATACAAAATTAAAAAAAGGCTGTTACATTCCAATTTGTGATTTATTCTTACAGTTTAATACTTTATGGCTTGCATTCATTATCAAAATCAAAGTTTTTTACACCATTTTTTGTCTATTTATCTTCCCTGGTTCCGGAGTTACTTATCTCCTTTTACTTGTTCTGTCACTGTAGCAATATTTTATGAAAATGGTATAAGTTCCTCCAAAGGAGCCTAGCTGATTCCTGAAAACTTGCTTCTACTTGCTGTTTAAAACTAATACCTAGTTAATATTTATTACCTGCTATTTATATTTACAAGAAGTAGTTTAAAAAAATAATTTAGATTGCGAATAAAGAAGAATAAAAGTGTGAATTAAGATAGGGTATAAAGAAGAAAAATGGTAGATTTTATTGCTAATAAACGCAAATTAAATAAGAGCATAAATTTCTGCTTTATGCCTGACAGACCTCTCGATCATAATTAATTTTCTCCGGTTTTATTTTGTTCTCATTTCTAAATCATATCAATAACTTTGATATAAAAAAACAGACAGTTATAATCAATATGCACTATTGGTAGCGAACATTTATAAAATTGATATAACACCTATATTAATTGATAATTCACATATAGTTATTATTTCAGTCTGCACATCCTAACTTCTGTACTTCGTTCAATTGAAAAAAGCTATATATTGCCATAAAATATGGGAAATTTTGTCACAATATAATTTAGTTAACTTTCCTATAACCGAACATTGGGGGAGGGATACCACTATATAAATAAACAACAAAGCTTATTTATATTTTGTTACAGTAAATGTGTGAATTTCAAAGAGATAAAAACTAGCCTTAACTAAAGATTAACTTAAGAGGATAAATTTATGAATGGCTCTTTTCGTGTCGGTAACCTATTTGGCATACCATTTTATATTAACTCATCCTGGTTTCTAGTCTTAGGTCTACTTACTTTTACTTACGGTGGCAACCTAGCAACTCAATTTCCTCAAGAATTGGGCGGGATTTTACCTTGGATACTAGGATTAATAACAGCATTATTGTTATTTTCCTCTGTCTTAGCTCATGAGTTAGGACATAGTTTTGTTGCTCTATCTCAAGGAATAGAAGTAAAATCAATTACCCTATTTATCTTCGGAGGTTTAGCTAGTTTAGATAGAGAATCAAAAACGCCAGCAGAAGCGTTTTGGGTAGCAATTGCTGGTCCTTTAGTTAGTATAGTATTATTCGGTTTATTCACAGCAATTAATGTTTTTACAGCCATTACCGGACCAGTAGCATCAATTATTCAACTTTTAGCTTACATCAACTTAGTCCTAGCATTATTTAACCTAATTCCTGGTTTACCACTTGATGGTGGTAATATCCTTAAATCTATTGTTTGGAAAATCACTAATAACCCTTACAAAGGAATTATTTTTGCTAGTAGAGTAGGTCAAGCATTTGGTTGGTTAGCAATAATTTCTGGTTTAATTCCCACTTTTTTATTTAGTAGTTTTCCTAATTTTTGGAATATTCTCATTGGTTTGTTTCTCCTACAAAATGCTGGTCGTTCTGCCCAATATGGAGAAATTCAAGGTGTGCTTGCAGATTTAACTGCTGTAGATGCTATTGTTCCTAATAATCCAATTGTGTCCGAAAATCTGTCTTTACGAGAATTTGTGAATGAATATATTATTGGGAAAGAAAGTAGAAAGGAGTTTTTCGTTATAGATGAAGTAGGGCAGTTATTAGGAATAATTAATGTTGATGATTTGAAAATAGTTAATACTTCAGAATGGCCTTTAGTTCAGGTGAAAGAATTAATGAAACCTGTAACAAATATGGAAGCTGTAACTGCTCAAACTACCCTATTAGAAGTAGTTTCTTTGTTGGAACAAAAGCAAATTAATCAGCTAACTGTTATTGGTGAAAATGGTGTTTTAGTTGGGTTGATTGAAAAATCTTCAATTAGAAGTCTGTTAGAAAAAAAATCTCAGGCGAAACCAGCTTAAATTAAGACAGGGAGAAAAGCTTTAGTTTGTAAAATTGGATTTGTTTTTATATATCTTTCTTTGGATAAAAGGTATCATACTAAATCCGGTTTATAGAGTATTGTTTTATGTAGATGAGCAGATAGGGTGTAGGGGAAATGGGGAGAGAGTTTAAGTTTATTTAGCATAAAATATCTTTAGTAATCGGATTTGGTATCAGGTTTAGAGATGATAGCCAAAAGAATACACAAATTAATAGTTCCTTATAGTTTTCCAGATCATTTTACTGTAACTATCTATGCATGAATTTTGTTATGAAACTATTCCCTATTCCCAATTTACTATAAGTTAGTTAAACTTAAATAATAAAGGAGTCCCGCACTATAATTTTTAATTTAGTTTTGGGAGGAATTTCTAAGTATATTAATATCTGTTTCATTAGTATTATTTCACCTTTTGAAGTATCATAGAACTATGAAACAGATAACCACTATATCCTTTCAATAATTAATAATTAATAATTAATAATTAATAATTACCTCTTCTTAAAAACGGATAGGATTGGTTAAAAAGGAATTTTTTTTCTTTTTTCTCCTTTAAAGGAGAGGCTTTAAACCTTTATTTTTCGGTAAATTAAAGGTAAATCTAGGGTTGGCAAAAGAAATAAATGCCACTATGGAATAATTTGCAAATTCTTGCCAGTATATTCACGATAATAGTGATAAAAAACTGACAAACAATGTAGCAATGCAAGCTTTAATGTACGATACAGTCAGAGAAAAGTTTCAATTATCAGCCCAAACTACAATTCATGCAATTAGACGAGTATGTTCTAATAGAAAAACATCTAAAACTAATCATATAAAAAAAGAATTAACTTTTTCTCCTAGATCGGTTGACTATGATAGCAGAACATTTGTGCGATTCGTTAGCCTAAATTAAGCTCATTGCTTAAGGGACGGTAATCTTGGCTCATTTGCCAGGAAAACTGATTGCATATGAGGTGCAAGTCCTCCCCTCAAGTGCAGAGGCGAAAGCATAGCCCCCACTTTCGAGATTAGCAATCTTAAGGGTGAAGCGGGGTTAAAAGGCAGACCACTGGTAGTCAAATCTGGTGACTGTCGAGCAAGAGTCCATGTGTAGCGAAAGCAAACAGATGCGCTAAAAACCATCGTTATGCTAAATGGCCAAAATGACTGTTCAAGGCCAAGCCAAAAGGCAAGGATAGGGCGTAAGCGGTTAAATGTCCGACTTATAAGCACTGCCCAGAAACCCGGTGGATAGTATCGCACTAAAGACTCAAGACAATATGTAATCGGAACGAAGTAACCCCTATATATCTCTGGGAAGGGTCGATGCCCAGTAGGTGCTAACCGTATGATATATAGGGGCGGGATTGAGTAAGAAGCCAACGCTAATCTGTAATAGATTAGATACGCTGACGTACTCGCATAGGACTCCAAAGAAATAGTCAATAGTAACAATATATATGTCTAATACACAGGTAAAACTGATGGAGGAATGGAACCAAGTCAATTGGAAAAAAGCCGAAAGACTGACGTTCAAGTTGCAAAAACGAATATTTCAAGCGAGTGAGCGTGGTGATGCTCAAGCAGTGCGTAAGCTTCAGAAGACCCTGATTAGGTCTTGGTCTGCAAGGCTAATTGCGGTAAGACGAGTCACTCAGGACAACCAAGGCAAAAATACTGCAGGAGTGGATGGCGTTAAGAAACTGTCCCCAAACAGACGGTTGAAGCTAGCAAAGAACCTGAGAATCACAGGGAAAGTTCACCCCACGCGGAGGGTACTTATCCCAAAACCGAACAGTGATGAGAAAAGACCGTTAGGAATACCAACAATACATGACCGTGCCTTGCAAACCTTAGTAAAACTAGCGTTGGAACCAGAATGGGAGGTGAGATTTGAGCCAAACAGTTATGGATTCAGACCGGGACGCTCATGTCACGATGCTATTGAGGCGATTTTCAATAGTATTAGATATAAAGCCAAGTATGTGCTTGATGCGGATATTGCTAAATGTTTCGACCGTATCAACCACGAAGCCCTACTCAAAAAGGTCAACACATTCCCAAAAATAAGAAGAGTCATTAAGAAATGGCTCAAAGCAGGATATGTGGATAATCAAGGCACTTTATTCCCGACCACCGAAGGAACGCCACAAGGAGGTACAATATCGCCCTTACTGGCAAACATTGCTCTTCACGGTATGGAAAAAAGAATTATGGAGTATGCAGATACTTTAAAAGGAGGAAAACGAGATAATCGCAAAGCCTTAAATATCATCCGATATGCGGACGATTTCGTGATACTCCATGAGGATATGGCAATAGTCCAAGAATGCCAAAAGGTAATTGAAAACTGGCTAAAAGACATGGGTTTGGAGTTAAAACCTAGCAAAACAAAAATAACCCACACATTAAATGGAAAAGGGTTTAACTTTTTAGGGTTTCACATTAGGCAGCACAGAGTAGGAAACTACAGAAGTGCTTCCAACACAAATGGAACCAAGTTAGGTTTTAAAACAATAATCACCCCGGCAAAGAAAGAAGTCCAGGGACATTACAAAAATATCGCCGAAGTAATAGAAAGACACAAAACAACCCCACAAGCTGCCTTAATAAGCAGACTTAATCCAATCATCAGGGGTTGGTCAAATTACTACTCGACGGTAGTAAGCCAGGAAATTTTTAGTACATTAGATAACCTGGTTTACAATAAATTAAGAGCCTGGGCAAAGTATAGGGGAAAGGGCAGCATCAACAAGGAAAAATACTGGAAAACAGTAGGAAACCAAAACTGGTGCTTCAGCACCGAAAATGGATTAACTCTAAGAACACATTCAGAAACACCAATTATTAGACACATCAAGGTCAAAGGTGAAGTTAGTCCATACAATGGTGACTGGAATTATTGGAGCAAACGCAGAGGGGAATATCCAGGCACACCGACAAGGGTTGCCAAATTAATGAAAAAACAAAAAGGAAAATGCCCTTACTGTGGTCTACATTTTACAAGTGAAGACCTATTAGAAGTTGACCACATAATACCTAAAAATAAGGGTGGAAAGGATACATATAATAACTTACAGCTTCTACACAGACACTGCCACGACACTAAGACAGCATCTGATGGTTCCTTCCACAAGAATTAGAAAGATGAAGTCTGAATGTATCCATGACAAAGGATGGAGTTATTGAGGAGCCGGATGAGGTGAAAGTCTCACGTCCGGTTCTGAAGGAGAGGTAGGGGTGGAAACGCCTCTATCGACTCTAACAGTTTAGATATAAGGAAATGGATTGTTAGGATTAAATTGCTAACTAAAAGAATTAAAATTGAATTACTAATTGGAAATTATCAACGTGGAATATTAAAAGGTAGTAAGCCCAAATCAGCAGTATTAACTAAGCGAAAAGATGGTACTTGTTACATAAATATTCATATTGATAATATTACTCCTGACCCAACAAATACAAACAAAATAATTGGTATTGATTTGGGTAGAACAGATATTGCAACAACAGCTTCCTGCGGAGTAACTTCCTTATCAGAAGGTGAATCATGGTCGGCTAAAGCTATAACAAATAAGAGAAATTATTACTCTAAGATGAGAGCGGTACTTCAGCAAAAAGCCTCGAAAGGCACTCGTAGTAGTCGAAGGAGATGTCGGGAATTACAGCAACGGTTATCGGGTAAAGAACGACGCTTTCAGAAACATATTAATCACGAAATTACAACTTATTTAGTCAAGAAGGCAGCGACTAATAAGACTTCCATTACCATTGAAGATTTAACAAATATTAGAACTAGAACTAATCAAAAGCTAAGAAGTAAGAAAGAACGAAGATTATCAAATAATTGGGCGTTTTATCAGTTCCGTATGTTTCTTACTTATAAGTGTGTGTTGCATGGAGTGAAACTAATATTAATTAATCCAGCATATACCAGCTAAACTTGTCATAAATGTTTGCATATTCACCCCACAAAAAGTAAATCATATCGAAATGGTAAAGATTATTATTGCAAGCATTGTGGATGGAAGAGAGATGCTGATTATAATGGTGCAAAAAATATAGCTGCTTTAGGGTTGTTTGTAAACCAACCTGGAGACTTTTGGTTATGGTGTAAAGTTAGTAATCTTGATTTTGTACCAAGACAACTAACTATATTGTATATACTCGAGGGCTAGGAAAAGCCAGTATCATAATTTTTAATTTGATGCTTGCTAGTTTACCTAAACTAATTCTCCATGACCAGTCAAAATAAGTTCTGCTGCTGCTGCACCATAAAGTTTGTCAAGTTTATTATCATCAAGATTAACTGTTGTACCATCAAATACAACCTCTCCATTTCTCAGAGCAATAGTCCGCTCAAAATAGCGACGTACCATTTGAACTTGATGCAGAGAACTAACAATAGTAATGCCATTTTCTCGGTTAAGTTCACATAATAATTCCATTATTTTACGAGCAGACTCCGGGTCTAAAGAAGCAATAGGTTCATCTGCTAAAATTATTTTAGCTCTCTGTACTAAACAACGAGCGATCGCTACCCTTTGTTGTTGTCCTCCAGAAAGTTGAGAAGCTCTTTTATAAGCTTGCTCTAAAATTCCTACTCTTTCTAATGCAGTAAGTGCTTGTATTTTTTCCTCTTTTGTAAATAGACGTAGTGCTGAATTTACTAGAGACATTTTTCCTAGATTTCCCACTAAAACATTTTCAATAACTGTCAGTCGGTTAACTAGATTAAACTGCTGAAAAATGCAACCTATTTGACAACGTAATTTTCTAATATTGGAGTGAAATTTACCATTTGTTTGTAAGGTTGTACCAAATACATAAACTGTACCTTTGTCTCCTTTTTCTAAACCATTGATATGTCGTAGCAAAGTAGATTTTCCAGAACCAGAAGCACCAACTATAGCAACCATTTCACCTACTTCAATACTGAATTTGACTTGTTTCAGAGCAGGTTTACCTTGAAAATTTTTATCAAGATTTTTAACTTCTATAGCTTTGTATTTAGACATTTTTCTTCAACAGCATCAATCGAGTTAGTATATATTACAACTTTTTGGTTAACTTGTGGTTATTTTTATGTTAAAAAAAAGCAACAGGGGCAAAAGTTAATAATTGAGATAAAATTATCGTGATATTACTATCTAGGAATTTATTTATGAGGTTTCTTTTCTTGTTAAACTCGCTTTTAATTTCTTTATTCAACAAATCACTAAAAGTAACAGTGGTTTTATTATTAATAGTTGCTATAGGATTAGTTTTTCCTCCCCAGGCAAAAAGCTACAGTTATCCAAAGAACAATTCTGCCGATCTTAGTCTACAACAAGCTGGCCCAGTTTACGATATAGGTGGTGGTGGCCTTGATGTGGACGCAGCAATCCAGTGGATGATTAATCAAGTCCGAGGATGCTATTCTTGTGAGAAGAAAGTAGATGTGATTGTAATTCGTGACTCCGGTAACGATGCCTATAATGAACCAATTCTCGCTATGGATGGGGTAGACTCAGCGAGGACTCTGATTATTTCTGATCGGGAAGATGCTACGGAAGAGAATGTTATAGAAGATATTCAGAATGCTGAAGTGATTTTCTTTTCTGGTGGAGACCAGTGTCAATATTTGCGGAATTATCTAAACACGGGAGTCGATCGAGCAGTTAACTCTGTTATTGCCAGAGGTGGAGCAATTGGTGGGACCAGTGCTGGAGCAATGATTCAAAGTGATTTTGTCTTCAATGCTTGTTCTGATACAGTTACCAGCGAAACTGCATTAAAAAATCCATACGAAGATATTACTCTTAGTCAAAATTTTTTCCACTGGGAGAATTTGCAGGATACTATTATAGATACTCATTTCTATGAGCGCGATCGTATGGGTCGGTTGATGACATTTGTTGCTCGTTTACTACGGGATGGAATATCTTCTACTGTTCTAGGTATTGGTGTTGATGAAAATACTTCGTTAATTGTGGATCAAAATGGTTTAGCTAAAGTAGTAGGAGATAAGTTTGTTTATTTTGTTTTGGGAGACCATTTACCAGAGGAATGTGAACCTCAAACTCCATTAACTTTTAGTAGGTTCAAAATCTGGAAAAGGGGAAATGGTGAAACTTTTGATTTGAGTAATAGAGTGTTAAATGATGATTATTATCAGGTTAGTGTTGAGAATGGAAAAATTGATTCAAATCCTTATTAAAGTAGGGATTTAAGTCTCTTTGCATTGAAGATATACGAGTAATAAACAAACTACCTTTGCTGAAGCAGTAAAAATCCAAGCAAGTAAACCTAATCGTAGACAGAGGAAAGTCTCATTTCTTGACTGTTGAAAGCTAGCGTTTCTTTAAAGTCGTAACTTTAAAAGGGATGTGTTAATTAACTTTGGCGCATCCTTAAATTTTTCAATTTCAGTAAATTAGTTTTCGGAAAAGTGATTTTCTGATAAATTTTTTGTGATAGAGAGATAAAAGGCGATCGCCAACTACTTTAAATAGTACCTAAAAGATTATTTTTCTATTATTAGGAAATATCTAATACCAAGTCTAGTTTATCAGACAGAGTTATAATTTTTTCCTGATACCTTCCATAAACTGAATAGAGTTTAGTATAAATCAACTTCACCATCTGTTCCACCAAGTTTCTTGGTGCTATAGTATTTTTCTCTAATAATTTTTGGCTCTTCATTACTCAATAATTCTTGCACACTCTCACTTCCTTCTAATGCAATATCATAAGCAGTTTTAAGCATATAATCACTACTATCTATTTCTTCAATCATTGCTTGATTATCATACATTGCTAAAATCAATATATAGTTTTTCTTTAATCTATTATTTTGTTCATTCCGTAAAGCATCCGAAATAGATTTTTTGTGACTATCCTCCACATATCTAGCTGATAGATGACCTAGATAAAGCCAACTTTCTGTTGCCATTAACTTTTCTACAATAGAAGCTCCACCTACAGAATATTCAACTATTTTTTCCCAAATATACTCGTTAATTTGAGCTGAAAAACGAACTGCTCTTAATGCAACTGCCCGAATATATTCACTTATTTTTAATGAGTTATTTTCATAATAAGCTATTACTGGAAATATGCTCTTCTTAGCATATCCTTGTTTAGACAAATTCTCCAAAACTTGCAATAGGTTACTAAAAATCCAAGGTTGTTCGCACAAAATATCAACAGTCTTTTCTTTTATTTCTTCAAGACCAAGTAAAGATAACTTATTAAAAGCAAAACGGATAGAAGACTTTAATTTTTTTGTTCTACTAATTTTTTCTGTATTATCTGGTTGTTTTGATAAATTAGATAATTTTATCGAGCTATCAAGAAATAATTTAATAAGCTCTTCTCGTAATATATTCTTTTTTTCAATCCAATCAGAGTTACAGTTCGGAAAAACTATAGCCCAATTTTGAATCTCTTCATCATTAATATCATCAACTAATATTGGTAACTTTAATTCTGGTTTTTCCTTAAGTTCTTTCTGTCGTTTTGTTTCACTCCGTAAATACTTATCTATTCTTCGACTTAATTCTGGCGCATCAATATAAATTTGAATAGAACGCAAACATTTTTGATATATTTTTATTAAATACCACCATTGATTCTCATTATCTCTTTTACCTGCTTCAATAAACTCCTTACCGAGAAATTGTGGTCTAAAGCCTCCCCTTTTAAGGGGAAAAAAGCGGTCGAGGGATGGCGAGGTCTCCTCGCCATATCCAATCGACCAAGAGAAGAAAAAATTTTTCCTGTTCGTCAATCCTATCCGTTTTCAAGGAGAGGTAATTATTAATTATTAATTATTAATTATTAATTGTTGAAGATATATATGGTTACAAATCCACAGAGGATTAACTATTTCATTAGATTTATCATCCAGTTCATCTAACAATTTATTATCTTCCAGAGTTGCTATAAAATCTGAGACATTATCAGATCTTTCTGTTTTACTTTCATTAAGTTTCAATTCTAACTTTTCCAACTCCTCTTTCATCACTTCTAAAACTTCTTCTACATCATCTTTCTCGGGAATAATAAGTATAAGATCATCAACATATCGAATTAATTTTACACCCCAATCATTGTCTTTTGCTTGAGTACCAAATCTAGCATCAATTGGTTTTAAATAAAGATTTGCATAAAACCCAGACCCAATATTTCCTTGGGTAATACCATAACCTATTTCATGCTCATCCAAATTTTTTGACAGCAGTAATTTTAATAACCAACGTATCCGTTTACTTTCTGTTAACTCTTCTGCAGTTAATTCAATTAGACGAGCTTGAATTATTTTTGTATAAAAAGATTCTATATCAACACAAATTATGACACCGTTCTGATTGGCATTTTGCAGTGCTATATCCCGTGCTTTTGCCATAAAATTACGAGATAAAACAAACCAAGAATTATATAAATATTCTGTGTCACTATTAGATGATAAAATACGATAAGCGTAGCTATTTCCATTTAATGAAGAAGTCTTTTCTGGAAAATTTTGAATAATTGCAGTTGAGAGAATTTATCCTTCTAATCTTGATAAACTTCTAGGGCGACTCTGAGATACGTTTTTAGGAAATTTATAATGTAAACTATCCTCTGAATTTACAACTTCTTTTATATAAACTTTTAATTGCTGCTGTAACTTTGGCAGATTTTCACTAAGTTTTATTTCAAATAATCTATATTCAATTTAATCAGGAAATGACTCTGATTTTAGATATTTTCTTGCTCTTACCCAAGCCATCTCTAGATTTTTTAAATCAATCAATTTTTCCCAGTATTCATCTTTTTGTAAGTTTGAATTGATGATAGTAGTAAAATTTACGTGAAATACTTTATTTGATTCGTATATTTGATTTCCTTTATCGCGCCAAAGGCTATGATATGGATTCTCAAACTTAGTTTTACAATCAGATTTATCAAATATTTTTTCTACAATATGACTACTTTCAAGAAATACTGATTCTAGTGAATCAACTATTTTTGTTACACTGCCTGAATATTGTTGTGTTCCTACTGTTATGATATGTAAGCTATCAATTACAGCATCCTCAAATAACCATTTATATGCACGAGCTTCATCAATCCCAAACTCATCTTCACTACCTATAATCTCATTTGTTTTTATTCCTAATGTTTCTAATTTTGTATAATCTTCTTGAAGGGAATCAAAACCTGCCTTAAAACCAGAAATTACATTAGATTGGAGAAGTATAGCATTAGATATACAAGGTTTATCCCACTGACTACGCTGCTGATTAATAAACCTAATTATATGTACAACCTGTTCCTGTAAGCTTCTAGGATAAATATTATATATTAATTTAATCCTTAACTTCTCAAATGATTTTTTTACTTCTTCCATAAATTGGGAATATATTGCTAAGGAATAGGGATTTTTATCTATCCCTATACACACAATTTCTAGTAAATTTGTAAATTTTTCACTTTCTCGAAAAGACATAACTTTTTCTAAGAAAGCTATTGTTGCAGCTCCAGCCCCACATCCAATATCAATTAAAAATATATGGTGATTTGTATTTATCCAATCCAATAATTTTTCAGAAGTTACGATATTTTCCAAAGTGTAAATCACTTTAAAATAGTGTGCTGGAAAAAAGTAGTAGTATTGAGCAGCAGCACTCTCAAGCGTTTCTTCTAAAAGTTTTTCTACTACTTCTTTTCTAGATAAATTTTTGTAACCTTTAGCTTCTGGTTGCTTTGCCAACCAGTCATGTACAACACTATAAGCAGATGCAATATCAGGGTGAAAAGAAAAATAATCTGGCATTAGTTAATGTTTAAATCAGTCAAAGATTATAATTAGGAACTATAAATTTACCAAGTAAAATAAACCCAATGAAAATTATAAGTGCAAGTCGTAGAACCGATATTCCAGCTTTCTACAGTAAATGGTTTCTCAATCAAATTAAAGCAGGTTTTTGCCATAGACTTAACCCATATAACTACCAAGTTTATCCGGTCTCTTTACAACCAGAAGATTGTTTAGCCATAACATTTTGGACTCGTAATCCTCAGCCACTACTACCATACCTTGATTTTCTCACTAATCAAGGATATGTATACTATTTCCATTTCAGCATTAATGGATATCCTCAAACAATAGAAACAAATAACCCACCCCTTCAAAAATCAATAGAAACTTTTCAAAAGCTATCTCAAAATCTTTCACCTAATCAAATTCAGTGGCGATATGACCCGATTTTACTCAGCAACATAACACCCTTTTCTTATCACTTAGAAAAATTTGAATTTCTCAGTCAACAACTAGAAGGTTATACAAAACGTTGCTATTTTTCCTTTGTTAATTTTTACGGTAAAACAGAACGTAATTTAGGTAAAGTTGCTGTAGAAAATAACATCAAATTTCAGCATCCTTCTCTAGAAGAAAAACAGCAACTTACTAAACAACTTCGAGATATTGCCAAACCACGAGGAATTAAATTATATTCCTGTTGCGATGATGCTTTAATAAGTGAAGGTGTTGAAAAAGCTCATTGTATTGATATGGATATTATCAAAATGTTGCGACCTAACCTTAAAACCCACCTGAAAGCAGCACCTACTAGAGAAGAATGTGGTTGTGTGGAATCAGTTGATATTGGTATTTATGATACTTGTGGTTTTGGTTGTCAATATTGCTATGCGACTAACAGTAGAAATATTGCTTTAAGAGCTGATTCATAAAGAGAATCTAAAGAAAGTTTAGTCCTAGTCACATTAGGTGTTACTGTTGAGTATAGTTGAGCCATATTGTCAAGAATGAGTCGTCTACCTGCGATC